>Ga0307516_10004782_pt1 | contig 16510 bp, 22 predicted proteins | sample 19_EM_MG_FD_203310 | JGI IMG/M metagenome (GOLD analysis project Ga0307516, IMG submission 203310) | Populus trichocarpa ectomycorrhiza microbial communities from riparian zone in the Pacific Northwest, United States - 19_EM | ecosystem: Host-associated > Plants > Roots > Unclassified | place...
GGTCGACGGCAGAGTTTACCACCAACGCCGGGTATAAGGCCTCGAAGGTCCTCTGGGCCAAAGATGTGTGTAAACAATTTACGCTCGCCGCTAGGGTGGTATCGAGCAGCGCGAAAAGCGCCTCCTTATTTCATGGTCAGAATCGGATCGTTTTTAATGCCAGATTTGACTTACAATGCATGGCGTCAACTGCGTAACGTCGGAAAGGTGGTCCGCGAAGTAATCCAAGAGGTTGTTGACTAAGGCGGTTATGGAGTGGAGGACCGCCTGACCCTCGGGCGGTTGTGAACGAGACACAAGGGCAAGGGCGGAATCTCCGAGATCGCGGAGCACTCCTTGAAGGCGCTCCCCCGTAGTTTTTGCCTTAGGTAACACCCGCGGTAGGACTGGTTGCTCCGTGGGGTGAGATACCGGCTATGGTGGATTACGAAGCAAGCTCACTATAGGCGTAGGAGAAAACGACTCGTTCCAGCTGTAGAGTTGGAGAGAGTGTCTCAGATTCTTCCTCTTCCTCTTCCTCTTCCTCTTCCTCATCTTCACGTTCGTCAGCATGCCTCAAACGTTCCAGGATCTCTTGTAGAACGAGTAGGATCTCCTTGGCGTTCGCCTTTTCGGAGACCACTCTGATAACTGGAACGGCATGGGTGCAGTGGTATGGTATCAGGAGCGGCATGACCACCAGGGGATCCTGTGCGCCACATTGGTTACGAAGACAGAGGTGGTCACCATCAGACGAACCAGCGATGGAGTAAGGTGTGATGCATCCAGTATCGGATACAGCTGCGCAAGCGACCCTTGGGCGCCATTGTCATGCACGATCGCCTCAATCGCTGCCTGCAGTGACTCTACATCCTGCGAATCGTCAGCGATGATGCTGAGACTCCCCAGTGACCTTTACCTGGAACTCAGCCATGTAAGCACGTCGGGGTCTCGGTATACTTACACATCCCGGGGGAAATAACCGCCCCTAAAATAACCCCTGATCCCGCTTGTTTCCGGGCCCGAGGGCTTGCTACTTGCCGGGCATATGCCGTGAGTTGGACGGATGATCACTTTTCCTCCCTTTGTAATTCCCCAGGTCCCTAGGGCAAACCGGGGATATTCAAGGATTTCGGCGCGGATGGCACCGCGCTATATGTCCCCCATCCTTAACGCCTTACCCACCCCTCGTCCTCCCATCTCCAGCATGACTCTCTTCGTGAACAGCACTGGCACAAATCTCACCGGCCGAACCGTCGACACCCCTGACGGAACGCTCAAGTTCCAGCGACGTCTTATCTCCGGATCGTCAGGAACCGTCTATACGGCTGAATACGCGAAAACCCACCGGCAGGTCGCGGTCAAGGTGATCCCCAGGATTCATCAGTCTGCCGACCGTTCGGCAGAGGAGTTCTACACGCAGCAAGACGTCCAGGACCACGAAAATATTGCCCATACGGTCGCCCTCTATTCCAATGTCCGCCTTGGTCACCACGGTATCCATAGCGGCTTCACCGGAGATCTCCTCGTCTTCGACTTCTACCGCGGTGGCGATCTCTTCACCGCTATTGCTTCCTACCACTATGGCGCGCAGGAAGCCCAGATCCGCGACACCTTCCTGCAAGTACTCTCCGCCATTGAACACTGTCATGAACACGGCGTCTCCCATCGCGATATAAAACCAGAGAACATTCTCTGCAGCGATGACGGCCGTCATGTCTTCCTCGCAGACTTTGGGCTAGCCACGACAGAGGACATGGTCCACTGTAGATGCGGGAGCCCTATGTATATGAGTTGGGGTCAGTGGATCTTGTCTCCAATACCATACGATTGGCTAACTCATCCTGTATGAAGAATGCTCCACCCATCGTCATGGCGATCCCGCCACATTCTCAGCAAAGGCCTCCGACGTATGGTCGCTTGGCATGATCCTCCTCGCCCTCGTTACTGGCCATTGCGCCTGGCAATCAGTCCAACACCGCGACTACACCCGCTACTGCACCAACCCCGACGCATTTTGGAAGGAACGCTTCCCGATCTCCCAGGACCTGTGTACCTTGCTGAACGATGCATTCGTCCAGAAAGCTGAGGAACGCATCACCCTACAGGTGATGCGAAAAAGGGTCGCCGACATGCCGACGTTCTACCTCACTAAGGAGGAACTTGTTCATGCGCCGCCGACGGTGAAAGCCGTCTGGGCCGCCTACGTTGAGAGGGGACGCATCCGACACGAGGAGGGTACCACGTCGAGGCCCTTGGGCTCCGATGGCGCCCCTCACCGCATGCCATCCTCCGCCAAGAGTCTCCTGTACCATGCCCGGAAAGTGTTGCCTTTCATTCGCCCACACAGAGTCGAGCAGGTCCAGTCATAACCGAGGGAAGGCGACGCCAACTCTTCAGGATGGTGTAATATGTGTATGATAGTCTCCTGACGATATAGGAGTAGATAATATGTTGTTGCAGGTTGTTGCCTTTTGCTTTCTTGTTGTCCATAGATTTACAAAGTAGTTAGAGTGTTTATTACCCCCTCCGTGATCAAGAGAGTCTACACGTTCGAGCAAGTACAGTATCCAAACCACAGGATTACGAGATGGACCGCACCCAGCCCGAACGTGACGTTCCAGTTTTCGAACCAGGTATCGGAAATAGCAAGGAGTACGAGAGAGGAAGTTGTTAGAGCATACAACCTGCAGCCAGAATGGCAGGCAGGGGGGATAGAGAGCACCTAGAACACGGGCCTATAAGCCCCTCGAACATGACCAGCTAAAAGAAGTTTACCTTGGCGACCAATATCACGGACTTCACGGTCCGTATAACGACCGACTTGGGGAAAACCACACGTATCACCCTTCCACCAGGTAACGGTACCGAGAAGACCCACACAGTGTTGTGGTGGTTGTGCCTCGAATCGTCCTCTGACAACTTACGCTCCGGTTTAATCGGCGGCAAGATTGGAGTCGATCGCGGTGATATTGATGTTGCCCGACTTCTCTCCCCGGACCAGGAAGGGATGGGTGAGGAGGATCTACGGGATGGAGGGGCAGGTAGCCTTGTTGTATCTGGCTCAGCACTGGCCATGGGGGGTTGGACCTTCCCCTTCAAAGACACAGGTATTAGTGAGGTCGCGGTTTGTGCTAGGCTCGTCGCCTCGGGGAAGGGGTCAAGCTAGGGGGAGTTGGAGATGAGGTGAATGACACTCGAACACAAGGTACTACCCTACCTTTCCTTCGTCGATCCCCATCAAGACGCGTTCTGACGAGGGACGAACCGAAGGGATAATGTGCAGTAAACTTTCCAGGAGTCCCAGAAAGTTCTTTGACAATCGCCTCGCTTTAAATTTCATCTCATGCTCCTGTGTCGACTTGAACCTAGGAACGGGACGTTAGTACTTGCGAATCCTTGTGACCGAACTTTTGTTACCCTGGGTATTCCAAAATTTCTTTCTCGAGTCTTTCCATTTTGTCGCCCTCCCCAAGGGCACTACCAGCATCCCCACCAGAAGCGTAGGTATACGGAAGGTGGAAGAAGAGCAGTTTGTGGAGAATCATTCCAAGCGACCATATATCCGACTTAGAATCCATTTGTGTCAGGACGCCCGTTTGTGGAGAGGGCAGTGACTCGGGTGATGCATACTCCAACGTCCCCGTGTTTCCTGACCGTGTTCGGGAATTCACCATGTCCTGCGATGTGCCAAAGTCTGACAGCATCGCGCGGGGTATCAGTTTCCCTTGGTCCCATGTTAATAGAACATTCCCAGGTTTTAGGTCGAGATGCAATATAGATTTGTTGTGCTTGAGTGACGGTCAGAATCCAGAACCTTCTGAAGGACGCCATGCCTACCAAGAATGCGAGTCCTGCCGTAACATCACGGAATAAACTCTTCACTTCCTCCGCACCCAGTAAGTGAACAGCCTTGAGAGAGACGGGTGGTCTGGAAGGTCTGGGGGTTCCCTGCTTGTGTGCCTGTTGCTGTGCTCGGAATGCGCGGATTCTCGCTGACCGGGAGCGGATGTCCTCTGGCGGATGAATATCTCCCGGTGACCCAGACTGATGCATGTCAGACCCTTGGTTGCGGCCGAGCCTTGCATCTATGAAATCGTCCAAGCTAATCACCGTCAGGGGTCCGGATTTACAGGCCAACACGGAGGACAAACCTCCCACCCTCTGCCCATTGCATAAGCATACTGTGAAAGCCGTCAGCGTGGTTGAGGATTCAGCTACAATACATACAACAAGGTAGGAACTTTCGGTCCGAATGAGGAAAACTGGGCAGTCTCCAACCACGAGTGGTGATACGTTATGATGTTTGGGTGGCGTAATTCCTCCAATAAGCGGACCTCCCGGAGGGTATCAACCAAGTAGGTGTGGGATTCACCAACAGCAATCTTCTTCACGGCAAAGCGACCTAGAAGATGCAGATTCACTCCTGCGGAGGTTGCGAGCAGATGTCAGTGCAGCGTACCAAGACGGTTCCCGTCCAAAACGTGCTGGGGATGTGATACATGAGTGGGAATCACAGGGCAAGACTGCTGGAGACGGACCTGACACAAGAAGACACTCCCGTTTGCACCCATACCCAGCCTACACTCCTCCTCAAAGAAGGCATGGAAGTATCCCTGAGCCATCGTTTCTACAGCGAAAGTAGATATCTCTGCAGCAGGTGACATGGGTTCGATGATGGGTGGTGTCGACGGCCGAGAGGAAACCTCATTCGAGACCTCCAGCAACTGAAAGTAGTTGGCCGCACGGTCCTGGGTGTCTTCTCCACCCTCGTTGTCAGTCGGTAACGGGCGATTGCAATACGGGCAGAGGGAGGTATCTGGGAGGTGGTCGTGGTGCACGTCCGACGGTCGGATGGACAAAGCGTGAGAGGTGGGATTGTAGAGCACGACCTGGTTCTGTGCCTGGAGAATCGTCCTCCATCCCTGGTCAACGGGAGGGATAGCAACTGTAATGAGAGCCCTCGAGTCTTCCCGGTTGGACATCGCAGCCAGCTGGTTAACCGGGGCGAGCGACTACGATGAGGTGTTCTCCCTGTGCGATTTCTGTCACATTGAGCCTCCGTTGTGATTACAGCAAAGCCGAAGACACGCACAGCGTCCGTGTGCACCACCGAGTTAATCGCTAACACAAGTGCTGTCAGGATCAGATCGGCCCAAGACGCGGTCACCCCACAGTCCCCACCAACGTCGGCCTCAACCTCAACGAGCGCGACGACCATGACCGTCATCCAACGACCTCTCAAGGGCTCCCGCTTGTCCTCTTTCTACCCTGTAAAAAGTCTCCCCTCTCTCTCTTCGCTGGACAGCGCGTTCCAGCTGCAGGAGTACATCTCGCTTCTTATCCGACTCGATGTCCACGACGTCGAGAGGATTGTCTCTCTCCCTGGGAAATCCCCCAACACCCAGGATACCGGCACGCCCCTCGAGGAACTCAAAAACGAAGAAAAGGATTCAGACAAGGACGGGAAGGGTGATGTCACTGTGGACGAACCCTGCTGGATCTACGAACAACTACGGTCCGCAGCTTACACCCTTCCACGTTATGTTGGATGCGCTTATTCCAGGGTTACTGTAGACGTCTCGCTCAAGATCTCTCTCACCCACTTATCACGACATTGCAAGAAGAATGCACGCGCCAGACATGCCCCGAGATGAAAGCTGGTGAATGGTTGTATCTGTGCGTCGCTCACGGAAACGAAGGAGCGATGGAGGTGTGTGCATCCTGTGGCACGGATTAGATCAGCTGCTGAACTCTCACCCACAGCAATGTTGTGCCATTGACTACATCATTCACACAGTTGATAGCGCGACCGCGTTGTTGAACTCTCCCAGGGCATTTCCCTCTCGGTTAGTGGCTTATCGAAGTCGCTTGGATGCGTTCTAACTTAGGACCACAGTCTCTCAATCCCTACGAGTTCCTACCGCCATTTCTCTTCTCTCGCTCGCCGGCTTGGTCGTATCTTCGCTCATGCTTACTTTCACCACCGCGAAGCCTTCGAACAGGCCGAAGCCGAGAGTTCATTATACGCGCGTTTCCTCGCTCTGACGTCCAAGTTCGACCTCGTCCCCGCTGAATTCTTGGTTATTCCCCTGTCACACACCGACAACGGGGGGGAACAGCAAGAAGTCGAACCGCCACGTCTACTGGGGGCGGCTCTCGACCCTCACAGGGGACAAGAGTCTGCCGGCGGAAAGGAGGACCCCAACTCGGAACAGGAATTTGTAGAGTTGTCGCTTGAACCAAACGGCGAAGGTTCCTCTGATCTACTGAGAAGTCCGGCCGGACCGGACGGTCAGAGAAGACGGAACAGGACGGACACGATGATCTTCAGCGAAGCTGTCAACATTGCGGAAGACCTAGCCAAGGCGCAAACAGAGGGGGAAATAGAGGGGTCCACACCATTCACAGAGGTTCCAGCGATCGGTGAGGTCGCTGAAGTTCCTCTCATATCAGAGGACATCTCTTCACTTGGCGATGCGGCTCCAGTACCGAGCGATCTTTCACTGGAGGAGTTCAACGACCAGGTTCTGACCGATGAAGTGGATGAGATCCCCCTTCCTTCTCTTGTGGATCTGGAACCTGCCGTTCACGAAGACTCCGGCGATGAATCAAGTGATGAAGAGGTTGTCCCACAGGAGGAAAACCCCGACCCGGCCGTGGTCAAACCGCCAGTACCACAGGAGATACCAAGCTCGGAACCACCGCCTACAATCACCACCGAACCGTCACTGTCGGAGACCGTCTCAGATGAGAAGGAACCAGAGTTGATGGATGTCCCGGAACTAGCGCAGTCGACACCTGAAGCTTCGGAACCCCCGGCGGAGGTCGAGGTCACACCGGCAACCGCGGACGATGACGATAACGATAACGAGGTTGGGAATGACGAAGTGGAGTCGATATCAACTTCGGGGCCACCTCCGCCGGAGACAGCAGACGGCGGCGGCGGCGGCGGCGACGACGACGACGACGACGATGATGATGACGATGATGGTGATGATGGCGACGACGACGACGACGACGACGACAGGTCCCAGCCGGAAGCTGGGTCTTAGGTTGGGAAATAACCTACATAACCGGTCGGTCTAATAGTAGCACGGCTTTGATAATGTGACCGACATTGCCCGAGAAAACTTACACGCCAGTCAGCATTTTACCAACCTGATGCCGATCCCCTCGTGTATATAAACCAAGGGGTGGTGATAAGATGATATCATCGACGCCTATCCTTCCCATCCTGCCTCCTCCTCGGCCCTGCCCACGATGAGCGGTAGACTCGCCTCAGGCCGGTCTTTCCCCAGCCCGCTTTGATTTTCGTGATGTTTTGACCTAACCCCTGCTCTAGATTACCTTGCCTGGAAGAAACTCCAGGCCATCCACGACACTGAAAAGTCACAACTCGTTCTCAAGGACCTCTTCGCCCAAGATGTGGACAGGTTCAAGAAGTTCAGCAGGGAATACACCTCTGCAGACGATCCCGCAGTCACCTTCCTCTTGGATTACTCTAAGAACTTGATTACCGAGCCCATCCTCAACACCCTCCTCGACCTCGTTCGCGAGGCTGGAGTCGAGAACTACCGGGACAAGATGTTCTCCGGAGAACATATCAACACCTCCGAGGATCGTGCCGTCCTTCATGTCGCCCTCCGTAACTTCGACGAGTTCAAGATCAGCGAGGAGGGCGCCAGTGAGGTCTCCGCTGTGCTCGAGCATATCAAGGAGTTCACCGAGTCCGTTCGGAACGGGACCTGGAAAGGGTACACGGGAAAACCCATCGACACCATTGTCAATATCGGTATCGGTGGTTCCGATTTGGGCCCTGTCATGGTAACTGAGGCTCTCAAAGCCTACTCCAAGAGGGACCTCACCGCCCACTTCGTCTCCAACATCGACGGAACCCACCTCGCCGAGACTCTGAGGGTATGCAACCCCGAGACAACGCTCTTCATCATTGCCAGCAAGACCTTTACCACTCAGGAGACGATCACCAACGCTGAGAGTGCCCGAGACTGGTTCCTTAAGAGTGCCCAAGACAAAGCCCACGTCGCCAAGCACTTTGTCGCCCTCAGCACGAACACCAAGGCCGTCACTGCCTTCGGTATTTCTCAGGAGAATATGTTCCAATTCTGGGACTGGGTCGGCGGACGTTACTCCCTCTGGAGTGCCATCGGATTGTCGATCGCTCTCGTTATCGGCTATGATAACTTCGAGAAACTCCTTAAGGGTGCTCATGGCATGGACAAGCACTTCAAGGAGGCTCCTCTGGAGAAGAACCTTCCCGTTATTTTGGCTGCCATCGGCATATGGTACAATGACTTCTACGATGCCCAGACTCAGCTTCTTCTCCCCTACGACCAATACCTTCACAAATTCGCCGATTACTTCCAGCAGGGAGACATGGAGTCGAATGGAAAGTTCGTTACCAAGGGCGGCCAGCGTGTGGACTACCAGACAGGCGTAGGTCTGAGTTCCTAAACTTCCCGAGCAATTATTGATCGTTGTGGTATCCCAGCCTATTATCTGGGGTGCCGCTGGAACCAACGGCCAACACTCCTTCTACCAGCTCATTCACCAGGGAACCAAGTTGATCCCCGCAGATTTCATCGCCCCTGCCACCACCCTTAATCCGATCCGTGATTCCCTTCACCATCGCATCCTCCTCTCCAACTTCTTTGCTCAGCCCGAGGCTCTGGCCTTTGGAAAGACCGAGGAGCAGGTTAGGAAGGAGTTGGGACCAAATGCTAGCGAGCCACTGGTCAAGAGCAAGGTCTTCGAGGGCAACAGGCCAAGCAACAGCATCATCTTCCCACTGTTGACACCCGCTACTCTCGGTCCGCTCACCCTTCGTTTTCCTCGTTCCGACAAGTGCTGATCGGCGTTATGACAGGCGCCTTAATCGCTCTTTACGAGCACAAAATCTTCGTTCAGGGCGTCGTTTGGGGAATCAACTCCTTCGGTGAGCAGGCCGTGATACCCAAGGACACATCGGCCCCCACTAACGATGGATCAGACCAAATGGGTGTCGAACTCGGCAAGGTTTTGGCCAAAGCCATCCTCGCTCAGCTCGGCAAGCCCGAGGACGTCGCCGGTCACGATAGCTCTGTGAGGATCCCTGTGTTTCATCTCGACCCTTTCCTGGCTGCTAAAACATCTCGCAACAGACGACCGGTCTCATCCACTACTACCAGAAGTACAGGGAGGAATAGAGAAGTGTGCGATTGCGTTCGGTGAAGTATGTAAAACTGTAACATCACTCGAGTGCCTCTGGGCATAAGTGCAAAAAGCGACCCTAGGTAATTTTGGTCAGCTATATCGTTCGGAACTTTGGTGGAGAACAGAAAAATTCAGAGGTGCACAAAAGTTTGGCTGTGTGCTTGACCATTCGTCAAAATGAATTACGCCTGGGGCGGCAACAAATATCATCCTAAAGGGAGGGAATGTTCGGGGTGCGCCTACTCACCTTGCCGACAGATCCCTTGACCGAGGTTGAACGCTGGAAGAGAAAGAAAAAATGAAATGGTGGGGGATCGAAGAGAGGTTCGGGGTCACAGATGTGTGACCGTCACAAACGCACATTCCCATTCCGTGTCCGATGTCCTTACTTGCTGCTGTCCGACGGCAGTCCACGACCTTGTGCAGAGTTAGAACGTATGCGGCCAAGGCGGGGAAGAAGGGCAAGGACTCTGCCCCAGTTTCTTCCGTGAAACTTCCTCCAGCAGAAACGACATACAGTACGCTTGGTGCTGTCCCGTGGTCTCTTTCGTGTGTTTACGCTTGAGCATTTTCAGATGGGACGTCTTCGTGTCCACCTGGTACCGTCTTGACTGGCCTGAATTACTTGAAGGGTCAAGCGTCGGTTGTTGCGCTTCCGGATGAAGACTACCCTCCATGGCTTTGGAAGTTACTCGAACCGAAGAAGCTAGCTGACGATGGTCCTGGAGGGAAAGCGGAGAAGATTCAATTGAGAAAGCAGAACAGGCAGCGGATTCGAGACCAAAATCTTCTCAAAACTCAGTGATTCATCGTCCGGAGGGGAAGCTTATAATTTACCCGTGGGTCGATCTTCTGTTTTCCCATACGCGTTCGACCGTGCTGACGGTTTGAGCATGGTAGAGTTACGAAATGTAATGCTAATTGGTTCGACCACCCCGTGTTCTGAGCCCATATCATCGACAAGAGCGTGAGGTTGCGGTTAAAATAGATCACCACGGAGGTTGATGCGGTTGGCGTCCTATGCGGACAAGGTTTCATTGCATGTCTAGAATCTACCACGCGGACCTAATGCATTCCTCCTATGGTTCAGTGGTGTGCCTCTTTTGCGATTTGAGCGGCGTGAGGGTTGCGGGGATCCCGAGCATATTCCTCCGCTATAGACCAACCAAAAGTTGTGAGAGGCACTTCGGAACCGTAGTAGAACGCGACACGTACATCGGACGCCAAGATCCTGCATTTTCGACACGAGGAAGAAAGTGACGGTAGACGCGGCGACGAACGGCCAGAGAGGCTTAGCGACCTACAACACCCAGCAGAACCCGGTCAACACCACGGGTCACCCTACGACCAGGAATAAAACGAGAGACGCACGGGGGTGGGCCACTTGCGGAAACCGAGGAAGCTCATGGTCTGATTAAGGGATTGGAGGATTGTTGGTAGAGTTGGTGGTCGACGTTGGTCTTGAGAGGGAAGGCGATCGGAAGTAACCGCTTCTTCCGCGCATGACCGACACCGACTGGTCTTTCAGCCTACGCTCTACTGCTACTGGGCCCTTCGACGATGGCGATAGCGATGACGACAACGGGGAAAACGTTGGAGGTGCTGGGGCCTTCTCCAACCTGCCTTCGAGCAGCTCCCAAACCCTGCAGCAGATCGATCTGGCTGCGAGGGAGGATAGTGCCCAGTACAAGCCTAACCCGTGGTCTATCGCCAGAATCAATGCTGCATCTCGCCCTCGACAACTTGACGCTGCTCTAACGTCTGTATCGAGAAAACCTGCTGCAAAGAAACCTCCACAAGGAGCGATTGTGGACGCTTTCAAGAGACAGGCCCAGAAACCAAATACTACGAACTTTTCTGCTCAGGCTAATCGGCGACAAACCCAATCGCAAAAGCCTGCTCTGACCTCTGCTATCAATGCTTCTGATAATTCTGTATCCACGCCTGCTCGTTCCCCCGCTCCGACTGCGCATATAAACACCCCTGCTATTGATACTGTACCAATACCGTCACAACCACGAATCCCACGAACTCTACCGCCGCCCTTCTTGCTCGGGAAAGTTTTTCCTACTTCACACCCTAGTCCATCGATCCGTCAATCCCAGAACCCACATTCCGCCTACAGCCTCAAGGGCATCCGGCCCCCCTCGAGCCCTGCCCCTCCGCCTCCCCAGTACCAGCACTGCGTTCCTGGTATTTCCAGACCGCAGCCAATACTTCGACAGGATCCTGCTTACTTTAGGCCGCATACATTTGAACCGCACAGCATCACCCCCAGCGAGGCGCATATAGTCATGGATTGTGTCGTCGCCCCAACTACTCCGACAGACCGAAAGAACACACGTCTCACACACCCTTCATATTCAAAACGCCACTCCACGCCGACAAAGCTGGAAAGAGAAACGGTATCGCCTCACCCACATCAACGCACCCATCGTGTCCAGCCTTCCCCTCGCTCTCGGTCCAACCAATCTGTCATCAAAGCCTCTCCGAGGAGCGAGACGAACCCTCCTTCTCCGTCCTTCGCTCAGGCGCGCCATTTCTTCGAATACCCTGCCCTGCCAGGGACCACGAGCGAACAGCCATGGTCGGAACCTCTCAAAGAAGAATTGCATCCCACTCCATCGCCCTCCCCCCTCCGAACAACATGTCCTCCGAGGAAACGCGCCAATCCCTATGATCAGCTCCCATCTTCCCCAGATTCTGAATGGTCGACTCTGAAACCACAGACGCGCATGGCCAGTGGCAAGGGTAGATCGAAGGCACCGGAGTTGAAGAGCGGAAAGTTCAGACTCCCGCTGAGTTTTGGAAACACCGCGCCGAAGGAACCACCGCGGAAGAAAGCGAGGGTGGTCACGTACCTCCCGCCCCCACCCCCAAAGAAGCAAAAGACGGCGGAACTCCGTCTGGAAGCCCGAGATGCTGAAACCTGTATCTGTATGGACGGCCCTCTTCCACAGCCGTACTTTGTTTGTTTCACATTTGTGCCTTCCCTCTCTAGCGTTTCAAAACCCGAGATCTCGGATGGGCGGGTTACCCTCTCCACCTCCCTCAGACGAAACGGGCCCGCCAAGCTCGCCCACACCTGTTGTGCAGTTCGATTCAAATGGCGTGCTCACTCGCTACAAACTCGTCCGTGGGAAGATCCGTCAGGTACGCATGCATAACAGATATCTTCCCCTGGTGTACCGTTTGACCTATTTCTGTGGGTTTTCCGTCCTTATCGATGTTAGTAGCGGAGGGCGCTCGACGTTCAACTTTGGGATATCCTCAGGTTGGAGAGTTGTGGCGTCGTGCATCGAGATCCCGAGTACGCCCCAGACAGTGTGGATACATGGAATCGAGAGATCGCATTCGTTACATGGGACTCGCGCGAGGACTGATCCTGTTGCGAGCGTTTTGACAGAACAAAAAGATGTTTCCTCTCCCCACCAGACGTGAATTCAAAGTGTTGCATAAGATGCTGAACGGCTACCATGACATCTACATCGCGAGGACAAATCGAGAGCGGTTAAACACTGCTACTACTGAAATGGAAGTGAAGAAGAAAAGAAAAGAAAGGCGTAGATTCGTGAGGAATCGTTGTATGGATGAGTGGATAGACCAAGGTTGCGCAAATCAAAAGAGAAAAAGGAGGCGGATAGGAGGGAGTAGGGTGTCGCGGTAAGGATCGTAAGGTTACAGGGGTAGCATGGAACGGAGAACATAGTGGGAGCACAACTGAAGGAAAACCAATGCGAGGACGGACAATGAAGAGCTGGCGATACAAATTGCGAGTAAAGTTTAGGGGGTTGACGGATGAATGTTGCCATGCACAAGATAAAGCAAATGAGGCTGTACGGGTAGATGATTATGTGGGTTTTAAGAAACCAGCGAGTAGTTGTTCCCCTGGTGGACGAGAAAATGCGGCCAAGGTTGGCTTCACAGCCGCTTGTTCTTTGCAACACCCTTTCCAGAAGCGGTGGCTGCGACAGCGGTGGACGTCTGCCCCTTCCTCTCTTTCTGTTCAAGGGTCCTGTCCATGAGAGAAACTTTCCCCTTGGACGCGGTCTTGACGGGAGGTTCCTTCTTCGACAAGGATCCCTGCTCTACCTCGGCTTTCTTCTTGGGTGACTTGGGTCCTTCAGCAACACCCGTGAACCGTAGCTGCTTCTTCGGGGTCTTGAACACGAGAGGTTCAACGGCCACGTCATCCGCGTTGGGGGAGGGAGATCGCCCGCGGGTGGTGCTTCGTAAGGATCGTCTGGTCGGAGTCGTCGGGAACAACAACTTGGGCGGGAGAGCGAAATCGGGAGAGAAATCAGGATGTTCCGGCGGGAGCTTACTCTGTTCTGAAGGCTTGTAACCAAACAAGGGGTTCAGAAGTTCTTGTCGATGGCCACGGCTGAAGGGAGGGATCAGCTGAGGACGCCACTGGGTTGTCGGGCCACTTACAATACATAGGTTACCGTCTTCCGTTCCTCCATAGGAAGTACTGGGGGTTTTGGCTCAGGGGTCTTGAAGCGCGGGCGGAGGTGAGGTCTGGACCCGTCCTCGTCATCCAAGAACGGATTAAGAGGGGAGTCGCGAACAGGCATCTCCTTCGTTGCCTTGGATTTCCCTTTACCGACGGCCTTCCCAGGGCTCCGCATTGCGGCGCGAGGAGTCCTCGGAGTTCTTGGAACGACAAGAGGTTGAGGAGTAACCGGCTTCTTGACCTTCCTAGCTGGTTGGCGCCTCGACGGAGGGGGGGACTGCAACCCAGTGACCGTCATGGTTCGCGACTCCTTGTACTGGGTCCTGGTCATGATCTTGGGCGATTCCTCCGGACTCCTCGTCGCAGAACGCGTCACAGGACCAGGCCTGGCAGAGGTGGAGGGCTTGTTGACAGGTGGGGTAACGCCCGTCCAGAACAACTCCTCTGCCTCTGCCTCGACCACCTCCCGGGTATGAACGATCTTCCTCCGCTTTCCAAGAGCGTGTCCTTCGGAGGCGATCGCGTCGGATTCATCTCCGGACTCGTGAATGGATGAGGCGCGAGACCTAGATCGTTTACGCTTGCGGACCGTTCTGGGAGGGGTTGGTAACGAGGCGAGCGAAGCATTAGAAGAGGTTCGCTTGAGCGTCCTGGATTTAGTGGCATTGTCGAGGGGAGGGGTCTCCCTCATGATGACTTTGGGCATTTTTTCGTGAGGGGTTCGTAGGGGAACAAATTAGTGAGGTGAGTGGAAGGTGGACGGGGAAAAGGGAGGGGGAGGGGGAGAACAGGTGAGACCAACTTCGAACCAAAACGAGCGAACAACCAATCCCCGGAACTCAACAATGGCTCGGGATCTCCCGGCCACGGGTCACATCACGTGCCAGTAGCTGCACGCCATGCGCGATCCAAGCTAGATTCCAAGTCCAGGACGACGACCCACCCATTGCGGCTTCGGCGAGGACTGAATTTGACATGACAAAGGTATATAAAAAGGTATAACCGACAATCTCGTCGCAGAACGGAGCTTAAATCCAAGTCAGTTACTACAAAACCGTGTATACGTAGTATCCCCAGTGGACCACACCCATAAAAAAAACCTACAACCCCGAAAGAGTGATGACGGTGACGGTCTCCTCCTTCTCTATCGTAACGATGCCCTTCTGGCGGAAACTAGCCAAGAAGCCATCGGGTTCCAGCTTCTCCGCGACGTCCTTCGCCTCCACGGGAAAGTCTTTACGAATTTTGAACGCGACTTGAACTTTCCCCTCGAAGCCCGAGTCCACGTACTTCTGGGCGAGGCGGTACAATGTGGTATCCATCGTAGACCAGCCCGGAACGTCGACCGCCAAAACGTCTGTGGTTGTTGGTGTCGTATCGGGGATGAGGTTGAATGTAATGTGGGAGAGATTTGAGGACGTGAGAGTTGACAGAAGGTCATCGTTGGCAGGTGTCGGACGCCAGATCGAAGTCAACGTTAACGCGATTCGTTGAAGGGAGGTGCATGAATTGAGGACCAAGGGGGTCGACCAGTTGATCCTGCCTCCAACTGAGAAAGTTGTTAGGTAAACCAAGTATGCTGGGTCGTTGGGAGGGAGAGACCAACCAAGAGGCACATAAACTTCGAGCAGACGCAACTTCGGTCCGCACGCTTCGATAAGTCGCGAGAGTGGATCGGTAGACGTCCAATCGCATTCCGTCATGCGGATCTCCTCGAAGTCGAGGGGGAACTTGAGGAACCAAGAGAGGAGCTGGGAGGCTCCAACCGGGATTTTGGCCATTCGGAAGGAACCCCGAAGGGTCGGGGCAGTTTCTAGCGTTCGAACCATGAAGGGCTCAGCCTCTACGGGGACATCCATGACGACGATGTCCTTGGGAGGTTTCAGGTCCTCGATGTCCAAGCGTTGCAGGTTGGGAAAAAGGTAGGTCAGGAGCAATATGTTCGTAATCGGGGACGCCACGTTACAAAGGAGCAGGGATTGGACGGTCTCGAAATGGCGGAAACAGCTGGTGATGGAGATACGGTCGAAGCCAGAGAGGTCTACGAGGAAGAAAACCAGGCTTTGGAGTGATCTGAATGAGGTGAAATGGGCGACGCGGTTTTGCAGCAAGGTGGGGTCCATCAGCTTCCCCCAGGGGTCGGAGAGCCTCAGTACACGCGTGTACGAGGCTATCTTATCCGACCCTGGAGGGATCGCTTTACACCATTGCTCGAATTTGTTCTTGCCGGGGAAGGAGACATCTCTGAAGAGGCTGCGTCGACTACGGGGGACCCACGAGCTGGCAACGAGCGAGCATGTTTGAAGATCCTTGGGGTCGTTCTGGAAATGGTCGATGATATCGTCGATGATTTCCTGGGGGAAGACGCACTCCATGGTGGGGACGTGGTGAGGTGCAGCGGTGCTTGCCGCCCTGACTCGGCGTTCCATCAACTCCCAGCGTCTCTGTTGCCGCCTCGGTTTGTGTATCCAACCGCATCTTGCGCCGTGCTGGCTCTCGTGCCTCATGGAGCTACCCCCACCCTTGAGTGCGTCACCATAGTACCAGGTCAAAGCGCCCCATGAACGTTGAACCGTGATAAGTGAGACCGATCGAGAGCGCGACCCAGCACCGTGTTGCTCAAAGGCCCTTCAAGCTTCAAAGCGTATGTTTGTCTGCTCACCACCCATGGCGAAACGATACCGTGGCCGCCCCGATGTGGGCCCCTTTAAAGGCCACGACCAAAAAAAACTGGTAAGGCTAACCACTCCATCCATTGTCTCGAACAATCTCTTGGTCCACCCTCCTCCTACCCAACACATCTTCAACAAAATGCCGCCATACAATACCCGCAGTGTTGCCCGCCAACGAGCCCTAGCAGGA
>Ga0307516_10004783_pt1 | contig 16509 bp, 16 predicted proteins | sample 19_EM_MG_FD_203310 | JGI IMG/M metagenome (GOLD analysis project Ga0307516, IMG submission 203310) | Populus trichocarpa ectomycorrhiza microbial communities from riparian zone in the Pacific Northwest, United States - 19_EM | ecosystem: Host-associated > Plants > Roots > Unclassified | place...
ACCAACACCAACCATCACCCGCACAATGACGATGACAACTTGCTGGCCGTTATATTACACCTTGTATATTATGTATATAGTTCGTACAATATGATACATCATGTGTGGCCAATAGTATAGATAAACTGTATTCTAGACACTGAATGCATAGAACTAGTGGGTACCAGATCTGTAGCTATGGTAGGGATACGGTATAGAGAAGACGAGAATGAGACTCCAATTGAATCCCCGCTAAGGCGCCGGATACATAAGACGCCGGACAAGTTTTGCCGGACATTCCAAAACCCGAATATTGTTGCGTGATTGTAAGCTGAGCACCTGGCTTGAATTCAGTCTGCACTCGAATTCATGCTCCGCTTCGGCTGTACTCGGCATGGCCATCACAGCGTGATTTTTACTTGTCGTCACACTTTTTTTTCTATCTCAATGAATACTTCATAGATTCATGTCATTCAACTTCGTGGGGTTTAAGAGTGCATTTATCATGAATTGTGACTGTACAGAAAATTTATTACTAGGGAAATAGTTTGGTTTTTAGAAATTGGCCAAGTATCCGGGGAGGCCAAGTATCTGGTAGGCGATAGTACTAATATAAAGCGCGACTAGTGCTTCTGGACCTTAATTTATTACGAAAATACTCAGTATATAGTGATTCTCGCTACTCCGATGGGCTATGCATCGACTTGTTTTTCACTACTCTTTTTCTTTGCATGTACTAGTTCACCTACCAATCACCTGTTGCTTCAGTTTTGTTATGACTACATCTTGTAGCTATGGAAAGCCAGACAGTCGCGGTCCATTTGCAAACTTCACACGTAAATTTGACTTGTTCAACGCTATGGTTACCGTACTATATGATGCATAAACCGTGGCCAATGCCCACTCATTGCAGTGTAAGTATACGCCCGTTTGCTGATCCGGGCGGCCCCTTGAAGGAACAGGAAGGAACCCACACCATGTGATATGTTGTAGATGGTCCCACCTCACTGATATGTTCGTATCTGGCACCATCACCTGTCACTTTCCCTGTTGCCATCACAGGTCATTATTCCCTGCTTTAATTCTTTTTTTCATCTCGAAACGCTGATACTAGAAGCCACCTCGAATTGCTTGTTGTTCAACAGGTGCGAAGTGATGCCGAAGTCCGTCTCGTCTCACTTCTTCCCTCACCATACTTATAGGATTGCATCTAATTCCATATCACGAATTTTTAGCATCTCAGAGGCCCATTTCTTCTGTTAAGGTTCTAGCTGACCTGAATGAACCTCATCATCCAACTAACCATTGTCCTATTGTTTAGCGAGAACCTTTGGTGAGTGCGCTTTAGGTTCCTCTTCCAAATATCTTAACTTAGTGCCCTAACAGACCAGACGTCCGTGAATTTTGGTGATTCTCCACCTGGTGTGCAGTAGCCAACCGAACGATGACGAAGTTGGACGACCGGATCGCCTGAAATCGGAAAAAATTGCAACGTCATCCCCCAGGAGATACTGGTCGGGCTGCCGCCCTTTACAGTCTCGCGGTCTCCCTGCGTGACAAATTCTTGGAGACAGATGTCATTGCAGATTTAGAGGAGGCCGTTGCGCTCCATCAATCAGCGTTAGACCGACGCCCAGTGGGTCATTCTGATCGGTCGACCTCACTCTCGCAGTTTGCCTCAGCGACCGGTACAACAAACAGGGTGCCGTAGCAGACTTGGAGGAGGCCATCACACTCTGTCGAGCTGCGTTAGAGCTCCGTTCCCCAGGCCACTCTCGTCGTGCCTCGACTCTCTACAACCTTGCAATTTGCTTGAGCGACAGGTTCCCTGAAACTCGATATGGACTGTGATCTTGATGAGGCAATTTCGTTGCATCGATCAGCGTTGGACCTCCGTCCGGCGGGTCATTCCGATCGGTCGGATTCATTCCATAATCTCGCAGTTTGCCTCAGCGACCGGTACAACAAACAGGGAACCAAGCAGACTTGGAGGAGGTCATCACACTCGGTCGAGGTGCACTAGAGCTCCGTTCCCCAGGTCACTCTGATCGTGCCCTTACTCTCAACAACGTTGCAAATTATCTGAGGGACAGGTTCCTGAAATTCGGTGCGAATGCTGATCTCGATGAGGCAATTTTACTGCATCAATCAGCATTGGACCTCCGTCCAGCGGGTCATTCCGATCTTTCGACGTCACTCCATAATCTCGCAGTTTGCTTTAGCGACCGGTACAACAAACAGGGTACCATAGCAGACTTGGAGGAGGCCATCACACTCCGTCGAGCTGCATTAGAGCCCCGTTCCCCAGGCCACTCTCGTCGTGCCTCGACTCTTTACAACCTTGCAAGTGACTTGAGGGACAGGTTCCTGGAACTCGATATGGACTGTGATCTCGACGAGGCAAATTCGCTGCATCGATCAGCGTTGAACCTCCACCCACAGGGTCATCATGATCACGCTAAGTCTATTGACAAGCTGCTTCTTCTGGTCCGAAAGCGAATTCAGAGACATGACATGATAGCTGACTTGGATGAATGTATCTCACTTGGACGCTCTGCATTGGCATCTCGCGAAGCCAGGAATCCTAGCCGTGTTACATACCTTCACGACCTTGTTACCGACCTTCACAGTAGGCTCCGCAAACTTGAAAATATTTCGAACGTTCAAAGCACATCCTGATCATGCCGCATCCCTCCACAAACTTCTGATCTATGTTAAAGGCCTGGTTGACGATGGAGATGTTGCCCCAGTTGTGGATAGGATTGTGGCCATTGCATGAGCTGCATTGAAACTCTGCACCACTGGCCATCCCGATCATGTAATGTCTCTTACCACTCTCGCCGCTTTCCTTCGGCGTAGGTTCCAAAAACAGGGTGCTGTTGCTGATTTAGATGAAGGCATTATGTTGTATCAGGAGGTGTTAGAGGTCTGTCCATCAGGGAGTGTGGCCAGTGCGCCACATTTACACGACCTTGCACAATATCTTTCAGAGAGGTTCACCAAGCTAGCCATGTCGACTGATCTGGACGATGCCATCAAGTTCGAATAAGTGGCATTGGCGCTGCATCCCCAAGGTCACCCTGACCGTGCGGAGTCTCTCGACAGCCTCTTCAATTATCGACAGCTGAAAATCAAAGGACGAGGTGCGAATACTCAGTCAGTACGTCCCACTGGCACAACTTCTGGTTCATGATTCAAATCCTTGATTGAAGACATTGTTTTCGATGTTCTGAAGGGATATCCCCCTCGCTTGCTGGACACCCGTACTGGAATGCTATATGACAGAGATTCACAGATCGCACAGTTTGAGAAGAGCGAAGAAAACAACCAACTACTGTCATCGGCCTCGGTGTTTGATGCTCTCGCCCGGGTCACTCATTTCCGCGAAGTAGTGTCTACCTACTTCCGGTATGTCACCCTGTCCCATCGGTGGGGAAAGCTCGAACTATTGTTGCGTGACATCGAAGGGCAAGTCATCTATGACTTGGATCTCACAGGTGGTCTTGGGAAACTGCAATCTTTCTGCCTTACTTCCTTCCGACACGGGTACTTGTGGGCTTGGAGTAATACGTGTTGCATTGACAAGGAAAGCAACGCGGAACTCCAGGAGGCGATAGGTTCCATGTTTTCATGGTATCGGGTGTCGGCTCTCTCCATGGTCCACCTTGCTGACGTTTCAGATACGGGCGGGCTGATCAGTAGTGTGTGGTTTAACCGTGGCTGGACTCTTCAAGAGCTATTGGCGCCCCATACCATGTTGTTCTTCACTCGAGATTGGTCGCTTTATCGGGACAGTTCCTCTAATCACAAGAGCGATAACGTCATACTTGGCAAATTGGAACAGGCGACGGGCATCACCCCACGACATCTCACTGATTTCCATCCGGGCGTGGATGACGCACGATCGAGGCTTCAGTGGGCATCCACGCGTTGTACCACTCGGCCAGAAGACGTAGCCTATTCGCTTTTTGGGGTCTTCAGTCTCCACACCTGTCCTATACAGGGAATCTGCGGAGAATGCCCTTGGGCGTCTGCTCGCAGAGGTGATCTCAAAGTCTGGTGACACATCAATCCTAGATTGGGTCGGGCAATCATCGGTATTTCACAGCTGCTTTCCTGCCACCATCACCCCGTACCAAACTCTTCCTCTGTCTCTGCCAGACCTCACAACACCACCTTCCACACGTAAAATTCGGAAGCTTTTCTTTCTCAGATCTGCGCGCAGAATGCATCAGGCACTCTCCAGCCTGCCACTCGCCAGATTCGCTAACTTCAGGCTTATTCTCCCGTGTATCGTCCACCGCATCAAAGCTATGGCTCTGACTCGAGTGGATACCAGTACTGCAACTCGCGTCCACCAAATTCAGGCGGTGGCCCTGGCACCCATTGATATAGCACTGTCGGAGAGGCTCGAAAATGTGGAGAAAGGAGTCCCATATGTCCTGATGCGCCCATGGCACCCCAACTTACTTCATCCTGCCGTCGATACTGATGATGCTTTGACTCACCAATGGCTCACACGGCTGGAACAGCCGTTCAGTGCACTTCTATTAATGGAACTACCTCACAAGGAATATCGGAGGGTTGCATCGTTTTGTCATATTATCGCTCGTCCCACGGACTCTGCTGGTGTATTGAAAGGCGAAGTTAATACGCTGACTATAATATAGATCCATGTAAAAGGATATGGAGTTGATACGGAGAATTGTATTCCATTTTTGAACTACCTCGTTGATTCTATCAAGGTTTTGTCACACTTGAGTGAGGTATTCCATTACGAAGGCATTTGCAGCATTATGTGCACACTTTGTCGGTTGATTCAGTCGCGAAATTCTTGGCTGTAGCAATCGAGACTCCACATTAGCACTATGGCCCGATCCATTGCACAAGTTTCATGGGGTGTCCACTGATGCCATTGAGCAGTCCTACGACGTACAAGATGTATAATGTGCAATTGGCAACGCAAAAAATGTGTGAAAACGAAGAAGGAAAAAAAGAGAAACGTGGGTTATCCAACGATTAGGATGAAAAGACAGTAAATGCGGTCGGAGCATAAGGTCCCAGCGATGACAGAAAAAGTCCGCTAAGAACCACGTCAATGAAAATTAAGAATACAGCAGCACTTCTGTGAAACTCGGGTCTGTGCCAATCTTACAATTTTTTTTGTTAATAATAATGTGGGCTGAGACAGACGGGCCATAAAGCAGTTATGACCACGACGAAGGTCCGAACGTCTGGCCCTGAGCCACAGTGCGCAATGGTGTACCGAGTGCATCAGCCGTGTTCTGCCATGCGACATTGCCCCACCAGTTGAGCTGGACACCACCCTTGGGCATCTGCAGTGCGAAGAAAATGAAAATAATACCAATGGCGACGCCAGCGTCAAGGCCGGCAGAAAGAATGTAATTGTACCGCATCCACCAGCGGAAGTGGTATCGCCGCATGAACCACTGGAAGATGAAGCCGACCAAAACCCAAGAGGAGTAGTTAATCCCGGATGCGGGGGGCATCGCACCAATTCCAGCGAAGAATACGGGAATGTTGATGTATCGCCAGTAAGAGAGGGGGAAGCGACGGGCAAGATAATAGAACGGGATGGGTAGGAGTGCGCCAACAAAAAAGAACCAGAGCAATGGACTGTACATCGCACCGGGGCTGAACAGGCGGTGTGGTCCGATACCTCCCCAAACCAAGGAAGACGTGGCGAAAACGTTGGTAGACGGGCATACGAAGTTTTGAGGCTGGTCAGGCCGGCAGATATCGACAATATTGGCAAACATCCAGTTCTGCACAGAGGTTACCACAATGCTGCTGACAAAGGCAGCAACGACCTGAGCGAGGAACATGAGACGAGGGGGGACCTTCATGTAGTGGCCGAGCTTCAAATCGCCGGAGAAGCCAACTGCTTGACTGGTACCGGCAAATGCCGTTGCCTTGAAAATCATCACCGCTATGGGCCTCCCAGGCAAAAGGTAGCCACCGATAAGCTCGTACATGACGTTTAGCGATACCTGTTGGTTGGTGATTGCCTGAAGGATGCCAACTGGAACGGCCATCAATGCAGCAATCAGCAAGGCGATGCAAAGGGCCCAGATAGGGAGGTCGGTGGGGAAAACCTCGACAACGATGAAGAGAATGATGAGCATGGTAATGCCCAGCGACGCATACCACATTTGGGGAACCTCGGGATATGCCTGCATAAGGCGGGAATGAACGTCCCGTTCGTCCCGGAGGTCGCTTCTGAAACGTTTGATAATGTCACGTCGATACCACACTGGTCATCATGAAGATCAGCTAACCGTAATCGGTATCAGTGTGAAGGCACGTACACAAGGTATGCACAACCGTAGATGCAAAAGAAGCAAAGGCAACACCGTACGCAATCGCCAACGTTGCTGGCATGAAAGCAGGAGAGTATGTGGCATATTTCGATTCATCGAAAATGCCGTCCGTGACGATTTGTGTCGGATCGTATGGTGCGCCCGTGTTATCGAATGTGGAAGTTGCCGAAATGGGCAAGAACTGTGTGTACCAGGTGTTGGTAACTAAAAGCTCGTCAATAAAGAGATTGGTCATGAGAAATGCAACACTTACAGTAAATGATCGGTGTAACGATCCAGAAGCAGAGTACCAAACCGACGGCCGTATTTGCCTCTGACCACCACTACAATCCGCATTAGTATGCAATTTCGAGATGACTGAACTGCGAAACATACTGGCGTCACCAAAGGACTACCGACGTAAGATATCATCGACCAGTCGAAAGTAAGGAGCCCCATTCCCAGGCCAGTCGAAGTGCCAAACAGAGAGTTAACAGCTACGTTGGCCGGTGCGATCCAGCACACCCAGTTGAAAACGCTTAAACCCGTCCAGAGGTAGCCAGGGACAAAGTACCACAGGAAGCTGCCCACGACAACGACAGCAAAGAATTTTTGTCTGGAGATATGACGACGTTCTGCTGTACCGTACGTCCTATGGAGTGTGTTGAACAGCGCCGAGTTCACCAAAGCACCTGGCCAAATCATGCTGCACGGATACACGAGGAATCGACGCAAGAGACCCCCCATAGAGAATCCGATGAGCTGGGTTGCAAGCACGAGGAAGAACTGGTAAGCATCGCTAAATGTTTGGTTGTAGAAGGTACGTTGTGTGGCAATAATATCCGTTGCGTAGGCACCGCTGACGACTACATTGGCCATAACTGTAATGAGGACGTGTTCTTTGATGGTGAATGGACCTGGATTGAGTGACCAGGTGAAGCCAAATGTGCGGAAGCGGGTAGTTGGCAAGATGCGCTCCAGGCCTTTACCAAGGGGAAGGGCGGTCAACTGCGCGACGATGCCAGTGATAATAACTGAGGGGTCTACGGAAAGTAGCGTTATAAAATATTGTATGAACAAGTTGGAGGCTCATACAACGCATAGAAAAGAACTGGTTCACTGCGGAGACCAAGATCGTATAGCATAAGCCAAGGAACCACATGCGGAAGGTGTTGACGGGCATCGTTGGATCGTCGACACTCGACACGGCCGCCCTGACTTCTGGATAAGGGGACTCACTACATGGGGTTGAGTTAACTGACGAATGCTAGAGGCTGGTCGACTTACTCATCATACTCGAAGGCAGACGAAGAGGTCTCTGTTCTGGAAGGAGTGGAATATCTTCGAGACCCGCGTGACTGCGAATCAAACTCGGAGGTTGCAGTGGAGTAGTCATCTACAACCTTGCTGCGTTCAAGCTCGTATATGTCGGTGCCCGAATCCGCCGTGGAACGAAGCTCGGCTCCATAGTCGAAGTTTGGGTCGTTCAGGTGCTCCATGAAGAAGTCCACGTCCTCTGGGACATCTGGAACACCGCGATGACGCAGGGCGGGGAGGACAGCGAGGTTAGTCGCAGTACTATGGGATTTGGACTCCATAACGCGACCGAGTCCAGCGAAAGTCAGTCAGAGGATATAATGTGGATGGGCGCACTGGACGTCGGGGTGCGAGTAGTGAGATGGGGGGGGGAAGGCTTTGACCTCCTTGTCATGAAGTTGCGAGGCTTTTTGAGGATGTTCGGTTAGAGATCGCTCGAATGCATTCCACTGACCATTTCCCCGGTAGACAGGGTGAGACTCTCCAAGTATGGCAATGCCGTCCACCCGTGGAAGGCCTTCCGGGGCCTGGCAGGGCGCCTACAATTGGCAAGACAATAAGCCTAATTTGACGACGTCCGCTGTGAAACAAAAGGCTGGGAGACCTGGGTCAGACAGAAGCCGGCACAACAAAAACGCGATAAAATCATACCGAAATTGTTTCTAATTAATCTAGAGACTGAGCGCTCTGTTCTGTTCCGCTGAATAAGTAGCAGGCAAAGGCCCCAGAACTGGACCCGCAGAGTGAACGGCCGCCCAGCAGCACCGACTATGGCACACTAGCACACGATAAACGGATCACGATGGGCATCGTGGATGAGATCTTGAGAGCGCAAAACGGTCAATTGTGGGATACCAATTTGAGACGGTCCTATTGTGAGTGAGGTGCAACTGACAACAAATAACCGAGAACTTTGATTTCATTTGCCAAGTACGTGAATCATCCGGATATCTGACTCACTCCATTATTGTTCTTGTCGATCCCGCATCTATGCATGACGCCTGGGCCTAGAGTTTGAGATTTTGAGGAGCGTCATCTGACAGGCTAAGAGTCAGAGTCATATAGGCGCTCGCGGACACCCAACTCAAGCCCTGACGCTATCGTCCATGTACAATCGGAATACCCCTCGTATGCTGCCGCGTGAAACGGAAGTACAAGAACCATGCCTACTGGCCTATTGTCCCACTCCATCTTGAACCGATTCCTGTGATACGCCACCATTACCAGCTGCGAAAATGGCAAGGTTTGCGCCTCTGCGTTGGTGCTAATGAGCTGCATTTAACACTTTCCGAGTGCAAAGATCCTTGGTTAATAGTACTGGGTATGGCAACTTAGTTGTCCAATATTGCCAATGTCATACATTGACCTCAAGCCCTAGGCCAAGTGTTTGAAAGGGATGCAACCAGCCTACCCCATACTGATGCCTTCCGCGGAGTCGCACTGAAAGATATCGACAGCACTTGTTTATTACCCTGAAAAGCAGGGTCCCGACTGGAATGAAGATTTCGGTCACGCAATCGCAAAGCGGGGATCTGATAATTACGGTGTTCTCAGAGTCCACAAATTAGGAACCAGAAGATTTAGGTCGGTGGAACTCGTTTTCATTGTTCGCCTACAGTGGTCGTAGCTATTTCCCCTGACATGATGGCAGCCAATGACATCAGATGCTAACACGGCGACGACCAAGATCATATCAGCAAAACCATCCAATTACGCTACACGCTTGCTGAGTTTTTGAATACCCAGGAAGCCCTCTGATTGGATGGGAACGAGGTTTACGACAAAACTTACCCAAACGGGAACCATTGGATGCACTTTGGATCGGCTACGTCCTGCTGATATGATGCCCTCGAGTCTCAGTCGCCGGTCGGCTACCTCCTGAAAGTCAGTAGCAAAGCATCGAGCAGGTTTGGATCCCATTCTATTCAACCCCTTCCAACACTCAACTATCGCGATGTGGGACTTGCTGTAGCTATTTCGCCGCTGCTAGTTCTTTGCACTTGAGTTAGGACCGCAACGTGCGTCGTAAACCCTCCCGCCCTAGCAGACGTGAAATACACTAACTCAAAAAGGAAATGCACAGCATGACATAATTTGTTTTCCGACCCATGAACCACTGCACGAAATACCGTGCATATGGGCTCATTTTGTAGCCCCGGTTCTGTACTTTATAGTCCAATATCAGTACCTTGACGAAAATGAATGGATAAGATACTATGGAGTGGGCACTGTAAAAAGTGCTGTGCAATACATTTTTGGGTTACACTACTGTCCAAAAACTTCATGCACAGTGGTACCAAATGATAAGATATCGTCATGGGACTTTTTGTAGGTTGATATATATACAATATACTTGCCATCCGACATCATACTTGCACTGCGTGCACCTGTATTGCTTCGGAGTTTGACAACCTTTTAGATTACCCCTATTTTCTCCAAAGTGGTCTTTCAACTCACTGTTGGCAAGCTGGAGTGGGGTGTTATTGTGTATATAAGCTCTACTGATACCTATGGAATTTTGTATGGAACATAAAAGAGGTTGGTGCACTGAGATAGTGGTATATCAACACTGCATCCCTGATATGGGTCACATAGGGGCAAAAAGGTGTGTAGAGTGCTAGGCTTTCAAAGAGCGAGAATGGAACTATGTCATGATCAAGTTCACTATTTTGGCTAAATGTGTACTTGGTTATATTGAATGGATACCAATGAAAGTCTTGAAGCACATGTTGCCATCACAGTTCTCAAATTTCGCATCAGCATAGTTGTGGTTCACTTAACCCCATATAGTGAAATGATCAAGGAGGGTTTCTTGCCCTGTACGAAGCTGTGGTGTGAACCACATGCCTCAAATTTTTGTTTGGGGTTTCTATATGGTATGTATATACTGGGAAGCATGACAAAAAGTGGCCATTCTCGCTCAAAGCCTAGCACTTTACACACCTTTTTGCCCCTGTGTGACTCATATCAGGGATGGGGTGTTGATATACCGCTATCTCAGTGCACCAACCTCTTGTATGTTCCATAAAAAATTCCATAGGTATCAGTAGAGCTTATATACACAATAACACCCCACTCCAGCTTGCCAACAGTGAGTTGAAAGACCACTTTGGAGAAAATAGGGGTAATCTAAAAGGTTGTCAAACTCCGAAGCAATACAGGTTCACGCAGTGCAAGTATGATGTCGGATGGCAAGTATATTGTATATATATCAACCTACAAAAAGTCCCATGACGATATCTTATCATTTGGTACCACTGTGCACGAAGTTTTCGGACAGTAGTGTAACCCAAAAATGTATTGCACAGCACTTTTTACAGTGCTCACTCCATAGTATCTTATCCATTCATTTTCTTCAGGGTACTGATATTGGACTATAAAGTACAGAACCGTGGCTACAAAATGAGCCCATATACACGGTATTTCGTGCAGTGGTTTATGAGTTATGGGTCGGAAAATAAATTATGTCATGCTGTGCATTTCCTTTTTGAGTTAGTGTACATAGCCCAAAGTACGCAGTCACAGTAAGATATAATTTGCATTGGTTGGTCGTGCAAACTCTGTCAGACTTCAGCAAATATCTATCATTTACATATGTATCAGGTACTTGCTGAAGGGACGGCTAGCTCTGATAAGCTATTAGTTATTACTGCCACTGTAGTACTAAGCAGGATGTCGATTCTGAAATAGGTAATTGCAACGTCTTCCAAATTCCCTCAGAGCTGCAGCAGACCGTCGCTGGCGCCAGCTATGTCGGAAAGGGTGCTCTATCTGGTTTATTGCTGCGTCGGAGCAGCCACTCTCATGGCATTTAACAGCGAGGTGACGCATCCATACATGGTGAGCTACACGAAATAACCCTTTCCAATCAAACTGTTCAGTATGTGTCATGGTCACCCTCAGGACGAGCCGTTCCATGTCCCGCAGGCGTTAGCATACTGCATGGGCGAGTGGTCCACTTGGGATTCAAAAATAACTACCCCACCAGGATTGTAGGTATGGACCTAATATTCGCCAGACAGTCATGCTTATTAGAATCAGATACCTACTGAGTGTGCTGCTGCACCGCGTCCTCATGTTTCGTTGCAACCTGTCTACCTTGCGTTCCACGGTGACTTTTATGACATTTACTCTTCCGCTTTTCCTTGCTCGGCTTCTCTCCTTGCACCGACAACATCCGCCTCCTCCTTTACTCTCCCCCACCTGGGAAGCCGTCGTCCTGTCTACCTTTCCTCTCGTTTGGTTTTACGGATTCTTATATTACACAGAAGTCCCGAGTCTCGTATCAGTACTTGGAACCATTGTGTTTTCTATGCAGGACCAACACTGTATAGCCGCTGTGGTATGTGACCACTCCTATGTCAATAAATCAGGAACCGTGCATAAAGCAGGCGCCGATAGCTTGGCTTTACAAGTTGTTTCTTCCGTCAAACGAACATTATCTGGGTTTTATATGCCTTTTGTGCGAGTCAGCTGATGCGTTTCCGCTGTAAACGCGGAGACGGATCACTGTACGACCCGCCTGCGCGGACCGCTGGTCTGAGTAAGTAGCAGGTGCTCCAATTTGACATTGATAGAGTGCTGATCGGTTCATAGCGGATTTCATAAAATCGATCATCAGCCTCCCGAATGCAGTTCCGGAATTACTTCCTCCATTCGTGCCATACATGCCTGTACTGGCCCTCTTTGGCGGATTCGTATTCTGGAATGGCGGCATCGTGTTAGGTGCGTGTATCTGGGGTAGATATGCAGGCACGCTTTCGGTAATTTAATGCCTTGTGTCCGGGCTTGTGGTACAGGTGATAAAGCAAACCACGTTCCAGTGATGCATGTGCCTCAGCTGTACTACTTCATTGCGTTCGCTACATTGTTGGGGTGGCCGGCGGTGGCTCTGAATCATGACGGTCCCACGAAGTTGGCTGCGGAAGTGCTGAAGCGAATGATCGGAACAAAAAGGTTAGCATAGAAGTTATCTCTGGATGATACGTGAAAGCTGATATTCCGTACAGAAGAATAATTCTTACTGCCTTTCTTTCGGCATTGATGGCAATATCAGTGAATCGATTCACGTGGGTCTCACTTGGATACCTTTTTTCCTGACCTTATGTGTTCACCGTGGAATGCGGTCACAGAATCCACCATCCGTTTCTCCTTTCTGACAACCGTCACTACACCTTCTACGTGTGGCGTCGGGTATTCATGAAACACCCAGTTGTACCATACTTATTCATACCAGGATATCAAGCATGCGCCTGGGCATGGTTGCTTCGTGTTGGTAAGACGCAGCCTTATCTAGCACAGCATGTTGACCCTAAACGTCATCACGCAGCTCGTAACCAGTCGCTATTGCAAACTCTGGTTTTGCCTCTGGCAATTATGCCTACCCTGCTGCCCACACCCCTTTTGGAACCGCGGTACTTTTTGATACCATATATTCTCTTGCGTGCACAGGTGGTGGATATGGGTGGTTTTGCGTTGGTTTTCGAGGGACTATGGTATGCGGCGATTAATCTAGCCACGACATATGTATTTCTCTACAAGGAGCGGCCAGGGGTGGGTCGATTTATGTGGTGATGAGGACAAACAAAGCCATACGCGTTTTGTTGGTGCCACAGCGCGAAAACCAACTTGAACGCTGAGTTCGACGACGACAACAACGACGACGACGACGACGGCAGCGGACCGCCGTCTTTGACGACCCTCAAGACACTATCACTATCTACACCACGCAGCTGCAACCTTCACATTTCATCTACTAGTCCTCATGTCCCCGGAAACTACCTCGAAGCCGTCTCGGCCTGCAAAGCCCACCACGCGTAGCTCCCTGCGGCAATCGTTAAACTTCACTTCAGTGGGAAAGGCTTTGGCAGACGTGATCAACAAGGAGCCCCGTGAACGCGAGGAGAAAGCCCTCAAGAAGTCAAAGGAGTCCTCTTGTCGCCTCAGCACCGCTGCTCTCATGAATAGCAAGACGGCGGTTTCCCAAGCCACTGCTACTGCCCATTCAAGGTCTCCTAACCCCGCATGCAACAAGGAGGATGGATCTCCCACAAATAAGACTATAACTCGTAATACGAGGAGACAGTCTGGTCTCTTCAAGGGCACATCTCCTGCTGATGAACATGGTGTCAGAGCACTGGATACTCGAACTGTGAGTCCTGTCTCTAGACGGTTGTCCACCCTCCGTCCTAGGACAGCTACCGGTACGGTCACTTCTGCCCTGCCCAAGTATCGGCCAAAGTCAGTTACTGTCGAGCCCACGAAGAAGCCCGCCTCACCTGTTCATGGCCCTAGGAGGCGTCTCAGCACTTCCGAGGAAGATGACGGGGATCAGAGGGAATCTCCCAAGAGCAAAGGCACTCTACGTATCCCTGAGGCGAAAACAAAGAGACCCATTAGCCCCTTGCCACACAGGGCACTGGCAGTCAAAGTTAATTTGCCTAGTCCTACAACGCCTTCGACACCTCAGAAGACTAAATCTACTCCCTCTAAGATTAAATCAAGTGGTTCTCCTGCTCGTACCGACTCTACACGGCCTGCGAAGTCCTTGAAAACAGAGAAAGGGTCACCATTACGGTCAACTTTGGCGCGGCCTTCATCATCGGCTTCATCGTGTACCTCCTCTCGTAGCCAGGATTCTCCGTCGACGCCGTCGTCACTTAAGAATGCATTTGGTCTTAAACGTTCGAAGGCTTGCAGTCAAATCCCGACCCCATCACGTAGTGCCGTTCGCCCTCCTCCCGAGTCACCGCTTGCAAACCACTCGCGCAACAACTCATCTTGCGGTCTTGGAGTTAAAAATGTACCCACTAGTCTTCCAGAAATCACCGGAATTTTCAGCGATGATAGCATGGAGGTTGGTGAGGTAGACATGTTACTCGCACCTGTGGCATCACTGGCAGCACCCACACCAGCAATCCCGCGAATCCGATATCAGCCTACTGATTCACAGTTACAAACACCCTCCCACCCGTCTACCCCCCTCCCAAGTCGTGCGAATCTTTCATATTTATCGCCTGTTCCTCTGAATTCTGAAAGCTCGCCCGCGCTGCGCCCGAAAGGAGCTAGCTATGATCGCAATCGTGGTTCTATCTTTTTGTGGGATCAGATAGCGGATCATTCGCAACTGTTGGCCCACGATGAAGTGGAGAGTATGTTGGCTGATGTCACCGCACCATTTACTCCTGGAGGCATTTCACCTAATGCGAGCGCCATGGGGTTGGACATGCCTGACAGTCCGAGTCTGTCTGCTTTGCCTTCCCCAATGGGCTATGGCTCCATCTCGCAGGTTCTACTTCCGGATGCCACCCCTTCACCTGCCGTCCATCACCTCACACAAGTGTTCGAAACCTCGACTGAGCTCCCGTCCCCGGCGGATTCTGGTACCGTCGCCCTCCTTCGTCTTCAAGTTGCCCAGGCAGAGAAAACGGCAAAGGAACGCCTCTCACTTGTGCATGAGTTGGAGGAGCAGCTCCACGCTTTGAGACAGTCTCGTTTGAAAGAGACCGAAGAATTGGCGAAGCAAATATCTTCTCTCGAGGACCAGCTACACGCGAACGTCCAAAACAGGGAGCGAATGGATGAGGAACGGGCTGCTTTCACTGCCTCATTACAAGATGAGTTAAGACGGGCGGAGGTTTGTCGTGAGCAAGCCACTCAGGAAGCCTTTGTCAAAGGACAAGAGGAGGCTCGTGCTTCCCTGGATGCTATGTTTGATTCCTTGCAGAGGAAATGGGAAACTTCTTTCGCTGCCAGGGAAGCGACCCTTTTGTGGACGTCTGTGAAGGATCAGGCAGAGGATGACCGACGTAATCTTCAAGAAGGTCGTGAGATGCTGCGTGTCTTCTTGGCTGTGCTGGACCACTGTCAGGATCGGGTTCTGGAATCCTCCTTGTGATTCATGTACGTAGCCAACCGTAAGCGTTGCAGGGGTATGAACTCATCGGTTTCCTCCCTTCACAGGACATTTATGATATTCATTTAACGCATTTTGCATTATTGTAATACCCTCATCACTATGTTCACTCCCTTTCATTTACACCTCTTGTCCTGTAATGGCTGTACACAGTTTCGTATGTGAATCCGATCACGACGTTTAATGTGCACCCTGATAACTTCTATGAAATTTCGCGGTTCGCATCTACCTAGTGATGTAGCATGAATAGACATCGTACATCAATCATTACAGATCACTGGCAGATAGCTTAGTGACCACATAGTAACAGGACCCTCATAGAGACATGCTTGCGTGCATGATTAACTTGTTCTAGCCATGCGCCTGATCCCCCTCCGTTCAGCGTCTGTGTTCTGCTCCATCACCCCCACAACGCGTGTCACTTGTTCTTCAGTGACGACAGACTTTGTACCCAGCTGCCTAAACATGATAAGTAAATATGTGTGCCATGATCTGAGGGTGACAGTACCTTTTCTTCTTCTTTACAGTGTCTACTTCGCCCTTCTGTGGGATATATTCGACGCCTAGCCCACCTACTTCCGCAGCTACCTGTCTTGTCTTTCTATTCGGGACGATTATAACCGAATCCTCGGCCTCGGGAACTACATCCTCTATCTTTAGCACATTCATCTCCTGCTGGAGTTTGGAGATCGATGATTGACGGGTTTTACCCGTAGTTGTGGCAGCTGCAGGTTTAGTTCGTTTTTTCTGTTGCGAAGCTTTCATCGTTTGTGCAGCTGGTGGGACGTAATCATCATCTTCACCTATTGACGATGGCTCCTCTTCCTCGACTATATTATCGGATCCATCCAAAATGTCCTTGGCCCCTCCTGGTGCTTCCTCCGCTGATTTCGGCGGTGAGGCGTGCTGCTTTACAATAGTTCTGGCAGGCACTGAACATGTGCCTTTTCCATGGGGTGGTGAAGAAGGTAGGTCCAT
>Ga0307516_10004785_pt1 | contig 16502 bp, 20 predicted proteins | sample 19_EM_MG_FD_203310 | JGI IMG/M metagenome (GOLD analysis project Ga0307516, IMG submission 203310) | Populus trichocarpa ectomycorrhiza microbial communities from riparian zone in the Pacific Northwest, United States - 19_EM | ecosystem: Host-associated > Plants > Roots > Unclassified | place...
ATAGCCTTCGCGGACGGCGAAAACATGGTATCCGGCGGTGATGATCACACCGTTCGACTCTGGAAGCTGGTACGCATCTACGGGGTGCCGCTGCGTATCAAGGTTTCCCATGTACTGCGCGGTCACAAGGATTCTGTGACTTGCGTTGCCGCCAGCAGAACGTGGTCTATTATTGTGAGCGGATCTAAGGATGGAAGTGCTATCGTCTGGGACTTGAATCGCGGGACTTACGTTGCGTCGATTTGGCACGGTGACGATGAGCGGCACGGAATTCATCTGGTCGCCGTCAGCGAGAGCACGGTACCCCTCACATCCTATGTTTCCGATTTACATCCACTGACGGTACTCCAAGGGGAATATCGCGACGTGTTCCCAAGCGAAACTGTGTTTACATACCGTGAACGCTCGCCAGATTGTCGCGTTGGAACTGCGGTCTACTTCGATCCACCCATCCATCACTTCCCTTGCCTTCCTGGAGCGGGAGTATACGGCACGGGGAATGATTGCAACTGCCGGGTCCGATGGGACAATCGCTCTTAGAACTTGGAACACCGATCACACACCAGCTGGGGGGAAGGCGGAGTGGAAGTTCCGAACCTTCCGAGAGTTGATTATGAGGAAGACTGGTGCCGGGAGGGGCAGGGACATTCAAATCACAGCACTCAAATTTATTGGGTACGTTGACTTATCCACCCCCCTGCATCGCCTCCTGACCTCGGTTTAGGGAGGTTCTGTATCATGGGCAAGATGACGGGAGGGTCTTCTCGTGGACTCTCCCCGAACAACCTTGATCCAACCCCACGATTGGGCCTCTACTTCCGTGGATCATCGAATACATTACATTCTCAGTCAAGCCTCTGCTCTCACAAACTGGGGTGGAACGAATGCACAGCATATGTATTATACACAAAAGCGCCTAAAGCTGCTACAAGAACGAAGCAATAAAGGTCGTTGACAACTACGAGCGGCAGTGGTTGAGACCGGCACCACAGAACTGTGCGACGATGATCCAAATGAGAACCTATAATACCGGGATTAACAAATGGGACATTCAAGGATGTGAAGCACTTACAGTGGCAACGACGGCGCTCAAGGCTAAGATACGGGTGTTCTTCCACCACATTTGCCTCCGGACAGTTCTCGCACCACGTCGGAAAGCCGTCGCTTGACTCGCCATGTTATCGGTCTTATCTACGAGCAACTCTATGCGCTCGCCACGGCTGAGGATCTGCTCCACGTTCTGGACCATGATATCTTTCACTTGGGCGAGCTGGTTCTGAGCATTGGTGAGCTCATCTGAGGGTGGGTTGGTGTTGTACGTGTGCATGAGTTGCGAGATGACCGGGGAGAACGACCCTTGGAGACCGTACGCCGGAGTGTCGGCAAGGGAGCCGGAGGATGAGGTGGCTTGCGCAGCGAACTGAAGGGCATCAGACGGGTGTAAACCGGTGTACATGTGACTGGTACAACGTACCTTGCGCTGGAGTTCCGCCAGGAATGTAAATGGCATCCTCCTATGACCAAATCAGACCCTCGTGAAGCGAGAGCTTAGATACGACCACCCTGACCTTCCCACGGAGTCGTCGGCCATAACTAGGAAAGTGAAACCGCCTTCGGAGACATAATGGAAGAGGTAGTTTTCCCAAACGTAGGTGAGTTTGCTGTTATTAGGGGGGATCCTGGACAAGATCGTTTGTGTCGCTATCGGAAGTCTGGAGGTGAGATTGGGGGTCACCCTGGTGGATAACTCAAGTTTGTCTGACCTTGCGAGAAATCTCGCTTCCCGGCCTGGTGCTCGGCGAGGATGGTGGTCCCTCGTGCGACTAAAGCATGGATCTGGGGTCAAACGTTAAGCGATGCATGGAATCGAACGGACGTAAATCGGCAGCGCACCAGCGACATGAGGCAGTGGTGGGGGTGTCGGAAGTACGAAGTGTTACAGCACGTGACCGCACCTGCCAGCGTTTGCTTCGATCCACAACCACATCCGCAAAACACACAATGGTGAGCCCTGGTCGTGGTCTCTTTGGAATGGTATGGGCTCTAATCGCTTCGGTCAGTCCGACTCAGACGCCCCAAAAACTCTCCGTTCTGCATCTGGTGTCGCCAAACCACCTGGCGCTGCCGTCCGGTATGTCACCGTGTGTAGTGTGTGACGAGCTGGAGCACTCAACAACTCTTCCTGTCAGGCGACGAGCAACTGGTGGCACCGTTTCAACAAAACCCAACTCAACGCGGGCAGCGGGTGCGGGTGGTTCATCGAACACCATGCTCAAACTGTACACGGACGACTCACCCGGCCTCAGGGTGTAAGCGCTTCCGGTTTCCTCGACCCGACCATTCGTCTAACCTATTTGCAAACGCAGTGACCCGTTCATCGTTCTCGTCTTATCACTCTCCTTTATTGCCTCCATCTTCTTCCTGCACATCTCGGCCAAGATTATCAAGAGCTTCACGAAATAAACTCTCGTGGTACAGAGTTGTTGCACCTTTGTTGGGACGGATACCAGGCTTATTTCGTTGTAAACTGCATACTCACGGTGTGCCTACCGACTACATTATCGTAATATTGGTTTGTTGCATAAACGCGCACACCCTGAAACGACCACGTATCCGGACCCCACTACGTGTCGTCACGTGAGCACGGGCTCGAGCCAGGCGCCACCATGAAGGTAAAGTTGACAGGGAGTTCCCTAACAGTTGCGAGAACATATCCCGCAGTTGGATAAGCCAGCCCCATGCTCCAAATGTTGAGCCTGGTTTTCTTCCACAGCGGTGGTGCTCCCTACAAGTCCGTTGTGATCACGATTGTCGTACAAGCTATACTACACATGCGTTGAATAATTACTTCCGTGGTCTCATCCTAAATGGTACATCCAGTGACAAAGGCCATGGTTAATACATCCAGTGTCCCCTCCATCAAGAAGAGTTAGCGGAATAAGGAACCGTCGAGGTCAGGTGAAAGCAAAGAAATAAAGTATTAAGACAACGAAGGCAGGCAGACCACGGTTGGGCGGGTAAAGATGGCGGACCACTACTCTGCTTCACTGGCCGACAGACTACGCGTCACGATGGTTCCGGCAGTTTTCCCTTTCATGTCGCGGTGATATGGCACGGCACGTATGGATCGCTTCCGTGTCCATAGCGGGACGTCTGGTTGTGAGGGAACAGGAACAGGTTCTGTGGGACGCGAGGATTGGGGTGGTGGTAGCGCTGGGGCGGTGGCGGTAGAAACAGTTGATCTGCGAGCAGGAAAGACCGGGCGATTATTCGGACTGGGTGGGGGACGACGTGACGACGATGACGAAGGACCTGTGCTGGAAGTAACAGAGGAAGTACCCAGTATCCGGCGACAAGTCTTAGACGGATCTGTCAGCAGATCGGAGAGCAGCTCCTTCATCTGGCCTTCATCGTGGAGAGAGCCGTCTTTGAGCATCGGGGTGGAGATAATCGACAAGCAACCGACGTAATCGTAAGGAGGAGGCTGGGGTGACGTCTTGCGATCTTCGACGAACCCGTCCCAGCCCTGGGGGAAGGTTAAAGGCAGATTAAGGGGCCTGCTCTCCTGGCGGTCAATCGATATGTCGTCGTCCTTCTCGTCAAATTCAAGGAAAGGGCCAATGGGTTCAATAGCTGCCGGTCTCTGAGCGCCGCTTGATTCTAAGGTCTCCGTTTGCAAAGCAGCATGCTTCACCCGAAGCTCTTCGTACTGATAATCAGATCAGGCCAAGTGTTCGGTACGCCGGAGCAATGATGTCGCAATAAATGTCTCACCTTCCTACAAGGAGTTCCCATGAAAGGATCAGCGACCCGGATTCGAGGGTGCGGATAACATATGCCGTTACTCACCAATGCCACCACGACTCCTGAGCTTGCAGCTCATCCTTGAGCCCCTGGGCAACTCCATCCGAAGCCTGACGTTCTTGAACCTCTTTCTGCCGAGCAATGGTCTCCAGTCGGAGTTTGTCGGTGAGGTCATCGATTTCCTTGGTCAATTTCCGGTACTTGGTTTCCCAAGACTTGTGGTATGCCTGGACCTCTGCCTGGAACTTGTACAACGACTTGTCTGCCGCTGCAGGGTCCTGGAAGAAGGCCCGGTAATAACCCAGAAGGAAGTGATTGAGGAGTTGGTACGTGACGTAAAAGTCTTGATGCTTGATATGTCGTTGTCAACATCGAAGAACCTCGCCGATGAGCGGACGGGGGATGGTTACGTACATCGGCGGAGGAGTGCTCCTGAAAGAAAGTCTTACAGTCTTCGGTCAAAGTGTGGGCGACAGAAGTGCTGGCTCCTGTCTGAACGAACGAATTGATACGGTCGTGTAACTCGCGGGCGAGCTTAGTGCTCGGATCCAGGGGCGATGGGCTGTTGACCGTTGGGGAGTTGGTCATGGATGGGGTCCGGGATGGTTGGTCGAGGTGGATCCTTGTAACCTCACTGGGCTGGAACGGATTCCGGCACATTGGGCAGACCCGTCGAGCCAAAGACTTGAGACACCTACGTTAAGATCAAAGTCAATACAAGAACGGGGAGAGGCACTAGTTCAACCGGGCGGTACGTGTGGGTCGAAACCAACTTGCCTCAAACAAAACACGTGTCCACATCGGGGGGCATGGGGAGCTCTGCTCTGACCGTCTAAGAGGAACTGTTCCAAACAAATGTCACAGTTCGATTCAGGATTGATGACGAGCATGATCCTGAAGAAGGGGGGGTGAAAAGGATAATCGACTGGGTGGTTTGTGGGGGGGGGGTTAAAGGCACTACGGGGCCGGAGCTCCAAGGGGAGAAACCTCAAGGCGGCCGATATGCCACGGTATTTAAGCGTCGCGAAGACGTATCAGTGAGGTCGAGATTCCATAACGTCTTCGTGATTGGCATACTACGTCCGGGTGTCAGGCTCAGAGCGGATTAGATGCGTGGCCGATACGGCATTGGACCCCCCTAGAGCTTTCACCAATTTCAATCATCAGAAACCAGGACGGGCTCGTGACAATCAAAGGCCGTCTCCAGGCGTTCCCTCCCCCTCGTTGACGGCGACCACCACAAAAGTGGGCTCGTACAAGAGAGCGAATTTCGCCTGAGATATGAACGAGCGAACGTAAGACAAAGGGCGAGAAGCGTCGGCTGAGAGGCCAGGTCCAGTTCAGCGGAGAACCAATCTCCCGTCACAACCAGGGGGGTGGCCAACGAATAGGCTGTCCATCGGATGATCGGAACGAGGGTGGGCTTCCCCAAAATCCTACGAAAGGCGGCCTCGAGGTTCCCACGTGCAGCTTATCCGGCTCGAGCTAGCTGAATGTGAGACGACGTTCTTTGGTGGAATCTTCGCAACTCATTCAACGGAGACAGAATCTGACGCGTCCAAGTAAGCCCGAAGAGAAGCGGGTAATTAGACTCGGGCTGGAGGAGGAATACGAATCCCCAGATCACCCTCCCCGCATTTCACCTCGGTGATTAACACCCCGTGATGAAGGCGCACAAAGGACGCGGGAAGGACCCTCGGATTCGAGGACATAATCCCTCCATCTCGTGACCCAACGACCGGGCGCATGACCACGTCCCCGACCCCGTCAGCTGGCTGTGCAGCTACGGACGTGGGAGATATTGGATCCAGGACCTAAACAGTGTTGGGGTAGAAGGGGCATCTATCAATTGTCCTCGGCGTCGGTGGCGACGATCTAGATAAGAGTACATAGAAATATAAGACCGAGTACATACATAGACCCTGACACAACATCAGAGTGGTACAGGAACAGGGTGTCAACCAATCTCATGGAACAATGCAAATCGAGAGCAAGCAATAGTGTTGTGTAACATCCAGCCGTGTGTGTGAATGGAATCATCATTTCACCCCACATGATCGACCCTACGTCGACTTGCCATTCCACTTCCATGGTCGAATCGGGTTCACGGGTTGGGGTGCAACGATAGGTACGTTTGCGCTGACCGTTGGCTTCGTCTGCGGGGGCGCCTGTGTGGGAACCTCGTTGCGTGGTGGGTTTCCAGGCTGGGATGGAGTGGTTCGCGATGTGGTCGACTGTTTCTGTTGCTGTCCTTCCTTCCTTCCGTGTTGATGAATCAGTGGAGGCGTCGATTGATGCATCGAGGGTAACGGCCGTTTGCTGGATCCCACCGTCGTGTATGTGGGATCAAAGGCAGGGGGGAGATCACGGGTCGGTGCAGCGACCGTAGCCAGTCCTCTGCGCGCCAAGTCGTCGTTGGCGCCTCGACGTGACGAGATGGGGTGGCCCTTCGTGTTTTCCGGATAGGGTATGGTGAACGTGGGGTTTAGGTTTGGAACTGCGCCTCGGGGACCATGCATGGCGGGTCCGTATGGACCCTGGTCACGATGCTTCTTTGGTGGGAGCTCGTCAGGCTTAGGGGTGGCAAATGTGACAGATCGGTGAGGGACTGGGCGAGCAGGCGAGTCCGATGATCTCCTAACTGCTTCTACGGTTTCCAGATCAAGCCCGCGTACGCTGGGCGTGGCGATCGAGGCTCGTCGTACACCGCTTCGAATCGGCGCAGGATCTTCAAAGGACGAGGGTGTACTGGCTGATCCATGTCCATACAGCGTGGGCTCGATATCCGAGAAAGACTGGGAGAATCGCAGGCCAATAACCTCCAACTCCTCTTCTTCGTGATCCGAGGACCAGGAAACCGGCATCGCGGGTGTGTTATCCGATATTGACCGACCCATAGGACGCGGTGGAGCGGGGCCATCGTGGTTTCGGGTTTCGACTGTCACGGATTGACCATTGACACTTGGCCTTCGATTCCCTGCAGCAGAGAGACCCCGCTGGCGATTTTGGTATCTAGGGTCTGTCCCTGAGTCGGAGCCAGAGTTGTATCCACGTTGAGTCAATTCTGGTTGTCGCCGGAGGGACGGCGTCATCGCATTCTCGTCACTCCCGTACCCGTCCACCTCATCGGCTGCGGTCGTGTGATCAAAATCAGGGAGGCCAGACACCCCAAGATTCAAACTCGAACCGGACGGGAAGGCAGGAAGGCCAGCGAAGCTCATGTCGCCGACACTGATGGTGGAAACGGAGCCGATCGAGGTCCCCCAGGAGAGCGTTGACGGTGTAGAAACCGATGAGGTGGGTACACCGATGGCAGGGGATGATGCGGATGACGAAAGAAGCTCATGAAGGTTTTGGCGTCCGAGACTGTTGTGGGAATCTGGCGGTGACAAGATCGACAGATCCTCAACGCTGTTCATGGTGTTGAGGCGACGACGGGGAGCGGCAGATCCCATGGTCGGGGTCGAGACTGAATCCTCACCACCACTCCAGTTAGGGTCTGAACCATTAATGTGGAGACCCAAACCCCTCGGGACTTGGTCAGATCTCGACCTGTGGTGACGGGGCTCTGTGCGTGGTTCGGCCCCCGTTGGAATAGGTTTCTGGGCCGTCTTTCGCTGCGCAGAGGGTAGGACCCTCTCCGAGTGTGGCGCGCCGGGCGTGATGGTGTACACTGCTTCCGGATGTGCGGTCTTGTTGACACCATTGGTCTTGAGTTCATCCTGCTTGTTGCTGCGTGAATTGGAACGGTCACGGGGCGGTGACGGTGATGTTTCGGCCAGAAGGATGTCATACTTCTTTTGAAGAAGCTCAAGCTGTGGATTGTATGTGAGCACACGGACCACGTCTGGCAGATGCGCTTCACCTGTCTAAAAAGTCACGTGAGTAGCAACCAAGGGATTATGCAGAGAAACGTACTGAAGTGTCTCGCTGTTTGACTGTAATAAACCGTCTTCGACCAGCTTTGCGCACCGAACATCATCCATCACCCTATCCAGTTTTCGTTCAGTCGCAAGGCGTTCCGTTCGGGCCGTTTCGAGGTCTTGTTGTGCTCTTCTACTCCTTTTGACCGATCCGAGCGCAAGACGGACCGGTTGTGACTATAACACGAGGATTGGTCAGCCATCCGAGCGCGAGATGTGTTCCATGGGTAGACGTCCTCAAGCTGACCGCCAGCCGTCGTGGAGTCACAAAAAAGAAGTGATCGAGGATGCGGGCGGAAGCAAAATGCGAAGAATGCAGAAGCGAAGAACCGATGGCTTACCTGCAGCTTCATGTTTTGTGGGAGCGAAGCAATCCACTCGTCGACACGAGTGCTGACCTTCTCGACCTCAACATCTAAAATCCCTTCACCGGATACCATGGCGACCATTTGCAGGTATTCAGCGATCGCAGAGGGTGACGAAACCCGGGTAATTTCATCCCGCCCCTGGATTGTTGTCTCGACGTGAAGTTTTTTTATCTTCTCTTTTCTGTAGGCTCCTCTGCACACCGGACAGTGCGACGGGGAACACTTTTGAAGACAGCTATAGTGTTTGGTTGCTGAGCCACAGCGACGAGCGTGATGTCCGGTTGACTCACTCGCAACAGAAAATATGGCCGCATGCGATGGCGTAGGGAGCCCTCTTGCCATCGTACGCCTCGTTGCAGATGTCGCAACACGAATCAGGATGTACTACGAGCATCTTTGAGGCCGAGTCGAAGACCCATATACAGGGTGGAGGCGGGAGGAGAGGTCTAGCGCGTGTTCCAAGGACAGGGTGAGAAAAAAAAGCCGGCTTGAGCTGTGCTTGTTGCCATTTCGGGGTCAGCTGTTTCTCATGAGCCACAAGTCGAGGAAAGGCGGTGGGCGGCCAGCAACGGCGAACGGAGGCAGCAAGGGGGAGACATTCGTGAGCGGCACGGTCGGATTCAGTGCGCGGACAACCGAGGGGGGGACTTGTTTGTGTCGGAATCAGCTTGTTTTATCGGTCCCGCTCCAGACGCCCATCTGCTCCATGGGTGGGAGACCATCCCACACGGGGCTACTTGTCGCTACCCGCTTGCTCACGGGGCCCTTGTACCGCTCAAAGGAAACTGCTATATTCTGATAATTGTACAATAAACCCCGTCCGTTGTATGCCAGATCGACGTAACCAGCATTCTCGGCTTGCGTGCCGAACACTCGACGGAGGCTGGTCAATGTCATGGAAGCATCCCCTCGGAGAGATGTGTCATACGGGAGGTGCGTGGGACGTCTCAGCTTGCAGCTATTCGTTATTGAACACAATACGATTGGGTCTCATTGTCAAGCACGAGGGACTCACGTTTGATGCCAGCCAAACTCCAGTATATCAGCCGGTACCACCATCTTACGGAACAACGGCTGGGAAACACGTTGTCTGGCAGGAACTCCTGACCACACACGCCCACAGAACTCGGAAAGGAACTTATTCACGAGATAACGTGAGCCACCCGTCCGCCTCGAGGCGCGGGCTGAAAGAGCGACTCTAATGCGGTTGGTAGCGGCCGAAATCACGCAGAGATAACAGATGGGCGGGACGGCACGGTCCCTCTGAGCAGCACAGAAGGGCCAAGGCAACGCCGCCCACGCGTGGCTTTTATGCCGTAGGATCATGAGTTGAGAAGGACTGCGATCGGGGCCTGTACCTATCGAGCCTAGTTTAGGAAGACTCGAATATGAAGACACAAAGCAACTTGCAAACAACGAGGTCGAGCAGAGATACCGTCTACTCAGTCGGCACGTCCTAAGGGTATCAGCCGCCTAGCTTGACTCATGGCGCCGTCCGCAGCTCTGACCGTCACAGCCCTGCAGGGACTCTGAAATCTTATCAGACATGATCCTCTGCAGTGAGGGATTGTAACTTACCTGCTCATACTTAGCATGTCGCGCATTCTCGATGCCGTTAACGGTGAGAACGCACCCGATCCCGAGCTATGTTTAGAATTGGGGTTGCGAGCGGAGTCGTTTGGCCCCGTCTAGCGAAACCCTAGCTTGGATCGGAAAGCCCGGATAGGTGATCATCGATTCACCATGGATTTCGAGACAGATGGGGGCTGCAGTAAGATTGGATTCCAACCCAACGGTGGTGACCCTGGGGAGACGGTCGAGGAAACAAGTTCGTGCTGCACGTGACCACCAGCCCACTGCTTGGTCTTTCCATCCACGAGAACCTCTCGGGGATTTCCAAACCGGTCTGGCTTTCTTCTTCTCACAAAGCTCGGCCTCTATTGGATATGTCCAGAGCTTTTCCATGGTGTTTTCCCACTATCGGTGTGTTTTCGTTCTATCAAAGTTCTCGGTGTTGGGCGATATCGCGCAAGTCTTGGAGCTGAGCCCGATAAACGTATTTTCACCTCCCTCTGGTCGCCATCACCTCGTGTTCTAGCGGGCACAGTGCGATTCGGTACGCAGCACCCCGAAAGATTGCAAAAACTTCCCTGCGACTCGGAAAAAATTTGGCAATTCTGCTGCCTCGTGGATTCCTCGCGATCCGTTGCACTCAGCACCGTTCCGCCACAATCACCGAACTCCGGTGCCACCCCTTCAATCGCACAATGGATGTGATGTCCTTTCTGCGGACTGACCTCGCCGATCTCCCCGGAAGCGTGCGTTTTATTATTCGGCCCCTCCGATTAATGTTCGGGTGCAGCGGACTTGTGTCCCCGAAGCATGAGGTCTTGGCCTTAATCTGAAGCCAGACGTGTGTGTTTATGCGGATGCGCTTCTGTGCGGCGCAGACCCGAACGAACTGTGGGAGCAACGCTGGGCGGTCGCCGAGTAAGCACATTAATGATTTGGAAAGGAGCTCACTGAATACCAACACACTCATGAATATACTAATAACGAACAGGGCGATAAGGAGTCCGAGTAGGACGTGCGCCAGGAGCGTAACGCTTACGCGAGCGGACGTCTTAGCACTGGCGACTTCGCTCAATTGTATCTTATCTTGCCTCGTGGATGCAACTGGTTTTTTCGACTGGGAAATCACATCTCGAACCTAAAACTTTCCCAAACCCCTCTGGATCCCTCCTCACGCATGGCGCAGTCGAGGTCAAGTCGCAGATCGTGCCCAGACTGTGGACTGGCTTGGGCGGGTTACCGGCGGGACGGATCAGAGACCACGATTGGCGATCGCTGGGCTCGAGATCGAAGGTGAAGTGAGGGGAGGAGGATTAGGAGAACGCAACTCCAACCCAACAGATTGGCGCCTGGAGGGTGCCGATCCAGGGCCTCGAGGACGATCGGAAAGATTGGTGAGTGGAGCGGATTTCCGCCGAAATGATAGACCTCATAGTAATTGGAATACAGCCGTTGGCGTCCGCGTCACCCATTGGGGGGAATGAATAAAACGTTGGAGGATTTCCACAAGACTCACAGATGCGGTATGGTGACTGGTCGTCGTGATATTAGATTACGAGAGAGCGGCTTAGGAATAAAGCAACGACGTAAATGGCTCGATTATCGCGGTAGCCACAGTGAGATCGTGAGTGCGGAATATCTCCATTTTGAAGCGGGCTCTTATCACGATTACCATCGGGTCTCAGGGACCGCTTCTCGAGGCGATCCAGCACTGCAGCGACGACCTGAGGGGCGTTGGGTGAGTGACGATGACATACTAGGACGCTGATGATGATGACGATGATACCCTCTGCCCGTGTTTCGTGTCGAAAGGCAAAGTTGCCCACAACCCTAGTGGCTGTGCGGGCGCACCCGAAATTAAAACTCCGCTTCAAATCGATAATCGGTCTTGCAAGGGGAGCCCTGGGACCTCTTGGGGATCCGGCTGGAAACGGAGCCGGCCCTGGAATTCCTCTCCCTCGGGTGACTGGGAAATGGCCGCACCCTTACCAATCGAATCTCGGCGGATTATGAAGAAAATTAGGGTTTTCGGGCTCCGACCGAATATTACGTCAACCTTCCTAAACGGGGTCGCCATGATCGTTTAAGAAGGGAGCGGGATCAAAAACAAAAATTTTCCTCTTTGCGAACAAGTCCCAATTTCGTCGTCCTTTCTTCTGGCTCAAAGAAAGGCTCTCAGCCGCTCCCCCTCCCCTTCCTCCTCCCCCAAAGCCTATAATGCTCTCTCTTAATCCTGGCTGTATCTGCGACGTCTGTGCCGAGGAGTACAGTCCTCGTAACCTCCCACACTCCATCACCTGTGGTCAGTGGAACAACGCCGAACCAACCCTCTCCTTCCCACCCTGACTTTCCTTCTCTTTCTAGGTCATGTACTGTGTCTAGGTTGTTGCGAAAAGATCATTTCCAAGACCTCTCCTCGTCTCCCCCCCGCCTGCCCGTTCTGTCGTGAACCATTCGCTCGCGAAAACGTTCGCGTCATTCGCATCGACTTCAGCACGAGCGGGCATGCTGCCCCCAAGCGGGCCACCCACGACGCTCCGGACATCGTCACCGACATATTTTCCCGGAAGGATAATCTCAAGCTCCCCGAGCCCATCACCTCCCGGTCGCCCGAGGATATTAGAAGGTTGGAATTTAAGGTGGCCCGCGTAGCGGCTCAAAAATCCTCTGTCGAGGAGGTCTCCATGTTGTATCAGGAGCTTGAGGCGTGGCTCGCCGCCGAACCCAAAGGTGAAACCCAGGTATGCTTACGACGCGCGTCGCCCATCAGTTGCTACGTGGAGTGACTCACACGGACCCGTTATCCACAGAGCACCGCTCTCCAACTCAGCGCAGCTCTGTTGCGGGCTATTCTGGTCAATCACGTTTCACACTCCGAGGCGAACAAACAATCCAGATCCATGGAACTCGCCGTTAAGGAACGAATGGACGAAATGGAGGCGTCCCACAATAAACTCGAGGCTGAGTTACGCAGGTAAGCACCTGTGTTTTTCTCCGGCATCAGTGAAAATGATGTTGATCACTTTCCATTGTGCTCCCTAGTTTGGTAAGCGTGAACATATCTGGTGGACCCCTCTCTCCTTTACTAAACACTTCCTCCTCCAGCGCACCCAGTACTCCCAAAAAGCTCAAGAGTGTCTATCTCTCAAAGCGGATCTTAGCCGCGTCAAAAATTCGCCGTCCCCGGCGTTTACGTCTGCGTCCAGCTTGGCCTCGTCTCCCTTACGGCCGAGGTCTGCGATGTCTGTGGCCACCTCAACTACATCTTCGACGGTTTCCAATCCTGCATCTCCCACGTATGCCCCGACCCATCAGTCCCCACTCTCGAGGTCCACGGCCTCTTCCCGGTCTTCTTCGGTTTCCCGCAGTGTTACTCCTAGCCCTCCTTCTACTCGGCCGAACTCTCCCCCCGCCATCAATAGTCGCAGTCCACCCCCGAAGATGCTCCGATCCCAATCCGCCGATGAGAAGGAGGAGCGTGCTCAACAACACCAGCGTTGGATTCCCACTGCCGCCACTCCTGATTTAATGGCCAAAACTAGGTCGTCCTCCTTGGCCGCCTCCATCAGGCGTCCAGCCACGGCTCAGTCCAGTATACCCCCTCATAGATATGGAACTCCGGTTTCTCGCTAGGGTGCCCTCACGGTCTTTTCCTGTCCTATTTATTTGGTCCCCTCCTTTTGGCTGATTTCTAGGTGGTTTTGTTTGCTTGCCCCCTCCCCCCCGTACAGATTTTGACTGATAATCTTATCGTGGCGGCTAGTTCGTCTTTTACCCCTTCCCCCTCGCCTTCGTCTTCTCCCCACGCCACTTGTTGTACCTAATCTTCGGTTCGGTTCCCTTCTCTCTTCGTAGATGCCTCATTGTTGGCTCTTCTCTCTCTCGACCTCTCGCCTCTTCTGTGGCCGACTATAATCTCCGCGCGTCACCTTTTCCCTGCTACCATCTACCCAATTCGAGAGGATTGATGTTAGTTGCCCTCGATTATATTACCCTGTTATAGCACCTTATACTTCTGTGTAGCATCATTTTACTGTTGTTTTCGCTTCTGCTAGTTTTCATGTCTGTGTTTGGTTATCCAGTCGTTTTCGTTTTCTTTTCGCCTTCTCCGTTTTGCCCCATACCTACACTTCATTAATTACCCTCTTGACGGACACATGATTCATGCTTCATGTCTCCTTACGTTTTTCTCACGAGACCCTTGACGCCCCCAGCGTTTTTTGCAATAGACCATGACCTTTTCACGTTAGCTGTGCGTTGGTGTGACCTACCTGGAAGGCGCTCACTTGCAAGGCCATGGGATCTGGGATTCTAACTAAGTCATGGTGAATCCGTTACGAATGTGGAGATCAACGCAAGTCGTATCGTACTATGGGTCAAAGCGAGGTATGGCCTTACTCTGGATAGATATCCCCGTTAGGACCAATTGTCGTCACATGGGAGAACGAATCTGTAACAATTGCGTACCCCTGGAGGTGAGACAAGGCTGAAAGCCTCTTCATTTTTTGCTAATCTAAGTTTCAGCAAGGGCCTGCAATGTCTCCAGGAACATAGAACGCAGGTGACGTTCCACGAACATGCGTGATACACGATGGAGGTGGGTCGCTATCTCGCCAGCGCTCAGTGGTTGACAATGTGATCGCCAGAGCCATCTCGTAAGGCGGCAATGAGGATTGGATCCCGCTGTATGTCATTTGTCAATGGACCGGAGGGCCCGGTTATCGAAGGCGTTTTTGGGTGGGTTCAGTCCAACGGAAGGCTCTCCTGGAGCCCTACTATCCACCCCACCCCACCCACATACGTTGCGGAAACACGGGTCGGAAGCGAGGGGTTGATTTGGGATGGAAAGCCTTGAGGACCCTGGGGAAACTTCCAAACACATGGTTTAGGAATCCAACGGGAGAAGGCGTAAATCACGCTCAAGGTGTGTGTGATTGGAACAAGGTCAAAGAAGCAGCCAACAACGCCCATACCAAATGTGTGCGGTAAGCGTACACATGTACTATGGGCTGTGAACCCACCTGATCAAGACCGATCGCTGGAGGAAGGGTTTATGCTCCTGTTAGACCAAAACGTTGTAGGGTGGTGGCGGTTGGGTCTGAATACCCCTTTGATTGTGTCGTATACCAGTTGCGCCTGCCTCGATGTACCCAGAGATCAGCAATACACTCTTTATCAAGAGCTTATCCGTATACCTAAACATTCAAGAGTCAAGAGTAATGTGCGCCGCCCTTCCGGTTAGGTGATCCCACGAGGTTTCATATGTATGTGTGTGTGTGTGAAAATGAACGACTAAATCTGCATTGATAACAGTGATGATAGAACGAAATACGTGAATGTGATGTACCTCGAGAGAGGGGTGACCACCAATACCAAGTGACGGCCAGGAGTAAGCGTGCGTAGCGCGTGTGTGATGCGGGGAAGTGGGATACCGATTAGCGAGCTGTGGGGAGTTAAGGCCTCAGTCCGTATGCGAGCCACCCTCGTTAGTTTCGGCTGGTTCGTCGCACTCGTCCTCTTCGCCGAACTTCTTGGTGATGGCGACGGTGAAGTCGGAGAAATAGACGTATTGATCCTTAGAACTGGCCCAACTAGGGTCGCTGCCTGTTCACCAAAGTCAGTATCGGACTATAGGACATAAGTGTCGGCCTTGGACACCTACCTCCGAAGAAGGTCTGCATCATCAACCCACGTATCCTGCCCTCGTCCGAATCACGAATGACCAGCCCACCGAGTTCCACCACGCTCCTTCCATTGTACCAGAGTTCAATCTCTCCATTAGCCTCTCCAGCGTCGTTGAGCAACACGCGCATAGCGACAGTTCCACGTTCCCCACTGGTGAAGTTGAAAGCGCCACGGCCAATGGAGTTTCCGTAGTCGGGGATACACTCCGAATACGGAGGAACGTGGCATTGAACTTCGTTGGCCTCGTACCCGGGGACGGTGAACGGGGGGAGATAGGTGTAAAATTCTCCCATTCCCCCTGTACGCCACATCAGGCGGGTCGAGAAGCAGTTGGTAGACTTCCCCCCGCCAGAACAACTAACAGAATCGTTGAAATTTGCACCCCCAACTGGCAAACAGGATGTCAGCCGCAGGTTCCATTCGTGACGGGGGAAATGGTGAAGAACGGAATTGTGGACGTACAAAAGCCAGGTAATTTGCCTCCCTTGACCCAGTCGAAGCCCTCAGCGAATAAAACTGTATAAGAAAAGGTAGCCTCCCGAGCCGTCGTCAAGTCGACATCCTCTGGGCCAGGGGCGTAGAAAGAGAATCCTCCACGGGGGGTATTACTGGGGGTGAAGGATCCATTCGGGTAGAACCCTTCCAAAGAAACGACGCCGTCGGGGGCTTCAAGGACACGCCTGGTGGTGTTGGAAGTAATCTTCGTAGAACGGAAAGTTACATCGTCAATGGGGAGTGCGCCGTCGAATATTTCCGAGGTGGTCCAGTCACCGACGGTCGGCCTAACGGGGAGGAGCTCATGGGCTAAAGAACAGTCTTCATGGTCGTTGCCGTGACCGGCAGAGACGACACCGATGGTTAAAAGAATGAGTGAAAGTAGCCTGATGGACATTGGTGGGGATAAAGGAGTGGAATGGGATATGAGAAGGGGCGTCTCTCGCGGTTAGTGATGTTTTATACCATCAAGCGTTGAGATCAAACGGCGGCCCCACGATCATTACGCGTCGAAACCCGATGCAGCGTCCACGGCCTTCTGGAACGGGTTCCAAGGAGCTTTTCCTCGTCGCCAGATTGAAGGATCCCCAGTCGCTCGGCACGGAGAAAGAGGGGTGGCACGGGCGAACAATCCGCCCCTCCACCCACATGAGTG
>Ga0307516_10004787_pt1 | contig 16496 bp, 12 predicted proteins | sample 19_EM_MG_FD_203310 | JGI IMG/M metagenome (GOLD analysis project Ga0307516, IMG submission 203310) | Populus trichocarpa ectomycorrhiza microbial communities from riparian zone in the Pacific Northwest, United States - 19_EM | ecosystem: Host-associated > Plants > Roots > Unclassified | place...
TTTCAGAGCTCGCCCCAGCCTGTGACTTTCACTCATGAAATCTCACTCGGCCTCAATCCTCAGATTGAGTCTGGCTAGTCATACTAATTGCATGTCTTGGGGTGTCACCAGCGCACTGGGTGTAACACCAGCATGATCCTGCCCACTGTCCTCCTTATCAACATCTACCCGTCACGTCTTACTCCCCATCGTACCCGCCACATCTTACTCACTGTCGTAATTACTGCCTGGGTCGTGCCCGCCATCCCCCTCATCAGTATCATACGCATCTTGCTCGCCATCGTACTCGCCGCCAGGGTACTGACCACCTTTCTCCTCATTGACAGCGTACTCGCAGTATCTCACTCATCATCATAATCGTCTCGTCGTATGGCACAACATCCCACTGTTTCTGACACTCTGAGAGCTACGCTTACGTCCCGAAGATCGCCAACATAGTCGCATCTTACTCACTGTCGTAGTCGCTGGCATGGCCACCTCCTCATCGACATCATACCTGTCGCGGCTTACTCACCATTGTACTTGCCACCTGGGTCCAGACCGCCATCCTCATCGACATCGTACGCGATGCGTCTTACTCACCATCTTACTCGTCTGGTCGTATTGTGCCTCTTCCCACTGTTTCTGACACAGAGCTGTGCTAACAACATTGTACTCGCCAACATACTCGTCGCGTCTTGCTAGCTGCTGTACTCGTCGGTTTATACTTGTCAGCTTCCAACCGTTGACACTCGTAGAGCTGTGGTTAGCACGTTAAGAACAGCGTATGCACGCTGTGATACTTGTGAGTGATAAACGCGGCGGTTGGTGCAGCATTGGAAATGGTGGTGGGTGCAGCGCTGTGTACTCACGCTGGGTGCTTTGTGAGATAGCGTATATAGCTGTATGTTAGATATAATGAATACAACTGGAGTAAGTCGCTACCCCTAAAAGGCGGATGTGATTCAAGGCTTCAGTGAGATTTTCCTTGCTGAGACAGCTGCGTCCCAACACAGTCGCATTGACAGCTGCATCTGGACGTGTGGTGCCGTGACAGGTGTCATCCGGTCGCTGTTCGCCATGACATTCTTCGTCCGGATGACACTCACTACATCCAGATGGCAAATACCCTGACACTCCTCATCCGGAAGGCATATGCTGTGCCAGTTGCATCCGAACACAGTCGTCTTGCCAGCTGCATCCAGAAGGAAAATGCCCTGTCACTCCTCGTCTGGAAGGCAGATGCTGTGGCACGCGTCGTCCAGAAGGCAGATGCCATGGATCACGTCGTCCGGATGACATTTGCCTTGACACTCTGCGTCCGGAAGGAAAAAGCCCTGACACTCCTCATCCAGAAGGCAGATGCCGTGGTACACGTCGTCCAGAAGTCAGATGCCATGGAGCTCATCGTCCAGACGACGTTTGCCTTGACACGATGTGTCCGGAAGGAAAATGCCCCAACACTCCTCGTCCGGAAGGCATATGCCATGGCACACATCGTCCAGAAGGCAGATGCCGTGGAGCACGTCGTCTAGACGACATTTGCCTTGACACTCTGCGTCCGGAAGGAAAATGCCCTGACACTCCTCGTCCGGAAGTCAGATGCCGTGTCACGCATTGTCCTGAAGGCAGTTGCCGTGGCGCATATCGTCCAGATCACATTTGCTTTGACACTCTGCGTCTGTAAGCTGTACGCTGTGTCCAGAAGGCAAATGCCCTGACACTCCTCGTCTGGGAGGCGGATGCCCTGATACTCCTCGTCCGGAAGGCGGATACCCTGACACTCCTCGTCCGGAAAGCAGATGCCGTGGCAGGCATCGTCAAGAAGGCAGATGCCATGGCATGCATCATCTGGACGACATTTGCCTTAACAATCTGCGTCTGCAAGGAAAATGCCCTGACACTCCTCGTCCGGAAGGCAGATGCCGTAGCACGTGTTGTCCTGAAGGCAGTTGCCATGGTGCGCGTCGTTCAGACGATATTTGCCTTAACAATCTGTGTCCGGAAGGAAAATGCCCTGACACTCCTCGTCCGGAAGGCAGATTCCATGGCACGTGTCGTCCAGAGGGCAGATGCCGTGGAGCGCTTCGTCCAGATGACATTTGCCTTCACACTCTGCGTCTGTAAGCTGTACGCTACGTCTAGAAGGCAAATGCCCTGACACTCCTCGTCCGGGAGGCGGATGCCCTGATACTCCTCGTCCGGAAGGCGGATGTCCTGACACTCCTCATCCGGAAAGCAGATGCCATGGCAGGCATCGTCAAGAAGGCAGATGCCGTGGGGTGCGTCGTCCGGACGACATTTGCCTTAACAATCTGCATCTGGAAGGAAAATACCCTGACACTCCTCGTCCGGAAGGCAGATGCCGTGGCACGTGTCGTCCTGAAGGCAGTTGCTGTGGCGCGCGTTGTTTGGATGATAATTGCCTTAACAATCTGCGTCCGGAAGGAAAATGCCCTGACACTCCTCGTGCGGAAGGCAGATGCCATGGCACACGTCGTTCAGAAGGCAGATGCCGTGGAGCGCGTTGTCAGGATGACATTTGCCTTGACACTCTGCGTCTGTAAGCCATACGCTGCGTCCAGAATGCAAATGACTTGGCACTCCTCGTCCGGAAGACGGATGCCGTGGCACGCATCGTCTGGACAACATTTGCCGTGACATTAGTCGTCTGGAAGGCCAATGTGCTGGCCATTGCCGTCTGGTGCGCATATGCACAGGCGTTTCTTGTTCGGAGCGGCATGGGTGCTGACATGCATCGTCTGGGCGGAGAATACCTTGCCAGTTTGCGTTCTGAGCATCTAGATGTTTCAGTCGCATATTTAGCGTCTGGATGCAGAATTTTTTTCCTGATGTCGTCACTGTATTCTACAACTTCCCGGTATCGCTGTCACTCTCAGAGCTGTGCTAACCATGCCACAACGCTCGCCATCATACTCACCGCATCCTACTCGCTATCGTCCATGCCGTCAGCGTTCTTATTGCCATCCTCCTCATAGTTGTCGTACTCATCGCGTCGTGTCATATTTGCCAACTTTCATTTGTTTCCAACACTCGGGGCAATGCTATACGTGTCAAAACAGCATTACTACATGTGATGATCGTGGCGATGGATGTGACACTGGGTGCTTGTGCTGGAAACACGAAGTGTGGTAGTAGCATATATAGATGTACATCAGATATAGAGAATAGAACTGGACTGAGTCACTATGCCTGGAACCCACTGCGTGTTTGTGAATACGACGTGAGTATTTGCTGCGATGTTCTGTACCTTGACAGCTAGCATAACCATGGTGCCATAACACGCATTGTCCGGATACCATTTGCCCTGACATGACTGTGTCCAGAAGGAAAATGCCCTGACACGGCTGCGTCCAGAAGGAAAATGCCCTGACACGGCTGCGTCCAGAAGAAAAATGCCCTGACACCGTGCATCCAGAAGGAAAATGCCCTGACACCATGTGTCCAGAAGGAAAATACCCTGACACGGCTGCGTCCAGAAGGAAAATGCCCTGATACAGCTGTGTCCAAAAGGAAAATGCCCTGACACGGCTGCGTCTAGAAGGAAAATGTCCTGACACGGCTGCGTCCAGAAGAAAAACGCCCTGACACCGTGCATCCAGAAGGAAAATGCCCTAACACCGTGTGTCCAGAAGGAAAATACCCTGACATGGCTGCGTCCAGAAGGAAAATGCCCTGATACAGCTGTGTCCAGAAGGAAAATGCCCTGACACGGCTGCGTCCAGAAGGAAGATGCCCTGACACCATGCGTCCAGAAAGAAAATGCCCTGCCAAACTCCATCCGGTAAGCAGATATGGTAGCATGCTGCATCCAGAAGGCAAATGCGCTGACACTCATCGTCCAGATGACATCTGCCTTGACACTTGTCATCTGTAATACACACACTACATCCAGAAGGCAAATTCCCTGACACTCCTCGTCCGGACGACATCTGCCTTGACATTCTGTGTCTGTAAGACACACACTGCGTTCAGAAGGCAAATGCACTGACACTTCTCGTCCAGCAGGCAGATGCCGCGGCACGTATCGTCCGGACGCCATTTGACTTGATATTAGTCGTCCGGAAGGCCAATGTGCAGCCCACTTCTGTCTAGTACGCATATGTATGGGCGGGTCACTTTCAGTGCAGCATGTGCACTGATATACGTTGTCTGAACGGAGAATACCTTGCTGGTTTACGTCCTGAGCGTCTAGACGTTTCCGATGCGTATGCAGCGTACAGACACAGCGTCTGCATCCAGACACAGAATTTTTTTCCTGATGTAGCTGCTGGAGGTCTCGTTCCGCTTGTTCTTGCTGGTGGACCAATGACCTGATCCACCCTGCAGGATTGGCGATTTCCATGGTCTGTTCGGTTGGGTTGGTTCCGACAATGATCTGGTAGAAATCCTGTAGCACTTCGAGTCGGAACATGTTGAAATCGAAGCTGTGCATCATTGTGGTAAAATAGAAGGTGTCTTGGGAACCAAGATTATAGTGTGACACCTTGGTGTAGGTACACAGAGGTGAAGATAGGGTGAGAATAGAGTCAGGTTCTATTTTGACAATTCACAACGGAATAATCTTAGTCTTGGGTTTCAGTGTATTTTGTGAGGATGTTGTCGTGAGTTGCTTTTCGTAGGTTTTTTCCTGCTAGATATATTCCCAGTGTACGGTCATGTGATCTTTTCCTAAGGTTCCTTTTATGACCCAAGAGGGTCAAGCTCTGTGGCTCTTCCCTCTGGGTCTGACGTCAGGCACTCCTTCACAAGATGTGCGCTCTCCATATCATAGGAGGAGTGCATCTGTGTCTGATTGGTCCTGTACAGTGCCTAGTGATTAGAAGGGGGGATCGACAATTGCTGACCTCATATTCCACCTTATGCCCAATCCTTTCTAGGCAAGGTTTCCTGATGTGGTCCCACTTCAGTGTCTGACGTGGCCTCCTTGGCTGTCATTCCGTGGTGGTTTGTAACTGGCCCCCATCAGGAAAAAAAATCTGCGTCCGGACGCACAGGCTGCGTCCGGACACACCAGACGCTCGGGACACTCTGGACGCACCCTGGCAGGGCACATACCACTCCCAACACAAAACGCACAGGCAATGTGAATTCAGACACAGCACGCCATGGCACCGTGCATTTGGACGCCGAATGCCAGGGTGCCGTGCGTCCGGATGCAGCTCGCCATGGCATCTGCTTACCGGACGGAGCGTGTCAGGGTATTTTCCTTCTGGATGCAGCCGTGTCAGGGCATTTTCCTTCTGGACACAGCCGTGTCAGGGCATTTTCCTTCTGGACGCAGCCGTGTCAGAGCATTTTCCTGCTGGGCGCAGCCGTGTCAGGGCAAATGGCATCTGGATGACGTGTGTCATGGCACCACGGTCATGCTGTCTGTCATGGTACGGAACATCGTAGCAAATACTCTTGTCGCATTCACAAACACGCAGTAGGTTACAGGCATAGTGACTCAGTCCAGTTCTATTCATTCTATCTAATGTACATCTATATATGCTACTACCACACTTCATGCGGAAACAAAGGAAAGTTGGCAAATACGACACGACGCGTTGAGCACGACACAATGAGCATGACACGATGAGCACGATGTGATGAGCACGACATGATGAGCACGACGCGATGAACACGACAACTATGAGGAGGATGGCGATGAGCATGCCGCCGGCGGCGAGGACGATAGCAAGTAGGACGCAGCGAGTATGATTGCGAGCTTTGTGACATGGTTAGCATAGCTCTCAGAGTGACAGAGACACCGGGAAATTGTACAATACACAGTGAGGAGTACGATGTCAATGAGGGTGCCAGCGGCGAGGACGATAGCGAGTAGGACGCGGCGAGTAAGTCGCAGCGAGTATGATGGCGTGAAAGACGCAACAAGTACGATGGCAATAGAAAGCGCCAAGCCACTACTAACGCTTGTGCTTTCGCAAGGTTCGGCTCGCTCATCACTCATAGATAGACCCCTTTTTTCTTCTCCTTTCACCTCGTCCTACTCGTTGACATTTTCCTAATCGACATCTTACTTGTTGCGCCTTTCTCACCATCATACTCGCCGCGTCTTACTCGCTCTCATACTTGCTGCGTCCTACTCGTCCACACTCGCCGCGTCCTACCCCCTATCGTTCTCACCGCCGGCACCCTCATTGACATCGTACTTGTCACGTTGTATTGTACAACTTCCTGCTGTCTGTCACTCCGAGAGCTGTGCTAACCATGTTACTAAGCTCGCCATCATACTCGCCACATCCTACTTGCAATCATACACGCCACGTCCTACTTGCTATCGTCCTTGCTGCCGGCACCCTCATTGACATCATACTCGCTGCGTCTTACGTGCACTCATACTCGCCGCGGCCTACTCGCTATCGTTCTCGCCGCCGGCACCCTCATTGACATCATACTCGCTGTGTCCTACCCGCAATCGTTCTTGCCGCTGGCACCCTCATTGACATCATACTCGCCGCGTCCTACCCGCTATCGTTCTCACCGCTGGCACCCTCATTGACATGGTACTCGTCACGTTGTATTGTACAACTTCCTGCTCTCTGTCACTCTGAGAGCTGCGCTAACCATGTTACAAAGCTCGCAATCATACTCTCCACGTCCTACTTGCTATCGTCCTCGCTGCCGGCGGCGTACTCATCGCCATCCTCCTCATAGTCGTCGTGCTCATCGCGTCGTGTTCATCTCGTCGTGCTCATCGCGTCGTGCTCAATGCGTTGTGTCGTATTTGCCAACTTTCCTTTGTTTCCATGCGAAGTGTGGTAGTAGCATATATAGATGTACATTAGATATAATGAATAGAACTGGACTGAGTCACTATGCCTGGAACCCGCTGCGTGTTTGCGAATGCGACAAGAGTATTTGCTGCGATGTTCCGTACCTTAACAGCCAGCATGACCACGGTGCTATGATACGCATCGTCCAGACGCCATTTGCCCTGACACAGCTGCGTCCAGAAGGAAAATGCCCTGACACGGCTGCGTCCAGAAGGAAAATGCCCTGACATGGCTGCGTCCAGTAGGAAAATGCCCTGACACGCTCCGTCCGGTAAGCAGATGCCGTGGCGAGCTGCATCCAGATGCACGGTGCCATGGCGAACTGCGTCCAAGTTAAGCAGGTTGCATCCGAAGCGTCCAGAGCATCTATTGCGTCCGGACGCTCAGGACGCAATTATTTTTTTTCCTGATGCCTGTGCCGGAGTTAGTTCTCAGCCGAACCTTATGGCTGAGAGTTTTAACTCTGGTTTCTTATCTCTCACCTAGACTCTCTCAGACCTGTCTTGTGTCAGAAGCCCCGCTTATGGCGTGTGACTTGCATGTTCCCTTATATTGAGCCTGACGTAGCAGCTACAGAGTTCGGCCTAACCAGGTTGTAATGACTTAGTGGTATTAGACGATTGCCCTTGTATACTGCCCTAGCCAGTACGTGTGCCAAGGGTGCTTCATTCTGCCGAACTGCTCTTTGACCCGTGATTTCGGGGCACACAAGAGTGATCACATGACTATGTACCTATCTAGCTCCACTTGTTACACTTAGGGTGTAATACAGTAGGAAATGGAATGTTCCCGTTCTACACTAATTATGGATTCCACTCTGTGGCCATCAACCCAACGTCCGCTGAACCATTGAACCTCACCAGCAGGGTCTATATATATTGGATACACACCATACATGACGAGTCGAGGAAAGGTCTGAAAGTAACAAAAGAACGAATACACTGATACACAAATCCAGCCCGAAAGGAACCTCTGGTATACCAGGTAGGAGACTTGGTTGTACTCAGCAGACACAAAATCAAAACTCACTGACCAACGAAGAAGCTGGACCACAAGAATCATGGCCCCTTCCAGATTGAGAAAATCGTCTCCCCACTTGTGGTATATCTCACACTTCTCCGAAAGTGGAAAATTCACAACGTTTTCCATGTCTCACTACTCAAACCATATCGAACCAGCAAGCACTGGGCTCCACCGGACCCATCGAAGGTGCTATGGGAAGCAAACGACATCGAGCAAAGCAAGGAGTACGATGTCGAGAAAGTTATATCTTTGGTCGCACACGGCTGGAGAAATAACAAAGAAAAACTAACCTGTCATCAGTGTATGTCTCTTTTTTTGCCCATGATAGTATCTTTCACGTATAATACTACCTTCCCCTCTCCTAGCCTTGTCCCAAGTACTAGACCTAGAGGTCAGAATCTTAGAGAGTCTAGACGGGAGATAAGCCACCAGAGATAATAAGACCTATGGCCATATCAGTTGTAGGGGTTATCTCCGGGAGATAGTAATATAGCAAATGACGATGAAAGTTGTAGACAGATCAAGCTGCATCATAACCTCCGGGGTGATAAGGTGGGGGTTCTAACACTATCAGTTATCGGCTGCATCAGCCAACACAGTTCTTGAGCTGCAGAGGTGACGTGGTGCCTTAAAATTATCTCCTTAACGTCAGAACCAACCAGGACCAATAAGAACCCACAGCAAGCCCACATCCCAGTGGGCTCGGTCCGCCAACCTCAGAGGAATAACCCACCCGAGTTATCAAATCTCATATCAACTGGCCATGCTATAAAAAAGAGTGCCGAATGCCCTCTTTGCTCTCAGTATCATTCACATCACCCTCACCCTCACGTAACAACTACTCGAAACACCCCAAAACAAGATCTAAGACTATTCCATTGTGAATTATCAAAAGTAGCCTGATCAACTTTGATTCTCCGCACTCCGGTTATGAGATAACCCCAGTATGACACTGCGTCCAGATGGTAAATACCCTGACCCTCCTCACCTGGAAGGTAGATACCATGGTACATATTGTCCGGACGATATTTCCCCTGGCATTATTCACCCAGAAGGCCAATACACTGCCCATCTCTGTCTAGTATGCATATACATGGGTGGTTCTCATCTGGAGCAGTATGTGCACTAAGTCCCTTTTATGGATATCCCTAGACATCGGTCAGACGGTAGTCCCTTGGTGCCTCTGGATTCCGTTGATGGAATTCCCCAAGTTTTTCCAGACCGCCTACTAAAAAGTTGTCAAACAGTTCCTCCGTCCAATCCTTTTCCTCCAGGCAGTCTAGCCATTTGACGCGGTAGTGTATCTACTTGCCTGGCCAAAATAATGAAACAACCCAGGTCGAGGAGTCAGGAACGGCATTCAAAATGGACTTAAGGGACCTCTTAACCCTGAGTTCTGACTGGCAGAACTGGCAAAAGTAACAACATAGGTAGTGCATATCAGTCTTCAAAAGCGTAGCCACTCCAGGGGCATACTTTACAGCCAGTATAGGCTTAATCACGTGGGTCACTACCTGGATGCTGGTTACAAGCATGAAGGACACCATATCCCTCCCATCTGCCTGTTGTTTTATATGACCCTGGAACCCTGTAGAACTTCCAGTCTTGACACTATGCGACGCCGAGTACAACTGCGACCACAACAGGAAGATCACGTACTGGCTTGATCTGAGGGTCCAGCCACTTAGGATCCAACTTCCCAAGAGAGGGATGTTCCTATTCGGTGGCTGGGAGGGATGTAGGGGTGGAGGAGTGCATTCAACAGCAACACAAAATTCACTGTCACCACAATTGGGAATACAACACCACAGAAAGAGGCGGGCTACTTTAGAAATGGGTTAGAAATAGATAGCAGCATATGTCATCCAGAGTGAGACTACCTTGCCAGGTTATGTCCCAAGTGTCTAGACATTTCGGACGCGTATGAAGCATCCAGATGCAAAAAAAATTTCCTGATGCTTGCCATTTGCATAGACCTATGCACAAATATCTTGGCAGAGTGTGTCGACTGCATCCAGTAGCCAAATAATTTGCAGTGAACATCTGCTATATCTAGTGCATCTTGTAGCAGTGCTTGCATCTGGAAGGAATTTTATCCCTGATGTTGGCTACTCAGTCCTCCAGGGAGGTACTTCAGCTGAGGAACTCCATGAACTTCTAATTCTGTTGTGATATTGTATGAATTGAGCTGGTCTTCAATGAGCCAGACTGTGAATTGTGGGAGATGTTGGCGGTGATGGTACATATTTGGCTAGGAGGTCAATAGTTCTCTGGTGAGAGTGAGTTGATGGTTGATCAAGGGTCAGCTGGGTGTCGCTCAGTATTTTGCTGAATGATATGTCCTAAGCTGATTGGGCAGACTTGTGAGGAGTTTTTATGAGTGCTAGGGCTGTAGAGATTTCTCTGGAGTCAGTGGCAGCAGAAGTTTCTGGGATTGAGGAGTTGGGCTGATTGTTGGCTCCTGATTTTGATATTTCTTGACATCGCCACTTTGGTGAAGGTGGTTCAACCAGATAGCAGCTGTCAGTAACTGGCAGTTTCCGAGAGCTAGCCAGTGGCAGAGTGATTGCGAAGCCCTGAATAGGCTTGGCAAAATCCTTTGGATGGAAGAGTGAAATATCATTGACACGACTTGTGAGGGGACAAGGGCTGAGTGGACCACTCAGCCAGCAAGCTCAAGGAGAAAGGGGCTGCAAACAGCGTGGAGACAAACTGTCACTAAAAGAAGAGAGAAAATTATCTGTTAATGTCTAACAAAGAGAGAATTAAGCTACACTGCCCCTGGCAGCAAACACTACCATATGCAAGCTGCCAAGTCCCAACGTGCCATGTCTCTGGTTCTCGGCCTCCTCCTCTGACAGTTTGACATCTAGAATCTCTGATATAGAACTCATGGAGGATTGCATTTGATGCCTTCAAGGATATGGCAAAACCTTTACCTTAAAGTTTCCACTTATCTTCTTGCTCATAGGGAACTCTGTTACCCTTGTGGCTACTGTCGTTGCAGTTCCCCTCCATACTTGGACCTTGCCCCAGTATCTTTATGGCCATGAAAAAATCACCCGCCCCAATTCACAGATTGAGTATCACTAACTGCCATAGTCAACATATGCCTAGGGGTGTCACCAGCGCACTGAATGTAACAGGACGACCTGCCGCGTGATTCGAGGAAGCCATCGGGCAAGCGTGGCAGGACGATTAGCCGACCTATAAGAGCAAGCCACCACGGTGCAAGTGACAGATGACTGGCCGAGCGACACCAGCAAGCCACGGAGCAAGCGATAGACGATTGGCCGAGCGATACGGACAAGCCGCTGGGAAAGGGCTAGGCGATCCCACCTGCGATAGGAGAAAGCCATCGGCCAAGCGTGGGACGATTCGCCTAGCAATCTATACGAGCAATCCATCGGGCAAGCCTTGGACGATGCACCGAGCGATATGGATATGTGTAGGAGTAATATTAGCAAGCCGCCGGGCAAAGCCACGGGGTAAGAGCCGGACGATTCGCTGACCTATATTTGCAAGCCGCCAGGCAAGTCGCAGCGTAAACGTTCGACGATTTGCCGAGCTCTATAAAAAGCCTCGAGCAAGCCGCCAGGCAAGCGTTGAACGATTCGCAGAGTGACATGTACAAGCCATCAAACATGCCGTCGGGTAACCCATCGGGCCAGCGGCCAGCCTGCGGGTAAGCCTGCAATGATTCGCCGAGCGATATGACAAGCCTCAGGCAAGCCATCGAGCAAGAGCTGGACGATTCTCTGAGAAATACGGGCAAACCACTGGGCAAGTATTGGACGATTGGCCGAGGTATACGAAACCGTCAGGCAAGCCACAGGGCAAACGATGGATGATAGGCCGAGTGATACAAGCAAGCCGTTGAACAAGAGTTGGACGATGCGCCCTGCAATAGGAGTAAGCCATCAGGCAAGCGTGGGACGTCTTGGATGGGAAGATTCACAGACCGATATGAGAAAGCCTCGGGCAAGTCACCTGGTAAGCGTTGGACAAATGGATGAGCGACACGCGTAAGCCATCCTGCATGCCGTCAGACCGCCGAACGATACGAGCAAGCCTTGGGCAAGCCGCCGCGTTAGCGCTGGCCGATTCGTCCAGCGATATGAGTAAGCCATCTGGTAAGTGTTGCAGATTCGCGGATCAATTCGTCAAGTGATACGAGCAAGCCGTGTGCAAGCCGCCCTACAAGTGCCGAATGATACGAGTATACTGCACATTGCGATTCAATTGAGGACTCAACGAGAATGGGGGTGTACACATTGTGATGCCCTTCAATAGAAGTGGAGCCTATATAGATTTTCCATTGAATAAAAGTGATACATATATCTGCCATCCTTAGATTGGCATAGTCAACTCCAGTGAGTGCATTGCGAAAGGCACAAGTAATTCTGCATATCAAACTGCTCCCGTAGTATCCTGGTTACTCCGGTAAACTTTTCTAGGCTTCCCTAAGCTTCCATAAGGGACAACCTCCTTAGCATGCCCCGCAGCTCGTCCTCCGTGGTACTGTAGTGTGGCACCGCTTCTGTTCAGCCGTTATTGATTTCCGCCACGATTGTTGATTCTCGGGGGTAGTCGCCAATGTAGCTTTCAGGTCGTGAAGTTGACGGTAATATCTTGTGCACACGTGGTATCTCCTTGACGTAGCGATCGCCGGCAATACCTACAATACACGAACCAGACAGCCCTTGGTTCAAGTAGATTGAAATTGTGACATTGTTTCCACCTTTTCTTCTCCAATCTCTTCACTCCTCTTTCTTCTCCTTCGGCCGTAGGATCACTGATCCTACAATGTAATCGCTTGGATGTGGGGTTCTCTGCCCACAAGTAAAATCGTCAGAACCTCTGACCGGACAACAACAAGCACCAAGATCCTCTGGTTAATTCAGCTCCGAGTCAGAGCACCATGTAAACCCCAAAACCACACACACGGTAGACACTAGATCCAACAATAAATCGACGGCGGGGGACGAAAAGGTTCTCTTCAATTCGGTTGTCCGGTGATCAATGTCTAAGAAGAAGAAGAACAGAAGTCCAAGTACAACAAACGACCCCAGCCTTGTCAACACGCTAAGACTCGTCATGTGACCAGATCGCACAGCATACAGTCAGGTGATTAGCCTGCCGTCCCTCCGTTTCAAAGCTCCACAGCGGTCTTTGCTGTGGTAATTTTCTCAATGAAATTGCATGGTTGCTACTCCGGTGTGCTTCAGTAAATGTCTTGTCTTAGCGACGAACAACTTTCTGTTGAGCCTCCGAAGCGTCGCTAAGCTTCCGATGCCTCCGTAAGCTTCAGTAAGATTGAATTTTTTCCCGATAACACGGAGGTTCGTGCAATCCCCGAACCCTCGCACACGTCAAGCGAGAGATCTTCGGAACGAAGCGGGCGGAAGCCCTCCAATGGACTGGAAGTTGGACCTCCATAGAGAAGTACCAGATGCCGAGTAGGCAGAGGCGTGAGAGAACAGTTGCGAGTAGCTCCAAGAGGCTTGCCTTGAGGTTTTCCCAGCTGAAGATGGGTCACTTCCTCACTGGACATTAGCTCCACTGGACGAAGAACCGGCCCATAACTCAATTCTGGTGGTGTTGGTATTGGATGCAAACCCGGGATCACCCCTTCAAGGCGTGACCCAAGTGGAAGGCCCAGCGGAAGATATTGTGGGCAGAGGTGTAGAAGGAGGTGGGGAGGGGGAAGAGATCCGGAACCACCTCGCCAACAGTGGATACAGCCAGGCGGTATTAGACTTCCTCTCCACTACGGATGTGGGAAGGCTGGTCTTGGCTGAGGGAGACGCGAGGAGCGAGGTGTCTGAGTGGGAGCACAGAGACCGGGAAGTGGTGGAGAGTGGAGGCTGAGGTTTGGGTGCTGGGGATGAACTGCCGCTGTTTCTCCTCACGCCCTCCTTCACGGCATCCGCAGACGAGTAACGGCAGGCTTGCTTTCCTTCGGTTCTTTCTTTGCGGTCACGATTTCCTCTGTTCTTCTCTTTGTGATTTCTTTCATGCGAATCTATTCTTTCCTAGGACAGGCCTAGACGGAGGGCAAAGCGGAGGTTGCAAAGTGCTGCCCCCGCGCGGGCAATAGGAAACCCGGACAGTGTGTATCTCGTCATGATCTAGGCAGGTCACATACGAGTAATGAATAGAAGAAAAAAGAGAAGAATAACCCGGCTGTGCACACAATCGTAGTAGGGAGTGAGTTGGAGACCGCGGCTCAGGCACTGCGTCACCACCGTGTATGCGGCCCTCCAGCGACTTCAGTTGGCACGTTCCCTTTGCCGCACTGACTACCGGATACCCTCAGAGCTCACAGCGTCGGTTTCGAAGGGTTCTCTAGACGCAGGGCTGCAATCGTACTGTACGGCCTCACAGTTACAACATGAAACTGCCCATTGGGACGCCCTTGCAGAGATACCGGCTGCTGGACTGCCTTCGCCTTAAATACCTACCTGCTATGACTGAGAGGAGGCCATCTCCTACCGAATATTACTAAGAACACCAGTAGCCGGCTGATATGTTAGATAAGTTCATCATACCAGCGGCGCTTTTTCAGCCGCCACTCGGCACCAAGACAGAGAGACGGTGAGAGAGAGGCTGTAAGCCGTTGCAACCTGCAAAGCTGAACCACAGGAAAATATCAAATTAAGTAGGTAATTACAACCTGGCAGGAAGAAAGAATAAAAACACTGAGATATTACAATCCCATGACCATGCCGGAGAAATCAGGTCGAGCTATGACGGGCCTGGGAAGCCATACAAGTTACTCTGTAAGCAATCGTACTGATAGATGAAGAGCCTAAGGAATATTAGACCCCGAGGATACTGGAAGACGATTCTGGGGTAGTCACTTGCCAGATGCGTCGACATGGAGGACTATCAAGCAAGTTATTAGGCCCTGTTTGGGTGAAACGGACGTCCGTTATTCCGTTCTCTGAGTGCGTCAGTTCGCAAGCTGCGAACGGACGGCACACTCGAACGGACAAAAGCATCTGCACTGTTTGGCACGCACCGTCCATTGTTGCCACATAAAGATCTACGGAGGCCCATAACAACCAACCAGTCAAGTTTCTCGAATTTGTGTAACCTAAAACACGAACCCCTGAAACCCGAAAACCTGAAAACCACGAATACTCGACAATCTTGCAACCCTGCCAAAGAAATTTCGCAACATCACCAAGACTCCACAAATTGTAACTGGAAAGAGGTATATTTACGAGTCACAACCATTGTGCCTCGCTGCGAATGACCGGCACACGCCGACGGAGCGAACGCTCAACTTCTTCTCCTCCGTCTCCAGTGGCCACTTGTCGGAGCACTCGCCAGTCTCCTCCATCTCCGGCGTCCACTTGGGGTGCACACCCGACTCCGTCTCCTCCGTCTCCGGTACCCGCTTGTCGAAGTGCTCGCCCGACTCCGTCTCCTACGTCTCTGGCGCCCGCTTGTTGAAGCACTTGCCCGTCTCCTCCGTCTCAGGCGTCCGCTTGTCAAAGCGCTCGCCAGTCTCCTCCGTCTCTGGCGCCCGCTTGTTGAAGTGCTCGCCCGTCTCCTCCGTCTCCAGTGCCCGCTTGTCGAAGCGCTCGCCCGCCTCTTCCGTCTACAGCGTCCACTTGTCAAAGCGCTCGCCTGTCTCCTCCGTCTCCGGCGTGCGCTCGTCAAAGTGCTCACCCGACTCCGTCTCCTCCGTCTCCGGTGCCCGATTGTCGAAGCACTCCACTGTCTGCTCCGACTCCAGCGTCCGCTTGGAGCACTCGCCCGCCTCCTCTGTCTCTGGCGTCCGCTTGTCGAAGCACTCGCCCAACTCCGTCTCTGTCTCCGGTGCCCGCTTGTCGAAGCGTTCGCCCGACTCCGTCTCCTCCGTCTCCGGCATGCTCTCGTCAAAGCGCTCGCCCGACTCCGTCTCCTCCGTCTCCGGTCCCCACTCGCCCAACTCCGTCTCCATCTCTGGTGCCCGCTTGTCGAAGTGTTCGTCCGACTCCATCTCCTCCGTCTCCAGCATGCGCTCGTCAAAGCCCTCGCCCAACTCCGTCTCCTCCGTCTCCAGTCCCCGCTCGCCGAACTCCGTCTCCATCTCCAGTGCCTGCTTGTCGAAGCGCTCGCCCAACTCCGTCTCCGTCTCCGGTGCCCGCTTGTCGAAGTGCACTCCCAACTCCGTCTCCGTCTCCTCCGTCTCCGGCGTCCGCTTGTCCAAGCGCTCGCCCTCGTTCGAGAGTGTCTCAGCGTTTGGAAACTTTTGGTCTGAATCGGCGCAACGTTTGGGAATGCTTCAACGTTTGGAAGGACACCACTGGAAATGGGTTACTGGGTTGCATGAGAGAGAAAGAAGAAGGGACAACAGGCAGAAGAAAGCCCTCCATATATACATGTGTACTCATACTCATATTCGTACTCACACAACTCACATGCATACTCGTACTCACACAGGTACTCACATGCACACTCGTACTCACTTCTCTCATGCAACCGAACCCGTTGTATAAAAATCCTACAAATCAATATCGTCGAGTCCCGTTTTCAAACCAATATCTTCGAGCCCCGTTTCCACCGTTTCCCCTGTTTCCCCTGTCTTCTCCGTTTCCCCTGTTTCCCCCGTTCCGGCCGCCAGCCGTTACACTGCTGATATTTGAGCACTATCACCTCATTCAAGAAAATCTTAGAAAATAGATAAAAGCTGAATACAAT
>Ga0307516_10004788_pt1 | contig 16495 bp, 14 predicted proteins | sample 19_EM_MG_FD_203310 | JGI IMG/M metagenome (GOLD analysis project Ga0307516, IMG submission 203310) | Populus trichocarpa ectomycorrhiza microbial communities from riparian zone in the Pacific Northwest, United States - 19_EM | ecosystem: Host-associated > Plants > Roots > Unclassified | place...
GGAAAGCTTGCAACGTGCCGCCATCGCGCGGACAGCGGCGGGGAAACGGTCAAAAATGTACGCCGCCATAGTCTAGATAGGCTTCATGCGAGTATGATATAACAAAAAAAAAAAAAAAAAAAAAGGAGTACAAGAGTGTGGGTTATGTGGGAGGTGATGGCGGTGGCGGTGGCGGTTGGTCGGAGTCAGGCATGTCGAGTGTGAGGGTTTCTAGGTTGGTGTTCTCTTCTCTCTTGGTTGTCCGAGGCGCCGCTCCGGCTGGTAGGTATCGGGGTCGCCGCTCCGGGGTGGTTTCTTCTGCACATGGGATCATTCGTCTGCTCGACATAGGCTGCACGTGGGTTCATATGTTTTCTCTCTCTCTCTACGAATTACGTTCGGCGAGGACGATTCCAACGACCCCGTGATGGTGACCGACAGAGAAATCCGAAATCTTTCCTTATATACCAAGGTGGACTAGCTCCGCTTCTCCCCCCCTTCCGAGCCGACCTCTTGTACAGCTGCGTGCAGTGCAGTATACTCATTATGCGTCACTCGGTCTTTTAGAATTCAACCTTCAAAGGCAGAAATATCAAATAATAAGGACTGGCAGAGCGGTTTCACCAGCTCAGGACGGGGCACTACCGTACAGGGCAATACCTGGAGTGGACGAAGAATTCGGAGACGGCGGCATGCGGGTGGTGCCAACACAAGACACAGACTCGGGAGCACCTGCTCAAGCACTGCAAGAAATGGACGCAGCAGAAGACACGTGGGCGGAAGTCCGGAAGAGAACGGGAAGAGGCAGGGACCGCTTCACGGTCCGGGAATTGTTGGCAGATGAGCGGTGTGCCAGAGCAGTCCTAGGCTTCCTGCGCACCACAAAGGTGGGAAGTGGGGTGGGTTCGCACGCAGCGACCGGCCCCCGCCGCCCCCCCCCCCCACCACCGAAGCCGGGTGGGGGAAGAAGAAGTAGTGCAGGAAGAAGCCGGGGAAGCGGAGGTGCACAGGCGGGTGTGAATTTCCTTTGTCTTATTCGAAGTTAGTGATCGAGGGCTCGTTTTTCCCCTGGTCTGTTGGGTCACTGTCGCTTCGGTGGGAGTTCCTTCGCTCTCTCTTTCTTTCTCTCGTGCTCAGTCTTTCTTTCTTGCCTTCTTTCTTTCTTTCTCTCAGGGACAGGCCGGGCGGGGGCAGGGGGAGTTGATGCGAGCCGCCGGCGGACTGCTCGAGGTCGCAGCGGACGGCGAACAGGAGAGGACTGTACATAATCTCGTCATGATCCAATAGTGTCGCATACGATTAATGAATCACCATCATCATCATCAAACAATAAGGAAATTTAGAATTGGAATCGGTGTCTATGACATCGATATACCGACTCTATGAGTTTCAACTGAATTATGGCACTTTTACCTCGTCTACAGATGATGTTCAGAATTCCGCCTCCTCCTCGTATTCAGAGTCCGACATAAGATGCAATTCTCATCAACTCGAAATGTGTGCTCGCCGATGCACATACTCTGATGAGATGTAGGTATAGATATCCTGCCGTTTTCCCAGATGAGTAGTTATTCAAAGTTAGTGACTAGCCATTTAAAGTATAGGATGATCTTGTGTGAATGTTCTTCATTGATACAGATTAATATACCATATTCAACAGCCCAAGAATACCATGGAACATTTTCTCGTGTGAGGTTTGTTCTCGCGCGGGTTGTGGCTGCTTGGGTTCCTGTAAATAATGAGGGCCATTTCCCGCCGTTGATCGGTACGCAACAACTTCTTTACGCCGCGGCCACCTCGCCTGCCCGCCGCTCGCTTGATCACTCACTCGTCAGCTTGCGCGTCGGCCACGTCACTTCCCCGCCCGCGTGTCGCTACCTGGAGCCTCGCCAGTCCCGTCCGCTACAGTATTTGTCCAGAGGCAGATGTTAATCGTCCTCACTCATAAATCCTGAGGGCTGCACTCTCAGACTCGCCATGATCTAGATAGGTTACACGCGATTGCTGAGGAAAAAAAAACCCCCCTATTTATTTAGTACATTTCCTTCCTTACTTCTTACTCCATTACTGTCATGATCGCTGTAACTATTAAATTACTCTATATTTACTGACGGCGACACTAATTGATTCTGCGCCCGCTCTCTTGCCGCTAAATCATATGCCCGCTCTCCCTATTGATTTTGCGCCCACTCCCTTTTAACCCTGTGCCTGCACCTTACAACTTGAGCGGCGATGGGGAATCGTGCGGTGAAACTTGTACCCTGTCGATGGTATTCATGGTATATAATAGGTTGACCCTTGTTTTCATGGTATATAAAAGGTTTTCTCACATTATTCATCAGGATTCATCTGGTGCAACATGACTGGTTCCCGTTGCTGCCTACGATTCAAACCTACGACAATGCCGGGGCGGGGATCCTCGGGACGTATCATACATCCTGTGAACACCCACGGCCTGGAAACCTCCGCGCCCAATTTTTGCTCAACTACCACCATAGCCGATACAGACCTTCAGGTCCAAGTTGAGATGAGTGGCCATCAGAAGAAAGAGGAGAAGGTCTCCCGATTTTCTCGTGTTAGGCACACAGCGAGGGATTTTCTACGGGCTGGCTCCTGGAAGACCAGCCGGCGTTCTAGGGCGTCTTCGCCAGCATCTACGCCGGATAGCACACAGACACTGAAGGACTACCACACGAGTGGCAACCAGTCACCAACATCAAATCCTTCCCTTGATTTATCCTCGAAGCCAGAAGCTGTGGCGACGGAACTGTTGGCAGCAGCGCCTGGACCGGCTAACGCGCTCCCCGAGCCCTCACACCCCGAACCGGCAACCTATATCGCGGAGAAAACGCGACAGGTGATTTTACAGCGACTCGGCAAGGAGATTGTGGACCAGCAGGATCCCTCTATAGTCATTAGAGCAGTTCGAAAGGATTTGGAGGAATACAATACCCAACACCCCCGGCAACAGACTGTTGGAAGGATGCTGAAGCGAGTAGACGAATACCTTGTTATTGTTGACATCGCGATACAACATCACCCAGATGTGAAGAACCCCCTCTTCGGATACTGACATTTTACTAACACGACGTCAAATCTAGATTACTGCCCTTGTGTGGGCAGGTATACGGACCGTCTGTCAGGTTAGTACCGTTTCCACCCTCCACCACTCAAGTTAATGACGTCTCCTAACCGCCGAGCACTGCTCCAGGTGGCGCTGAACCGCTACGAGACGCGCGAAAACCTTGAGCAGGCAGTTGACACCATTACTACTACCCTGACTAAGTGCGATTTCTACCACAGCATCTATGATGCATTCGTCACCCGTATGACCCGAACTGCCCTGATCCGCCACCCTGTGTTCGATACCTTCAACACGACATTGCCCGAATTGTACGCCGATGTGTTCGAAGTGGCCTTCAAAGCAAAAGCTTATTTCAGTCCTACAAATCGCATAAGTAAGTGTCGCACCGAACAATGACGATTGAGACGAGATTCAACAGCGTTAATACATGCCATCTAGCCGCCTTCAAGGACAGTTTGAAGCCGTTCTGTGTGGTGTACCAGCCACTGCTGGATGGGATTATATGCAAGGAGGCAGTGCTTCGAGGGCTCGTGGAAAGCGCGACTATGGCACAAACACTAGGTACCGCACTTTTCATTCGCACGATCGCTGGCATGGTAAATTAATCTGTTTCACAGAGACCTCCGCGGACCTTCGGCGTATGAAGGAAACAGTCAACAAGTGGGGAGCCTCGCTGGAAGACACCCTGAACCGTTAGTTCCTACCAATCGTGTCTATGGACAAAATCTGACGCTGTAAACTATCAGGACTTGGGAAAATTGAGAACCAGATTTGCCAACTGATCGACGGCATGCTTCTCACGTTTTCTGTGCGGTGGAGATGCGGGAGCTAATTTCGCTACTGCAGATAATGACCGCGAAACACTGATCAGATGTCGAAAATGGTTGAACCCGCTCGAAAATGCAAATGCAGAGTTTGATAGCAATCTGAAAAACCGAACCCCCGGCACATGTATCTGGATTCTGCAAACCGAGGAGTTCAATTCTGTAATCGAGGGCGAAGAGCGAGAACATCTGTGGATTTATGGCCAGCCTGGTGAGTCCTACTACAGTAAGAAGGTTATTTAACTAACGATCGGGGCCACCACAGGTGCCGGCAAGTCTGTAATTTGCAGTTCCATGATTGCGGCAATGCAGGATTCCCCGTTGAGAAATTGGCAAGTGTTGCACTTCTTCTGCAAAGACGGCAGTCCGGCGACATCTACAGCAGCAGCTATAATTTCCAATCTTATCAATCAGTTGGTTGCTGGTAGCGAGTTGAAATCACACTTCACGATACTCAATACGGCACGCCAACAGAAAGCGAGCTCCACACATTGCACAGACTTCGCGACGTTATGGGCGATCTTTCTTGACATGGTTCGCCAATCCCCATTGAAGATCATCGTATTTGTCGATGCTCTCGATGAATGCACTGTACATCGGTCGGACTTCCTGGATGCAGTTCTTTTGCTGCCGAGCGAAGTTGACAACATCCGGTTCTGCGTCACCAGCCGGAATTATACGGACATCAACAAGGCTTTCACGAAGCATTCGAGCAGTCACAAAATCCGAACGGTGGAAATGACGCCAGCGGACGATATCACCCAATACTTGCAAGTCAGTATAGATAAACACGAGGAGCTGCATCTTCACAGAGACGAGATTCTTGAGAAAGTCCCGCGTCACGGCAATGGAATGTTTCGCTACGCAGTATTGATGATCGCCGAACTTCTCTCCGAGTCCTGCGTGGACATCGCGAAGAAACTTGAGTCGCCACCAGCCTCACTCAGCGAGATGTACGAACGAATTTTGCTCCGATTAGACACCGACCCACCGCGAAATACGCCAAAGGATCGCAAACAACGCAAGAAGATATTAGAGTGGGTCGTCATGGCGAAGCGGCCTTTAACTGCCGAAACTTTGGCATGGGTTTCTTCTCTCGACCCAGACTCTATCAGGGGGGACTTCGACCCCTCTCCTACGAAGTACAAAATCCGGCCCGACAATTTACTCGAGATATGCGGCCCATTGTTGGAGATTGTGGGCGGACATGTTCATTTTACGCACTTATCGGCGAAGGAGTTCCTGCTGTCGAAAAGGCAGGACTTGCATACGCAGGATATGACCGAGCAGGGTCGTATTGCTGGTTATTTAGTGAACGCCACTCATGCGCATGTTTCGATTGCACTCACAGGAGGTCCGTAACCGCACATTTCTCCCCTTTCATCAAGTTTCCTTTCGCTCGTTTCATAAAACCGTTCCGAGCCGTTTGCTACTTCCCCACCCTGTCGGTTCATACAGATCTTTGAATTTCTCTTTCCTATGGTGGAACTCCCGAACTGATCGGCGCAGTGGCACTATCGCGGCATTCAAAGAAATTTGGAAATGCCCGCAACCGGATCGACGACCGCGAGACATTTGGCTACCCGATCCTTGACTGGATTCTCCACGCCGAAGACGTAGCAAACACGGATTTTCAAAGTGACTCCGATCGGGAGATTGCACAACCGCTGTGGGATGCTGTGGTACGGGCTTTAACCGACGAGTCATTATGGCTTCCCTGGGTGTTGGCCTTTCCCCCTCGTCGCGAGGCACACCGGGGCAAGTGCCTGTGGGGGTACAAATGCTGGACTATCTCCAGCTCTCCGACACCACTCGGTATAGCTTCAAGTTACGGTCTCCGCGACGTCCTGCAGCAGATCTTACTGTCCGATGTCAATTCTAGTGCCCCCGAGCGAGGGGCCCAGGGCATTAATTCTATAGATGATGTGCACAGGACACCAGCTTCATGGGCAGCAGGTGGTGGTCACGGCAAGATTTTGCAGCTACTGCTTGACCGCGGGGCGGATATCGGAACAGCAGACAACAACGGCCAGACGCCGCTTTCTTGGGCAGCGAAGTATGGACGAATCGATGCTGTGCTGCTAATGCTTGACCGCGGGGTGAATATCGATACACGAGACGAAAGCGGCCGGACACCACTTGCTTTGGCAGCGGAGAATGGACAAATCGATGTTGTACGGCTACTGCTTGACCGCGGGGCGGATATCGGCACATCAGACAATGGCGGCCGGACACCCCTTTCTCTGGCAGCGGAGTATGAACAACCCGATGTTGTACGGCTGCTGCTTGACTGCGGGGCGGGTATCGAATCATCAGACAACGGCGGTCGGACACCGCTTTCTTGGGCAGTGGAGAAAGAACGAACCGATGTTTTGCGGCTACTGCTTGACCGCGGGTCGGATATCGACTCATCAGACAACGACGGCTACACACCGCTTTTTTGGGCAATGCATGTCGATACTGTGCGGCTACTGCTTGACCACGGGGCGAGTATCGACACACCAGACAGCAGCGGCCGGACGCCGCTTTCTTGGGCAGCGATGTATGGAATGATCGATGTTGTACGGCTACTGCTTGACCGCGGGGCGGATATCGACACACAAGACAACCGCGGGCGGACACTGCTTTCTTGGGCAGCGGTGAAAGGGAAAACCGATGTTGTGCGACTACTACTTGACCGCGGGGCGGATATCCGCACCTCAGACAACAACGGCCAGACACCGGTTTGTTGGGCAGCGAAGTATGGACAGATCTATGTTGTACGGCTACTGCTTGACCGCGGGGCGGATATCGACTCATCGGACAACGACGGCTACACTCCGCTTTCTTGGGCATTGGCGAATCCACATATCGATGTTGTGCGGCTACTGCTTGACCGCGGGGCGGATATCGACACACCAGATAAACGCGGTCGGACGCCGCTTTCTTGGGCAGCGGAGAGTGGACAAATCAATATTCTGCGGCTACTGCTTGACCGCGGGGCGGATATCGACACACCAGATAAACGCGGTCGGACGCCGCTTTCTTGGGCAGCGAGGCGTACGAACGCCGATATTATGCAGCTACTGCTTGACCGCGGAGCGCATATGGATACACCAGGTCAAGAAGGTTTGGCACCGCTTTCGTGGCCAGAGATGACTAGGAATACTAACTTGCCTCAGAAATATGTCGGCCAGAAGTGAATCCCGAGAGCGCTGAGCGGTTAGTCAGCAGTTCCGCCGATGGTTGATAAGTGTTATTGAGGCAGGGTGGCAGTTGCTGAGAGAAATTCTTCAGGACGAACTTCGATTGATCCTGGGATTTCGAGAACTTGCAGCAAGACCGGGTCGATCACTTGTCTATAAGACATCTAGATAAGAGCATTGATTAGCAGTATTGAGTGATTCTGGGTTGGGCGAATTGTACATCTATCTATACAAATGCAGTTTGCAAAGAGTGGGCCGGTTTGCCATCTAAAGACGACACAGACGCAGCAGTCACTCAACGGCGGTGAATATAGTATGTGTGATCTTTTCACAGCGCGGAGTGGTAAAGCCTCCATGATTAAACTCTGCTCTCTGTGTGGAAACTGTGCTCGGTTGCCGATAGCCTCGTGGCTGCTATCCCCCGGCTGCTGGGCCGGTTGGCCCTGCAAAATACCACCTATCGCCGGCTGCGCCTACGCAACCACACGGGCGGGCAAAGCGATATCTGACATCCTGAAACGCCACCCGGTTTTTCCATTCCGAAAGATGTTCAGCGACTGTATGAGGCCGATTAACCCCTTCCCTATCCACCCTTCGATGATGAATGCAGTCGGAAGTTCTCCAGGCGCAGGAAAGGTGCAGCATTAACCTTCGGGATATTTTTGGCCACAATGTGGTTAAGTATGTAGTGTGGGATGGCTTGGGCGCCCCTGGTTGAAGGACTTGATCACGGCCACGGCGGCCGCAGCCGAGAAGGGCCCTTCCCCCCCACCCACTCCGCCCACCAGACCCCGCACTCACGACACAAACACGCAGACTACACATTTAGACAACACCACCAACCCCACTTTTGAGATTTGGGGGGGGGGTCATTGTTCTTGCTCATGCACCATTGTCAGTGGTTAGTGTTGAGCGCTACGAAAACCTCTTCATAGTACTGGGTTCAAAGCACTTGAACCCGTTTGAGTTGAGGATTTTTATATAGCCACGCCAAGGACCGGATTGTTTGGCTGTTCGGTTTTAGTCGGTTGGAGAATCTTCAACTGGTGATCTCCGTCACAATAATAGGCGTCCGGAGTTGACGGCTACCTGAGTCTCCGAGCACCAGCTCGGGAGACAGTCTTCCGCCCTTTCCCCCTAGCGAGTCCCTGAGGCCCGTTGTATATAGAGAGAATGTTCTGCCTTCGATTATGTATCATCAATCCAATAACCATCTTCATCTCTATCGATTCCCATATTCCAACAGACTACGTGCCCGGGTTGAACGCGCTGCCAATCCGCAACCCACCGATAATCGCACCCGCCGTATTTACCCGCCGTTTTCTGCCTCGCTTCTGCACCTCATCACTCTTGTTTTAAGCCTCAACCTTTTGAGCCGCATCGCGTTGCAACGCCGATATCGCCAACATGGCCGCTACCCGACACACTGTCAAGTTCGAAGTCGCCGAGCTGCTTAATGCACGCAACTACCGCTCGTGAAGAACGACATGATATTATCCATTACCGCTGAGAGTGCCCTCAAGATTGTTACCCGCAAAAAAATTTCGTCTGACACTAACTACTGCCTAGTGCCGAGAGGCCACCTTCAAAAAAGCCCGTTGGCCCGGCCGGACTGTTGAGACTTCTGCCTGATGGTCTGACATGAAACTGCCCGTCTACCTGATGTGGTCCGGCTCGATCTCGAGAGCCTCCATACGTCTCCCCAGGTGCTCCTTGCTCAAATTGTTGAATGTCGACTTGACATCCATGAACAGGGCTCCGGCCACCCTCTTTTCCCCCCATGCCTGCTGGGCGTGGTTCAACATGACCGCCACTGCATCAACACAGGACCTCCTCTTCGGGCGCACAAACTGGCCATCGTGTAGCCCTCTTTCATTCCTTCGCTCCAGGTGGTTGACAATCAGGTGGGCTGCGGTACGCTCGACCAGCCTGCTGATGACGTCCAGGAGCGAGATCACTCTGTAGGCGCGGACCTTCGAGTAGTCAGGCTTTCCTGGCTTCGGGATTACAACCCCATTCGCCGTCTTCCATGGCTCTGGGTGATGGCCGAGCCGGATACACACACCCGAACGAGTTGCGTGATCCGCTGTTTGTACCACTGCCAGAACACTTTGATGATGTCGGCTGAGATTCTGCCGTCCCCCGGAGCCAATGTGTTGGCAGCCTTCCCAAGTAGTGCGCCGACCAGCCGCGCATCGATTCGCTCAAAGGCACGTCCTCCTTCTTGGAGCTTAGCTTCATGGTGGGCCTTTCGGGAAGTGGGACCCCAGGGTCAGCCGTTCGCGCTCATGGCGGTCCTCCGCAACGGTGCCGTCTTCTGCAGTCGACGCCTGTCCTGCTTCGTCGATGCGCGGCGCGGTGTACCCAGTGGCAGTCCAGACGCCATTACCCTTCGCCTCCTGTAGGAACCGGTTCCAGCACTCCCTTTTTGCCTTTCGGGTGGCCCCCCGTTTGGCCTTTTTCCTGAATCCCTTTATTCGCACGACCACCACCTCTTCGACTTCGTGCACCACCTTTCCTTTCTGGCGTGCTCATCTAGTGCAGCCGCCATCGCCTCTCTCAGCCCCAGCGCAGCCTCATCCACCCGTTCGACTGTACTATTGTCCTCTTTGATTGCTACCTGCCCTAACGCCTGTCGGTAATACTCCTGCGCTGCTGCTCGCTTTGCCTCTATTGTCTCCCGGTCTCTCCCACTCTTTCCCTGGGGATCTCATCTTCGGATATCCCACCCTGTGGTGGCTGTGCTGGTTCCCCGCCGTCAGGTCCGTCCCCAGCACCTCCCATACAACGACCTCGTGATCCGAGCCGTTAGCCTCCCCCTCTCCGGCGATAACCTAATGGTGCAGATGCCACATATCCCTTTGTCCGGCAAAATGGTTGAAAGTGTGTATGGTGCATTAGCGCCTCGCTTGGTTACTAATACTGTCGTGTGATATAAAATCATGCAGATCCCTCCACGAACATGCTATGCCACTTATCCCAGAATTCTCCTCCCTCGGGTGCACAAAGCGCTGTGGCAGGTTGGCATCCAGTACACTCGTACTTCGCCAGCTTCGGAGCTTGCCGGCCACACTTAGTCTTTTTAAACTCAAATCTACATACAATGCATCGACGCTTCTTCACCATTGTGACCAGCTTATGTCTCCCATCAGCGTTGCCCCTAGTTGCATCTACTGCGCGTGCCCATTCCAAATCCTTAGTCCTAGCATGGAATACAAAACGGCCCGTCTTCTTCACATACGCGCGGCGTGCTCTCAACTTCCTCGGTACCTTGGTGCCCATAAGCTCTTTGGCAAGGTATCTCGTGCTCTGTTCCTATCTTCTGAGTGGCAGTGAACCCTTTGGCATATTGAAGTACGCTCGGGACCAATAGTCAGCATGTTGCGGTGCTTTGGTGACACCCATGAAGATGGTTGCGCCGAGGAAACGCTTCAGCTCGGTGGCAGTCAACGGCCTCCATTCTCGTTGATGGTCTCGAAGCTCAGGCGGTATCGCATTTTGTTTTGACTTAGCGTAGAGATTAGTAGCTGCTACAATCTCGTCGAGAATCTCGTCGCCCCAGTAGAGCGAGAAGATAGGTAATATCGATAGCATTGTCCCTTCAGGGACTCGTGGTTCACCAACATGCTCTGGTTTCCGGTGCGAAATCGGCGTAGACGTCACTTCGGGTCTGGCGCGACGCGCTAATGCACCATACACACTTTCCACCATTTTGCCGGACAAAGGGATACGCAGCAGTACTTAGCGCCAGCAACAACGGTCACGGAAGTCACTCGTAGCTGGCGTCAAGATCACGTGCAAGCTTGTATTATTTCATCTTCACGCGAGTCCTATCTATCGGCTCCTTGTCGATGCCGAGATGGCGTTTGCCATCCCTGCCGACAAACCACCCGTAGCCATACATCTTCTCAGCCAGCGGCTCCCCATCGGCGCCGATATCCTCGGCCGCGCTGCTGGCGTACACGAGCGCGATCGTGGCCGCGATTGTGGTCGGAATGTGCACCATCGCGGCGCCGGGACGGACGAGGTAGGTGACGGCGACGACGACGACGAAGACGGCCAAGATGACGACACCGAGGATCATCATAGCGTCCGAGATCACCATCCGGTGCTCACTGACCACGAAGATGCCGCGAGTGTGCGAGTCGTGCGCGGCCTGAAACAGGGTATCCGAATAGGTGTTCAGGAAGATTGGGAACAGGCGGGTATACACTTTCTCGAATACTTCCGCGGTCGCCCTAGGATCAGCCATGGCGTCCAGACCCGGAGACCGCTGCTGCATCAGGAACGAGATCCAGTTGTGCGGGCGTGGGTCCAGCCGCGGAGACGCGATTTCGGCTGGAAGAATAAACTGCTGGAAGGCCATGCCGAGATAGCCCGAGAGGCTGTGGTTCGAGGGAACCTCCGTTCCGTCGATGAAGTGATCGAGTCCGTCGACGTCGCGGCCGATCTGTCTGTGGGACTGGACGAATCCTTGGTCGTTCACCGTGACGGAGTGGCGAGCGACGGCGAGTCCCGTTTGGCAGATGAGGTATACGGCATCCTTTGGGACGAGGATCCCGAACGCTTCTACATTGCGGCCTGGCGGTTCACCCTCTTTCACCGCGTACCGCATCCACGCCGCACCGAATGTACCAGCGCAGTGCCTAAACGGGACCGCCTTCTCGTAATACACTTCGCCGATTGCAATAACCCTCTTGGTATAATTCGCCATGATGCTACCGGTGTCCGCGTCGACTCTGTTCGTGATCACGTAGTCATAGGCTGGGTCCGGCGAGAGGCGAATGGATTCCGCCGCAATGGACTCCTTACTATGTTTCTCGAGCTGTGCGGCGCTACAGTCGTTGCCGGGGTGCATGATGATATCTTGCGCAGGACTCAGATACACCACGTTACTCAGGTCCGGCCCACGGTCGGTGAAGTTAAGTTGCGAGGCTCCTGGTGCTCTGCAATTGATCTCGGCCTTGAACCCCCAGGTTTCAGACGTCCGGGATATTGTGATTCGCGAAGGATCGGAAGTCATATTGCTGGGCTGGAATGGAAGGAAATAGCGGTCAGCCATGGTCCAAGCAACCTTGGGCACTTCATCCGAGGCATTCCGCATTGCGGCGTAGAATATTGTGTGCACCCTCGGCAGAGTCGTGATGCGCTCCGGGTTGATCTGTGGCTGATATACATCCGAATAGGTGACGGGCACATCGAAACTTTTGGTGGTGGGCAGGAACATGCCACCAAAGGAGATGGCGAGGACATTGGCGAGGATTGCAGTTGCGATGAGACTCGATAGGAGGTAATGTCTTTTCCGGAGCGTGTTGGGCAAGAGGAAGTAAGGTGGTCGGCTCTCGTAATGAACGGTGAGCGAGAGGTCGATCCGAGTGGGTCTCTCTTGCATCTCATGATACGGCATGATCAAGCAGGTGAAGCGCGTTACAGCCAAGAGGAAGCTTTCGATGAGCGTTGAAGCAATTGTCGGCGCATACGAGAACACCATGTTCCGCAGGAACACTTTCTCGCTGAGCAGAGGCAGGCCTATCCAGATGTCAGCACTCCCAGACCTGCATATGTATTAACGGAACCCAATCGCTTGTGTACACACCATTGTATTTCTGGCCGGACTGATAAAGCGCGATGAACAGACCAATAAGGGACAACAAAGAAATGAGAATCCCCACTCCCGTAAGTGGTGAAAGTTCCCAAGGCCGCGCCGACCTTATAGGGATTGTTTCCTCGTGCATAGGTGGGATGGCCGGCTGCGGCTTGGTTTCTATATCGACCAGGGTTTTTTTGTCGATTCGGTGGCCACCGCCATCCAAGGCGAGCAGGTAATAACGGTTCACCGCCGACCGCAGTTTCGCAGCGGTTCTTTCAAAGGGGAGGAATTCGGATCCATGGAAGTCGGAGAGCAGAGTCGGCGAGCTGCTTACGGAAGCCAAGAGCGCTGCGAGCGAGCCCGGATCGCCATTGAGGTTCAGCCTTCTGTTGCGAAGGAGACATGTGAGGGTTATGTCCAGGGCCGCCATTGCGCAGAAGGCGGCCTGCAGTAACCCCGCCCACAGTGGGTCGGTGGTGTACGCTTGCGTGTTGAACTTCCACTGAGCAGTGAGCGTTGCTCCGCTCGGCACCGAAAGCTCCGAAGTCACCGCGAAGGAGAAGTACAGTTTGTAGGTGTCTCGCAGCTTCCGTGCCAATACCTCCGAGTCCAACAGCCCGTTGAGGTCCTGCTGGTCGATGACGGCGATTCCCATCATGGAGCGAGGGTAGAGGAATCCCGTGTTGATGGAGCTTTCTATGCCGGAGTGGTGTCCGTATTTGGTCGAGTCAAAGGTGGAGGCCATCTGAAATCGCGGGAATCGCGCCATCCTATCACGGACGTCGGGCGCGGCGAACACATTCCTGTCGTCGGGTGCATAGTCGCGGGAAACGTTCAATGCCGGCGTCGAAGCGGCATGCGTTCCGTACGTCGCAAAGCTCCCGAAGAGAGTGCTGTTGATCGCCGCGTTTAGCGGCCGTCTCGATCCGAGCCTGAGCGTCTCGTTCACTCGCCCAGTCACCGTGTCGACCGTCACTTGGATGGCCTGCTCGTAGTAAGTTGGCTCACAGAACACCGCAGCGAAGTTCTCGGGGGTCGTGCCACGGTCAGGTCGCACAGGGGTACAAGGCTCGGTGGCCTCCGGGTGACAACCTTGCCCCTCGTCCGTCATGCCGTCGGAGCGATTCCATAAGGCGAATATCTGATCGGGATTCGAGCAGTTGGCTTGCTTGCTGGCCAAGGTGAATGGCGTCGGACCGAGGGATTCCTCGCGGATTGCCTGGTTGAGCGTGTCGTAATTCATGAGCATCGCCCGATACGGAAAGTCGGTGAAGAATCTCTCGTTGCGGATGTCCAGGATGTCGTCCTGGTTGAGCTCGTTGTAGTCAAGGAACGTGAACTCGCAGTCGCGGCCGTTGCTAAGCGTCAGCCGACTACCTATACCTCCGGCCCGCTTCTCAACAGCCTCAACGCATTCCAGGTCGGCCTCGTAGAGCGTGGTATTCGCCACCCATCGTCCCGGCGGTAGCTGCGATTTCCAGGGCTTCAGCATTCCCTCCGAGCAGTATCCTCCATGGGCGATACTCACTGTCACGTCCGCGGCCGGAGCAAAGGGCAAGACCCCAAATTCACCGGTAGAGAAAGCCGGTATAGGATCTCCCAACAATTTATACCCGTACGCGCGGTGAGAGAATAGCGCACTGAGCCCGTCCGCCTGTAGGTCCCTGGGTAGGATGGTATAGCTCGTGACATCGAAATCTATCGACCGCTCGATCGTTTCCTTCGTCAAGATGGCGCTCATCAGTGGAGTAACGGCGTAGGCGGCCAGAAGCGCCACCATGCTAGAGCAGAAGACCGTCCAATGCCGTTTCCTGAACGCCGAGACCGGTACGAACGGCGAGAACTGATAGGAATAGCTCAAGAGGAGGGAGTCGCCGGCATGGGCGCCGTCAGGTTTCGAGAGCTGGAAGTAGGGCTCTATCCGTTTGACGTCGTGGTCCACGGCCATCCAGAGCACGTTGTGGACGACAGCGATGATGACCGGCAGGTACTCGAAGCAAAAGAGCGCGTACGAGGGGAGTTTTCCGGTCTCGGGGTCGGAGAAAAGCAGTGCCCCGTTCCGCTTCGATAGCCGCTGTAGCAGCTCGATGATGGCGACGAAAAAGAAGCAGAGCGTGATGGTGAAGAGGTGGAAGGGTGTTTCGAGGGTCCTCCGTCTCCAGCCGCCGCCGCCGCCGCCGCCGCCGCCGCGGTTGCTGGTAGATCGGGCCATGTCGCAGAGCGTAGGCTTCTCGCCATCCTCCTTCGCGTCCACGGTTGTGGGGACGACAGGACCACCTCCGTCTGCCATCGCCGTAGATGGCATCGATTTCGATTCTCAGCGCCGACCTCTCGCGATGCCTTTAACTGGCGCGACGCGGAGGTGCGGCGCACGAGGCCTATCTGGCGAACATTCGGCCCAGCTCGTGGTATCTAAACATAGACCGACGGATCCACGTTCGAGGGTCGCACGACAAGTCCTTCACGACAACTCCCAGGGACGGCAGTGCATCGCCCACCAAAGACCACCACTCGTCGTCACACCTTCCGAGCATGTTCTTTTGTCCGCAAGCTTCTCATTGTGCGTGCGACTGCCGGCAAATGTTGCGGGACGCCGACGCCGTCTTCCTGTGTCGCCAGGGGCCAGAGCCGCGTCTATGACTGCAAGAAACCGAGCCAATCGGGGAGTGTTGGTAGCGGCCGAGTGGCGGGATCCCAATACGCCGGGATGTCTGCCAGTAGCAGGGTCGCACATAAACATAGACGCGGCTGCAGAAACGAAGTGCGGAGAACAAGCTCGGAAGGATATCATAGTAGATATGGCTGAAGAAGACACCTACAGCGAGGCATCAGAGTGGGAACCCAGGGAGCGGGGTAGAGAGGGCGGAGGAGAGGAGGCTGGGACGACCAACAGGGGCCTGCGGTGGAGGAACGGCGACTGCAGCCCTTCCCTGCGCCCTCGCTCTTGGCTTCAGCGGTGATTCCTTTGTCTTCCCGTTATGTCGGCGGAGGACAGGGGGAGCCACAACGAGTCAGCTGTGGCCTGATCGGGGTCGGGATTATGCCGGATTGGGGTATGTTGCCCCGAGGGTGTGGGGACCACGCGCAGCGATGATATTGGACGCATACATATGTACGTGAGCCGAACAAGCTGCAAGGTGGCGGTTAATGCATCCGGATGACCACCGCGGATAGATATGTACTATATACATTGCATACAATTGCGAACAGCAATGCTGTACCTGTATGGATTTGCAGTTGATCGCCGACAGAATTGCTCGACGGAGCGCTCACTTCGAAGCCCAGCTGGTTTCGACGGATGGCCGTCATTCGCTTCCCAATTGGAGACCCCTGTGCGGCCTTGTATTGCCTCCCCAGCCAGTCGTACAAAGGAGGGACGTGCTGCATATGTACCGCTGAGATGCTGTTTCTGTCAGTCGAGCCATCAATGCCGCGCCGCCGGTTCTTGACAGCGGCAGTGCCTGCCGCTCGACAGCTTCACGACACATCCGCCGCCATGATCTACGTAGGGCGCATGTGATTAATGGACACACAGAATACCAGCTTCACAACGCAGAAGGACGAGTGCCCACTTTCGGCCGGGAGGAAAACATGTGCAGATACGAATGGCGATTGGCGCAGTGTCCCAAGGCAGGTCCTCTAGATATGTGCTATTCAAATACATAGTACGCACTCCGCCCGCCAGAGCAAGTCCGAGTGTGTGCCGTGATCGAGTGCGGTTGTTTTGGAGCTGGCGATGGGGGCCCCCCCCCCCCCCCCCCCCGGCGGGGGCGGGGGGGGGTGGGGGGCGGGGGGGGGGGGGGGCGCGACCGGGAGGAGCCAGCCCCCCCGG
>Ga0307516_10004789_pt1 | contig 16491 bp, 24 predicted proteins | sample 19_EM_MG_FD_203310 | JGI IMG/M metagenome (GOLD analysis project Ga0307516, IMG submission 203310) | Populus trichocarpa ectomycorrhiza microbial communities from riparian zone in the Pacific Northwest, United States - 19_EM | ecosystem: Host-associated > Plants > Roots > Unclassified | place...
CTCGCCGGCTCTCCCAGACGCGCGAGCTGGATGTGTTCCACTTCGGCGGTCCGATCCGTACTTTCTCGCTACCAACGTAAGCACTTAGAATGAAACCGCTCGATGCCGCAATGCTCATACGCCAAGCCTCAATAGGGTAAACAACAGATGAATCTATCCTTTGGAAAACAGTGTACGGAACCAACTGTCAAACTCAGACGTTTACACGCCGCCCTGGGACCTGGGTGTCTAACATTCTGTCACCTACACGCCAACTCCCCACGAGGATAGATTCGGTAGTTCCTGAGCCATCAAATCCAAGCTGAGCCCCAGGGGTAGGCGCTCGAACCGGGAGTCGGGTGCTGGGGGATGTAATTCACGATCATTCCACGCAGCAACTTAATACTGCCACGGACTCATTAGCTGGGTGGTTGGAATGGGGGGACACACGTACTTCTGGCTCGGTGCCACAAACCCCGTTTCTTCGCGCTACTCTGGGGTTGAGCTTGAACCGGAACGGAGATAGTTTCTGAAGGTGCTGGGGTAAGAGGAGGAACTCAAGGTCAATTGAGGTACAAAAGGAAGCGTACCGCGGTCGTTGATGTCATGCCATTGGAATGATACCTTCTCGGCTTCTCCGGAGCTGCTTGACTGTTTGTTGAGATACTGAGGGTTGTGTGGATTTTTGACCGGAATAACCGAGGCGGACGAAGACGTTGCTAGTGAATTTGCGATCATAGCTCCCTGCTCGGGGGACCGACCGAGTAGCTTTGGTAAGGTAAGAGCAGTTTGGTCAGCACTTCTCAAAGAAGATCCGCGAATGAAGTGTACATCATCCAAGTGGGGGGGAACTGAAAACTTCCTTAGCGCCTCAAGCACCTGTCCCACGTTCGGGCGGTTCAACGGCGCCTGAGCCAAACATTTCTTGGTCAATTCCCATAAGTTGTCCATGAGACCGGGGTGGTTGGGTCGCTCTGGACGTCTCCCACCAACGATACTTATTATAACCGCCGGAGTAGTCCTTCCAACGAACGGGGCATTGCCAGTGAAAACCTTCATCAACGGATAAGGTGGTTTACACGGAACAAATTGATCGTCTCCTACCTCGATTATGACCATCCCAAACGAAAAGACATCGGATTCCTTACCGGCGGGTTGCTCGCCCATTAAGATTTCTGGTGCACACCACCGAGTAGTGTACGAATCTTCATCGAGACCGCTTCTCATTGAGTGTGGGTCCCGGACGATGGCAGCGAGACCGAAGTCGGTGATTCGTGCGTTGCCGAATTCATCGACCATTATGTTCGGCTGGGATTGCACTCCTCAGGAAGGCGCACAGTGATAGGCGAGATAACACACCCCCTTAAGGTCCCCATGTATCACGTTGCACGAGTGGAGGTATGCGAGACCTTCTGCGACACCAAGCAACTGGCGGGGGGGGGGTGAGGTCACATCCCGACTAGGAGAAAGTTGACTCACGAGGCCGACCAGATCTGTGTATGGATTATCTCTGACATAGTTTCTCAGCTCTCCCCCAGGCATCCACCCGGACACCAGTTGGAGGGGTTGGAGTGTGACGCCCAGGAAGGGTACAATGTGGGGGTGGCTCAGGCGTTTCCATAACACAGCCTCCTTACAAAACGACTGCAAAATCGGTCCGTCAACGATCCAACCGGAGGTCGAGCAAGTGACGTGCCTGTTTAAGCCTCTCCATATCGTCGGTGGCACATACCCGAATCTTTTTGATACAAACACCTGCACCGGTACTGAGCGTTCCTCTGTACGCATCACAGAATCCGCCAAATGCGGTTGGTACCTCGCACGTGAACGAAAGGGCCCCAGACAATTGATAGGATGCAGGGAGGGTCGCCCGAAAACCGCATATTTTCTGTAACACGTGGAAGCACTTTCTGAACGGTTGGCCCGTACAGTCGAGCTGGCCAAGGACCTGTGGGTGTCGCGATCAGTGACATTTTCCAGACATTTGATAGAGCCCCACATCGTCCAGGTGGTCCACGAGTTGAGCTAGCTCGCCATCCGGGAGCTGCTGAAGGCACTCGACGTGTTCCTTATTGTGAAGGAGCTGATAGAGTTGGTCCGGAAACTGACTCGACGACCTGTCTAACTCGTAGAGACGTCGTGGGGACATGATTTGGGGAATTACGGGAGATGGGGGTAGGACCGGTAGGGGAGCGAGAAGAGGGTTAGGTACGGGGTCCGCAACAGGATTAAATAGGCTCGCGTACACCGCGATCAACCGGGAATTCTTCAACAAGAACTCCCTTGCGAGCCAACCCCGTGGTTGGTCATGGATCTAAGTATTTCTATGTGAATGTGAGCACGGCCTTCCACCCCCCAAACCGGTCTGCGCCACACCTGATCGGATCGGCCAACGCGGAGAGAGTGATCCTGCTATCGGGGCAACCATTTCGTCTCCGAATCATAGGGGGGACCGTCGCGTTCAATTCGATGATCCGAACCCTCTCGCACGGGTATGATAAGAGACGTTGGGCTACGGACATACGTCAGTCGCACAGATTTTAGTACCATATGGAGTAAAGTACCGCGTTAAAGCTCAGACAGAATATCAAGCCGTGTTCACTTTTGTATGCGAAGGGTTAGTATGTGTAATAGACGCGTTTGGAGTCCGGGATGCTTCACTCCCGAAGCTGTTCGGTTCGAAGATCTACAAGGCGAGGACCCTAGTGAATCAAAACACAGTGTCAGCATGCAAGTGCCTAACATCTCCAGCTGCGTACGCTACCGCTGCCACCCCAGGAGGCTCCAGGCGCAGGCCCTCTCGGGCCCGGAAACGATGTCAAAGACACGGTTGCTGTGAAAAGCGCAGGGCAACACCTCCATCTAACTTCGGACGAATGACCCGGTCCACCATCTAAACCTCTGAGACCCACGTTGGTCCTATGCAAATGATTGTTCGGCCGGACTGACGTGGGAAAGCTTTGATTACTGCGTTTCAGGCATTGTCCAGTCCAGTCATCGATCGCTCCGCGGATCGTCAGGGTTGGGCGCCCCTCGATGATTTGTGTAGTTGCTGAGGCCAAGGTCCCGCTGCGCTAATAAGTATCATTGAATGCTGAGAGAGCTGGCGGTTTATCCAAGATCATGTTCGAACCTTGTCTCCCTCATGACGGCGCCCTCCCTTCCGCACGGATGGGGATGCTTCGGAATGTCCTGGATCGCAATCTTATCGACGGTATCAACTTCCGTACACGATTGTGCACGGAGCTACCCACACCACCACAACCTCCGCTTTTGCCACGGTCGTTGTGTATGAGTGCTGCCCGGCGCGGCATCTCGGACCTGGGGGTCTCCACATATCTGCGGGTCGTCTCGAGGGTGGGTAGGTCGTCCACAGGCACATCAAGGACCCGGGGTAGCGCCAGAGGCAGACGTGGACCACGTCTGTCGTCACTGACGTCGAGGACAGGATCCAATGGGGAGAACTGGAATGGAGAGAGAGAGAGCGTGCGTCGTTTAATTATCAGGATGATCCGAGTGGTGAGAGATAAGGCTTCCGGGTCCTTGTTTGTGTGCAAGAAGTGAAAGCATCCGAGTGGCCAGCGACACGCAACCCTCAAACCCCTGATGGACCCCGGAAGCACCCCGACCACCCTAACTTGGGACGTGTCCCCTCAGGCTTCCATTTGGTAGTAACGACAATATAAACGACCACGAGAGCGAAGAGCCGAGGACTAAACTGGAGGATAAGCGAGACTTATACAGAGTGTCATAGAAGAGCAGGATCCTCTGGACTGGGATCGGCGCTCTATGGGTATGTGCAAACTTCACGTAAGGGCCTGCCCGCGCCGATCGTGCCTATCTGCGAGGCTGTGGCTGCTGCGTATACCCCTGGCCACCTGATATTTTTGGCGCAAATCCGGGAACGTGGGTGGATCTGCGAGATCCCGACCCTTTGCGGCTTCGGCTGATCAGAGGAGGACGGGAATTTCCCCGTACACCGACTTGCATTTGTGGCCACTCGCGTGGCACACATACGAAGCCCGATTCCATGTAACCAATGCAACACCTGGGCTTGAGCTTGAACGTTCAGGTTCAGTCCGCCGAACGGTCGCGAGGACGGAAGATCGGCCCGTTATTGGCACAAGCTCGAGACTCCGTTCTTCAGGTTCTGAAAACACCGTCCAACGGGACTTTCCCAACTGCCGTGTGACGGGCTGGGCAGTTCATACTTAAGTACGTGTTCTCCCCGACCATCACTGCCCCCCTCACTTGCATCATCTGGAAGTCCGCTCCGGTGGATGTGCCTATTTCTGTTTGGAAACTCCAGAGCGCGTGTGCTCGCGGGGGCGAAGGGGGGTTTGAACTAAAACTACTCAAGTTTTGCCAGTCCAGGCAGGGTTGAGCCTCTTGGCACTGAGCATATCGACTACGACGTCCGCCGTACCCTCGGTTTCGTGGCTAACCCCCGACGGTTCAACGGTGAGTTTTATGAGCGACCTCATCTCGGGCCGTTCGTTGACTAAGGTTCACTTTTAGTTGCCGTAACGCAAGCAATGGCATTGTTGATCATAATCGGCAACCCCGAGGTCCTGTCCCTGGACCCCATCTGGAACTCGTTCCTCAATTATGTCCGCAGGAGTAACGGATGTAGGGGAGCAGAGATCTCTTGGGACTACGACGAGGAGGTCGGCGTGGCAGGGGACTACGCCGAGGGGTACAGGAGCGTCAGGGTGGATGATATGAACGCCTTGACGATTCGGTTGCAGGAGCGCACTCTTGCAAAGGAGGGAATGTTGATTGCCCGTGGAGAGATGCCAAATAGAGAGAGATAGAGCGCGTTAGAGCCCACGCTTGTCTCGCAGAATGATTAGCAAATAACAAGTTTTGATCGTGAACACGAGCGGATAGGACACATGACTGAAAAACAGCTGAGCCTTGGACTGAGACCTGGGGTCTCGGAGCGGTCCGGACAGTGCCGCACGTAGACACCCTGTCGGGGTCGGGGGCGGCAACGAAGCAGGAGAGGAGGAGCATTAGCGGATATCTCAGGATCCTCCGCCAAAAGCGCTGACGTGATGCGCAAATGCTCATCCATCAGAACTCGTATCGGCAAAAAAAAACCCTATGTAAAGAACGAAACACTTCGTGCTTCGTAACTGCAGCTGCAAGGGGCACCAAAACGCTCCACCTCGGAGATCTCATGAATACACAATAACTATAGGAGACACAGAATACAACAGGCCATTACGATGCTTCTACAAACAAACAAGTATTTTCGCCGTTCATGCTGCCGCCAAAGCAATTTTGTCCGTTGTGACCCCCACACTCGGCGTCGAGAGATATGCGCGATTGATTTACTCGACCTTGAGGGGCTCAATCGACCAATACTCCTCCGCATAGTCCAAAATAGCCCTGTCAGAGCTAAACTTGCCCATCCTGGCGCAAGTGTTGATGCTCTTCTTTAACCACTCGCTCTGATTCAAATACGCCTCATCGACCAACTTGAGCGCGTCGATGTAGGACTGGAAGTCTTCTGTGAGGAGGTAGTGATCGTGGTGACGGACGGTGTTCAACAGCCTATAAGTAGTGCGGTTACAGTTTAGTCGGTGGGCTGGTGGTCATTCTAGGTGAAGAAGGTACATACGGCTCATAGGCTTGACCGTCGCCGAATCTCCCGGCGGAGATCTCGTTCAGTACATGGGCGAGGGCGGGGCACTTCTGCTCGATGGGAACGGGATGGTAGGTGTGTTGGTATCGGAGGTCTTCCACAGCAGGGGTCAAATGACCGAAGAAAACTGTGTGAAACCATTAGATCGCCGTCCTATGGTGGGAGGGGGAAGGGGTAAAATAACTCACAGACGTTCTCCTCTCCAATCTCCTCTCCAATCTCAATATTCGCACCGTCAACGGTCCCAACCAGCAATCCACCGTTCAAGCAGAACTTCATGTTCGATGTACCACTGGCCTCGGTACCAGCTGTCGAGATATGTTGGGATATATTGCTAGCAGGAACCAACAGCTCGGCAACAGACACCGAGTAATCAGGAAGGAAGTAGACCTCCAAGTACTCTTTGGTGTCGGGATCTGAGTTGAGGATTCGAGCGACATTGACGATGAGCTTGATCACCAATTTGGCAATGTAGTATCCTGGAGCGGCTTTCCCGGCAAAGAACACGACACGGGGGTTAGCCTTCTTGCGTTCTTCGGGGGTCATGGACTTGAGAGTGAAGTATCGCTATACAGTCAAGTCAGTATACTCGTTCCACGGGAGGACCCTAGTTGCATCTACTCACGTGGATAACACCGAAGATGTTCAAGGTTTGACGCTATCATCGTCCGTGAGCCACAGTCCCGGAAGTGGTCGACAACCTCGACACACCTTGTACTCGTGCAACCTCTTCACATGTACATCGAACATCGCCTTGGTATTGACCTTGACGCCAAGGGTGGTCTCAACATAGTGAGCCAACCTCTCCTTGTTCGTCTGCTTGATGGCTGCCCACTTCTTTTGGAATTTTGGGTCGTCAGCGTGTTTCAGGAGACCCTCGAGCTTCTTGAGATCCTTGAGCCACTCGGATTTGGGGATCTTGAGAGTCTCGGTGATGAGGGCGGAGAGACCGGGGTTGCATTGATCGAGCCAGCGGCGGGGAGTCACTAAGGCAACGAATAAGAGGCCGAGACGTCGCGATTGACGAAGCGCTTACCTCCGTTCGTCACGTTTCCGAACTTGCTGATTCCGTAGAACTCGACAAAGTCCTTGCAGATTGTGGCCTTCAAGAGTTCAGAGTGAAGTTCAGCGACACCATTAACCTTGCGAGACCCTGCAATATCCAGAACAGTCAGTTCGACGGCTTAGGTGAAGGAACGGGAAAACCGCACCGATGATGGCGAGGTAAGCCATGCGGACTTGCTTGGGGAAACCTTCCTCGATCAAAGACATACGGGCGAGCCTGTCCCTGTCACCAGGGAACTTCTTCTCGACAGATTGCATAAAGGTCCTTGGAAAAACTCAGCAAGGCACAAGCTAGTGGCACCCCCGTGGTACTTACATGTTCTAAAGGCAAAAATGACGATCAGAAACCTCTCATAACGAGCAAAAACGATGTATCAACTCACAATATCGTAGATTATCTGCAAGTGCCTCGGGAGCAAGTGCTCCAACAACGGAACCGGCCACTTCTCGAGGGCTTCCGGAAGGACAGTGTGGTTGGTGAAGAAGAATGTGTTGGTGACGATCTCCCAGGCGTTGTCCCACGGAACCTCTTCCTCATCGACGAGAATACGCATGAGTTCCGGAATAGCGAGAGTAGGGTGGGTATCGTTGAGCTGGATAGCGGCGTCTGATAACAAATCAAGCTCTGAGGGTTATGGCAAAGATAATAAACTCACAGTCGGGGAAAGCAGAGAATGGCTTGTCGAGGCTCTTGAACCTCCTGATGATATCAGCCAAACTAGCAGCCGTCCAGAAGTATTGTTGCTTCAAGCGTAACTCTTTGCCAACTAAAAACGCATACAGTGGACGTGATCAGGAGCGGTATGATCAGGAACGGGGTGTGAGGTAGATCGTGAAAACTGACTCACAAGTGGTGTTGTCGTTAGGGTACAAAACGCTCGTAATGGCTTCAGCGCTGTTGGAAGCTTCGACGGCTCGTTCATAGTCTCCGGCTAAGCGATGGGAACCGAACGCGGGAGGTAATATAACGCAGGGAAGAGGCGAAGAATTAAACCATCTCAGTGACGTCACTAGGGAAGAAAGGTGGAAAATGGGACGAACCGTTGAAACTTTGGAGATCGAAACCACGCTTGGGCTTACTCTCCCACAGACGAAGGTTGTTAGTGTTTTTGGTTCCGTAACCTAAGGTAGGCGGGCGGTTAAATATCAAAATGAGGACCTTCGAAGCTAGGCATTACCGGGAATCATGACATCATAGGCAAGGGCCAAAACCTCCTGCCCTCCGCTCCAGACGGCTCGCCCCCCAGTGGTCCTCTCCGCCTGTCCGTAGAACCTAATCTCGTACTGGACGTCGTAACGCGGGATCTCGAATGGGTTGAGATGCTCCAACCAGGGATCAGGGGCCTCAAGCTGGCTGCCATCGGGTGCAATCAACTGCTGAAAGATTCCGTACTTGTACCTGAGGGAGTACCCCCAGACGGGCAACTCCTGTGAAGAAGAAGAGTCCAAGTAACACGCAGCCAAACGACCGAGACCACCGTTTCCGAGAGCCGCGTCGCGCTCCTGGTCAACGAGGTCCTCGAGGTTGAAACCGAGCTTATCGATACCGTCGCGATACTGATCCTTCAAACCGAGGTTGAGGAGGGCATTGTCAAAGGTACGACCCATCAAGTACTCGATGCAGAGGTAGTATGCCCGTTTTGGTTGCTTGCGAGTGTAGGCAAGCTGAGTCTCGTTCCAGTTCAACTATGGGAAGTGAGCAGCCGTTCGCCATGGTGGGGATCGACCAACGTACCAACATGTTGTCCTTAGCGGACAGCGCGGCAGCCTGATACGCGCCGAGGTCATCCAAGTTGTAAGCCTGACGGGACAAGGAGGTCTGGACATGATGGACGATAGAAGTAGTGATCGAGGAAACGTCTGGTATTGAGTTCGGTAAGTGACGGAGAGAGATACCGAGAACGGTGTAGATCTCAGGGTGAAGTGAGGAAGTCCCACCTTTGTCCTGTGCCTTCAGACCTTCCTTCCACACTTTTTCGTCTCCTCGCGGCCACTTTTCCTTTCCGCTGTCGTCGACATCCGGGAAGTAGCCTAGGGTATCGGCGTGAGATTTGGCGTCTACGGAGGCGCCGACAAACGATGGAGCATACCCGTGAGGGACCTGACGTGTTTCCTGGGGTGAGCCTTTCCGATAGAACCGGTGTCGATGGTGGAGGTCATGGCGCTGAGGGGAAGGACGAGAGGAATAAGGAGCAAAACGGAGGTGCGGCTTTATAGGGTGTGAGAGTACATAAGCGAGATCTGTGATGGCTGGGGTCGATGACCGGGCCAGGACTACCCTTCCCTTGAGTTTGGCTGGCCGGAGGAACTACATCCAGCAGAAGACTACAACGTGGGTCAGTGGATTCGCAACCTAACGTAAAGATTGAGATATCATTCAAAGAAAATAAATCGATAACGAGCTGGAAGTTCCCAATCTTTTTTTTCTTCGCTGGTTAGAAGCCCCTTGTAATTTTTCACCTCTAGGGCGACGGGTAAATTCGGCCGTGGATTCAAACCCCCTCGGACAGGTCGCAATCCAATCACGATTTCTCCGGCCCTGCGACCTCATTCTCCCTGGTTTTCCGTGCCGTCAGTTGCACAAACGTGCTGCGATCGCGAGATTTACTCTTTACCTCATCCCGCCAGGTTGATGCATCTTACAACGGCGTTCACCAAGAGTAAATCCTCCGCCCGCTTCCGGTTTCCCACCCCCCCAGCGTTCGAATTTCATTCAAGCCGTGTATTCACCCGTAAAAAAACGGTCCCCCATCTGATCGTGGGGTTAGAGCAGACGAAGAAAAGTTTTCCGCTCGGTTCGCATTGTCCAGGGGAGCCGTACGATGCCGGGTTGTTGCAGTTTTTCTCTCCAACGAGGCGGAGGTCCGCACCTTCCAGGCTCCGCAAGTGAGTGTAACCTTCACGTAAGTTGCTACTCTTCGAACGAAAAAACTTCCTACACCCTACCACCTTCTTACAAAGTTGACGACGGGGGTGGTCAGACACCGCCAAGGCACAGGCTCAGATAAGATTAACCCGCATTCGGCCCGGGCTTCCGGTTACATACACTTGCCGACCCGTTTAAGTCCACCATAGCCATAATGTCTCGGTTCTGCCCTCGCTCGGCCCCATGGGTCCGCCATGCGAGTATGTCGGAACCGCCGATATAAACTTCGGACGATCTCCAGGCGCGCATCTAGCCTCGCACGCGGCTGATAATTACATCCTGGCCAACTGCTCGGTGGGTAGCCTTCCTCCGATTGCGCTTCGAGCTGGCTCTGCGTCTCCTTAGCATAGTTGTATCAAGGTACGGCGCTAGTTCTCGACGTCTGGTTTTACAAGGGGTACATCGTGGCTGAACGGTGGTTTTCAGACCAGGCGCGGGATCGAGAAATGGGATCAGCGGTCATCTGGAAGTTGGCTGCGATGATGAGTCAGCAAGGTGCAACAGCGCGAGTGGAATTTTTCAACTTACGGGCGGGGTCTGACACTGGGAGGGACAAGGTGTCGGAGATGGTGCCCGTCAAACAACTACCCCGTGCTGGTGCGCCAGCGCTCATTTGGGGCGGTTCGGTGGTGGAGCTTTCAGCCTCCGAAAGTCTGGAGAACAATGAGTCAAGTATCGAGGCGTCCGTGAGTGTTGAGCCCTGGCTCGGATAACGGTCCACGGCTAATGGAGAACTCGTGAGGGAATTTGAGTGGTGGGATTCAGGGGTGCGCTCACGATAGACATCGTTGTCTACGCCACATGGTATGAGTGTTGTGCAAGTACGCGACGGAAGATGGAAACTCACCGAGAGAAGCCGTCCCAAGGAATAATCGGTCTACGATGTCCTATGAATTCTACACCGCTTGGCGAGTGGGGAAACGACGTACCGAACTTGGAAAAGTCTGACTCAGGGTCTTCGTACCGTTTGAGCATACCCCTGACTGGGGGGAGTGTGCCGCAGACCGACGCAGCTGCTTTGACACAGCACAAGACACCCTTTACTGGTGGCCGAAGCGTCCGATCGGTTTGCCAACAGTCTTCTAGTAGCTTCCAGACTTCGTCAGAGAGGCCAAGTTCCAGTGCGTTCGCAGGTCTCAAAGGTCTCTCTCCCTCCAAGACCTTCGACACTACCTCGGACACGGGCAGTCCGCCAAAAGGTGGTGATCCGGTAAGTACCTGCACGGAAAACACTATAAGCGTGCATGTTAGGAACCGTGCGGTACGCACCTGGTAGATTGTCATCGCCATCGCGTATACATCGGCTTCCTTCGAAGGCGCGCACTCGTCCAGTCCGAACCTGGATGGAGTGAGGAGTTCCGGTGCCATGAAATTGATGGTCCCTCCTTCTCCTGTGGACATCACCGACTCCATCCCTAAGTCCGGGCCGTCCACGACGGTCGTGAACCCGAAGTCCGCAAGGCATGCCGTGACGGGGTTGGCATTCGTGATCAGAATATTGCCCTGTGTGACATGAGAGGCGTTCGTGGAATCATGACGGGGGACTTACACCCTTCAAGTCACCATGCGCAATATTGGCGTTGTGAAGATATTCCAGCCCTTCAAGCGCGCCCACGAGCTGGGAGGCGCTCAGCATCTGGCACGAGAATGCGCAATCATGACGTACGAGGTCCAAGTGGTTGCCAGCGTTATCACGGACGTATCCGATGATATCGCCGTTGGCCATCCATTCAGAAATCATGGATAACCTCCCATCTTCGAGGGTGTTAGAAACCCCGATGAGATCGAGGACATTGGGGTGGGACAAGTTCTTCCACATCACAACTTCTTCACAGAAGTGCTGCAAGGCGCGTGAGCGAGGTTAGATGGGAAGATGTAGCTTGGTTTCCCACCTTGGAGATTCTCACTTTGTCGTCCATTTCCGAGACCCTCACAGACTTTACTGCGACATCCTTCCCTTCGAACGCCCCCATCCGAACGTCAGCAAAGCCACCGGAAAAATGAGGCAACCCAGAAAGATCGAACTCGTTGAATAACATGTATGACTCTGGAAGGCACCCTATCATCCCACACAACCTCCTGAGAACACTAAAAGCAAGTGCATGAAGCTCGGATTCTAATCGCATGGTCCGGATGGCCTTCACCCCAGAAAAAAATAATGAACAGAAGTCAGGGAATTTTCGGGAGAAACACACCCTGTCGGTGATTTCGATGAAAAGTCTCGCATCCTCCTCAGCTAACGCCAGGGTATTTCGCCCGTCACTCAATGACAGGACTGATCGAAACGACTTTGCAAATTCTTCCGACTCGGGGTCGAGTTGTAGAAGGAGATGTAGCCTCGCAGGCGCGTTGTTTGAGAACTCTGGGTCACACAGGCGTCAGGTGGTGGTTGGATAACAGAATATACAAGATCTCACTTCTCTCCGATTCAGTGTTTCGTACGGTCGATACCGGGGTGGCCGCAGTTGTGGTGGCAATTGTAGGAGAGTTGAGCGGTGACGCCGAAGAAGAGTCAGCCCGGACAGGATCTGTGGGGGAAAGGACGTGAAGTGGCGAAGACATGACCAGAAGGTGGGGTTAAAAATTGGGACGGGGGACTGATGAAACTAAGACTTGGACTGAACCAAGGCAGAACTCAAACTTGGCGTGTTCGTGAGGACCACCGTAGCTTAAGTATACCGGAGCACATGCGTCCTCGCTGCCAACATGAAGAAAAAGACCGCAGTCGACGTGCCAACGTGACGGGTTTTGGATCCTTGCGTGTGTGATACATGTGTGATAAACTTACCCTCATACTCGCGCGCATGGGCCACGACCTGGGAGCCCTCATCGAAACCCAGACGCCTGATGAGTTTGGTCGTCAAATCACAGGCCGGCGATATTAGCCTGGATGCCCTGCACTACGACGACGATCGGTGGGCAAACAGCGTATACCGTTTACCTCCAACTCAATCGTAGTTAACCGAGGCCAGCGACCGGTGTGTCGCTGATCCGTGCTGGGTTCATATTGACGGGTAGGGTGACCCAGCCTGGTATTCGCCGATGAACCACAAAGTGCTGGTGAGGGCGAAAAACTTGACGCCGGGAAAAGCAAACCAGGCGAGTAGGGCAACAAGATACCAGGGCCTGACCGCGTCGCGCGCGTCCACATTGAACTACAGCGGAAGCATCCAGCGGAGAACTAGAGTCAGGGAGAACGAACAAGAACGGGCAACGCCACAGAAGGAAAACTCGGGCGTGACGCGGGTTTGTCACGCTGGTTCTCACGGTTGCTCATCATCCTCAAACCTGACACTGGGGACAAGGCCCGGTGTCCTGATCCGGTACACCACAAATATACCGCGAGGAAATGGGCGATGTACCCGCGGTTTGGCGGCATATTTGCGGTGTACCGGATCAGGACACCGGGCCTTGTCCCCAGTGTGACGAGGGTCAATTTTCCAGACTGACTCTCAGCGGGAGGGGGTTGTGCTAAAGGCCATGCCTAGGTCACCTATCCCTTTTGGCAGGTAACCCGATTGCGACCAAAAATCTAGGTTACACGCGTGTCTCGTGCCAAATTCGCCCACCCGTCAGGCAACTTGACCCCTCCGAAGCACACTTCGCCCTTCAGCCTTGGCCGAGTTTGGTGGGGCTTACGTTAGTCTCCCTCAGCCCTTTCAAGCATGGCAACGAATTTCCCACCGACAAGGGGTTCTCTCGAGTTTACGGGTCCAACCGCGGTTGGGGTTTGAATTGCGGGATTACCTGTGCCGAAGCCGCTCCCCCTGCCCAGCGCGGGAGGATGAAATTCTCATGGGTCGCTCAAAACATTACCTTGTAATTCTAATTAGTCGAAATCTAAATAACCATCGCGGTGGGGCTGACGGGGTACATGCTACTGTATCAACAAACGTCTCTTGAATGTACGGTACGTTCTCATTCCACGAGAACGATTGTACAAATCGGGGCCTCTCTCCAGCCGCTCTGACCCCTGTGCCTACTTAGGCGCCTTTCGGCCAAATAATCCTTGCAAGCGCACGTGAGCCACCGCTATGCGTTTGAAGCCGTAACACCGACTTACTTTTCATAAATTTCTTAACCTTCCTTACGACCCGTTTGAGCCGCGATGGCTTATCTTCAATTTGAGGCGTGTAGTTTTCAGGAGCCTGAGTCGGGGGGTTGGGTTGGTCTCGAGGACTGTCTCCATCCGCTCGTGAGCCCCCGGGGGATGGGTCTCGAGGTCCTCGTTCACCTTCGTCCGCTGTGTCTTGTCTGGGTGGGACTAAGCGGGACCCGGCGTTTCCCTTCGTGTGCACTTCGGCGGCCACCAGAGTCCAAGTTGATGACGCACTAGGGAGTGGTTGTACATTCGGCGTTTCTCGTCCCCCCTTAAACCTGGGAGGCGCTAGGTAGGTACCGGCCGCCAGACACAGGAGAGGAAAAACTCACGACGTTCGGAAGAACTCGAGCAGTCGGGTAGTAGTTGGCCGCTTCTTCGGATCTTGGCTCCAGCATCTTTTCATGATTTCCCATAACCCGTCGTGGCGTAATGCCACCGGTCGCCCAGGGCGCTCCCCATTGAGGATCTCCAATATCGCGGCGTGGAAGTTCATAAGGAACGGAGGGCTTCCTGAGAACATCTGTTCCAAAACAGGTAAGGTGAGAAACCAGGAGCTTCTGTCGGGAGTTCCAGTGCATACCTCAACCGCAACCATCGCGAACGTGAAGATATCCCCTTCCTTACTCACTGGACCCCCTCCTAGTATCTCGGGTGCCACCCACGTCGTCACGTTCGTCACGGTAGGGTCTTGGGCGCTGACTATTGACTTCTCCCCCCGGACGATGGACGTCAGGCCGAAGTCCGTAAGTCGAGCGCGACCCTCCCCGTCGATAAGAATGTTCGCCTTCGAGTTCATTGGAGTTAATATCCGACTCTGGGAAGAGTATTGAATGGGGGGTCAAATCACTTACACCCTTCAAGTCACCGTGTATTATGTTGCACGAGTGGAGGTAGTGAAGGCCGTCTGCCACATCCCACAACTGCGAGATTTGACGTTCATATGTTCGACTGAGGTGGCGACGCTGGAAACCGAACAACTCACCAGGCCGACGCGGTCCGCTTCCGGGTGCTTCTTTGAATATACAGTAATTCTGTCATTTTCCATCCACTCGCAAACGATCTCGAAGGGTGGTACTTTGCTAGGAACTCCAAGGAAAGGGACGATGTTGGGATGTTGTAACCTCTTCCAAACAACAACTTCTCTGTAAAATACCTGCCGGCCCGGGTCATTCAGTGGCAGCTGCCAGAGGTGAACGAAGAGAGAGAACCTTCTTCGCGACACTCCCATTATCCTGCAGGTATGACCTCAAGGCCTTGATACAGACATTTCTTCCATCAAGTTTCGCTTCGTGCACGTCAGCGAAACCTCCAGCCGCTATCGCCTGCCCCTTGTCCGAGAGACTTTCACTCGGAATGACGTAGGATCGTGGTAGAACTTCACGGTTACTGCAGATACTCTGCAGTCTGCGTAAAGTCTTCCGAAAGACATCATCGGTGACTGGAATGTGGCCAAGCGCCTAACCAAGGACGGAATCAATATCGGTGGGGGTCGATTGCTGCCTCACCACCCACCTTGTCCAACAGTTCTACGAATCCTCCCAAACCGGGGCCATCGAGGTTGTGAATGTGTTGTTTCAGGTCCTGGTGACTGAGAAGTTCGCGGAGGAGTGGTCGGTACTTGTCGTCGGATGGGCCGAGCCCCTCAAGCCGTGTTTGGATATCAGAAACCGCTGTCGTATCAGAGGCGACCGGCATTACCGGCTCACTTGGGCGTGTCCGTTCGTAGAGGTGCACTCTGGAAAGGATCGGAGTGGACGTTGGTGAAGGCGAGGGTCGTCAGCAAGTACCACCCGATATATATCCGGTGTCCCGTTGGGATTCAGCTCGCAGATGGCCGCCTCGACTGATCCTTAGGCCTCATGGCGTAAGCACGGAAGACCTGTCATCACTTATTTGGCCTTCTAGGAACTCCACTTACAGCTGTAACCCCTATGACTTCCGGAGGCGCACAGTCAGGGGTTGGGTGATTGCGAGGCCAGCCAGGGTTGTACGGAGGGGAGTTAGGAACGTAGGGAAGGACACTCGCATAAATGGCGACCTCTGTTATGGGAGACCGTTCGCGAACCAAAGAATGACCCCGGATATCAGTGGTGATTGGGTGGTAGGGTCGGTTGGGTAAACCTGACCCGACAACACGTCCCTTTGGGCGTCTAGCACGTTTCGGGCCAGGAGGAGAATTCAGATTTCGCCACCCAATCCAAACAAATATGGGATATCTGGGGCTTTTGGCCCAACAGATCTTCCCACCCGTTTCTGGGGTCCTGTCAAGGATGTGTGGCCGCTGGTCGGCTATGCCATCCGGCGGCAGTTTTAAACCCGTCAATAAATACCACTGGAGTCCGCTCACCATCGCTGGCCTCGCATGGACGTCCCGTCACGTCGGATCGTAGGCTTGCCATCCACGAGACCAGGATTGGCCAATTGGCGCCTGACGGTTTGTATGTCACATGTCACAGGCTGCCGCCGCCGGTTTCATTGCCACACGGGGAGTCTTGGTATCTGGGATCCGAGTACGATATCAGTCCGAAACCGAGTCCCGTTCCCGCTCCAAAGCAGGAGTCTAGGAGGCTAGAATATCGGAGGGGTAGTACAGCCGCTGTATTGATGATGGATGCCAGCCATATTGTAAAGTCCGATGATCCCGGGAACCCAAAAACACGACCTGACGCCACCATCCACATCACTTACGTGGCTATATCTTTGCCGGACATGCAAGAAGGAAGGCACAACACTGGGAAACGCGTTAGCGGAGGTGGGTCTCTGATCGCG
>Ga0307516_10004791_pt1 | contig 16489 bp, 20 predicted proteins | sample 19_EM_MG_FD_203310 | JGI IMG/M metagenome (GOLD analysis project Ga0307516, IMG submission 203310) | Populus trichocarpa ectomycorrhiza microbial communities from riparian zone in the Pacific Northwest, United States - 19_EM | ecosystem: Host-associated > Plants > Roots > Unclassified | place...
ATTGTGCGATTTACTGTTTAAATCACTGTTCTCATGTAGGTCCAACTTCTTTCTCCTTCAAGTATTGCCGCAAAACTCATTAATGTACAACTGCTGCAGTTGTGATTCCATCTACCATGAATGCTGGTGGAGCCTGGGGGGCAAAGCCCAAGGAGGATGAATATCTGAGATACTTTGGTATTAATCCAAGGAAAGAAGAAGCTTTTGCCAGGAAGCGAAGTGTGATGCATATCCAGATTTCCTGCATGCACTTAATTGCTTGGATCCACCAATCGATCCGAATACATTAGTATGCGATCACGAAGTACGACCCACTTCTCATGCCCTTTTTTAGCGTCCTCAATACTGTCAATATTGATTGGGTATCCCCAGTGAAGCCCAGCCATGCCACAGGAAAGAAGGCAGGAAGCTCGTAACCACCTATAGCAGGGACATTCGCGACAAGCTGGCAAACACCTTTCGGAATGCCAGTCAGAACTGGCTGCCCGGGCCATGGATGGTTGGCGGTGTGACCACTCCCGCTACCCTCGCCACTACTTCTGCTGCTCTCACCGCGGCACCTATTGTTGCCCCAACCCCACGAGTCGAGTCAATGGCAAGTGTCTGTCAGTTCTTCATCATTGACCCTGACGTGCAGAGGCCTCAACAGCGATTCGCCGAACCTCTAAGCAGTGGCTCCAACTCTCAGCGTAGTCGGTCTTGCTCGCACGAAGGCAACAGCAGCACTCCGCAACCATGGAGAGATGCTGGTGGGCACGATAGCAATCTTGAGGATGATACCGGCCCCCTGAGTGATGAACCGGACTCATACAAATGGCGTTTTCTGGCGAACAAGAACTGGATCTAGGAGTTCCAATATCATGATCTTTTGAGATAAGGGCGTTTCACACTGGGTCGATTCGTTGTGAAATTCCTTCCCAAAATCCCTGGGGGCCGGACTATCTGAGCTCTTTATGGCACTTTAGGCAACCTTAGCAGTGGTTCAGGCAACTTTGTGGATCCTGGGATCGGCCCTGCCGGATCAATCATGGGATTGAACGATGACGACGGGTTTAGTGCATGGCTATCAATCACCAAGCAATTGCAGCAGCCACTTGGGATTGCAATCATCCTGCATCGGAACTGCGCACCCGACTCGCCCACCTGGAGGCAGGATCTGCACTTGGATCAAGCAGGCCTGTTGGCGCATGACCTTTTGGACGAAATCACGGACTACCCTTACGACTCTGAAGGTCCTGATGCCAATTCCAAGAGTCACAAGAGGTTTGGGAAGCTGCGATCCACCGATGGTTAGATTAAAGCTGTAACAAGTATGGCCGCCGGGTTCAGCAAAACCGATGGGTGCTGAGACGGCTAAGAGAGTGGGCGAGCACCCAAGCTTACGGGCCGCAGCCTGCATTGCCGGAAGCACCTGTCACAATGGAGCAGGCCATCGGCTTTCCGGGTGAAGCCTGTTACCGCCCGCGGATGAACCAGGGTCAACACTTCTCTGCGAAGCAGCAGTACATCGCTTTGGATCGCGATGACCAAGCATACTGCAAGTGGGAAGCCGCCAATCCATGCCCTCCCAATTACCCACAGCTAGTTGGTAGCGACGAGGAATTGTCAAACTAGGGAGTGCGTTGAACCATTTTTCGAGTTGTGGCTTGAAGCTTGATCTGGTACATACGTTTGGGTTTCTATCAGTGTTTATTCTATGCTTGCATTGGATTTAGATTGTTTTTCTTTCGCGTGGTTGGGCGAGCGGTGATGACAACTCTGGGGGTTGTAGCATTGCCACGTTGCACTGCGCCGGAGCGTTCGCGCAGGTGTGGTTACGCGGGAGGAAAATGTGCGTGAGCAGCCCCACCGTCACTTTTTTTTTTTTTTTGTTTATTTATTACTTGTGTGTGACCTAGTAGCCCCGGCCACCACCGTCTTGAGGGTTGCCCGTATACTTATATTGGTACCGTTTTTTGGGGGGGTTTTAGGTTGGGGTTGTTCGGATCTCGGGATTTCTTTTTGGCTTCTTTCTTTTGGGATTTTAAGTGGGCAACACTGATCTTTCAGAGTTTTTGAATGGTATCTCGTGTGCTCCGGTGATGTTCTCCCAGCACCTAGAGTTCTGGTTGCAATCCTAAGAGACGCAGCCATGGCTTCGTTGAGTAAGGCACGCCCTACTCGTACCTTGGTGGACGAGATCATAGCGCTGATAGGTGGATCATAGCTTTGGTGGGAGGGGCCAAAGCTGTAACTTGGACCCACAATGCTAAAGGTCCATCCCCTTTTCTTTCTGACCGGAAAAAAGATACATATGTAGATACTCTACCAAAGGCCCAAAGCCCACGAGTCAATACCAGACCCTGGCAAGCTACGGGACTGTCTTGTAAGACTGCACCTACAATTCATGGGACAGGGAAATGTCACCTGAGTACACCAGCAAGAAACCCACGAGGTCTGGGCAGAGGCCTAAGGGGAGCAGAGTGCGGCGAGCTGCCACCCCAAGGACAGTGGAGTGAAAAAACCTGCTGTAAGCCATACCGGCAGTTCACCCACAAGCCCACACGAGACCCTACAAGCAATAGCCTCATCCACCGGATGGCAACCAGAACTCTAGGAGCTGAAGAGAATGTCGCCAGAGCACACAACGTGATACCCATAACTGAAAATAGGGAAAGATACCATTCAAAAAACTCCGAAACCCAGAAAAATCGTCCAACTGTAAATCACTCAAAACCCCAACAGAAGGAAGCCAAAAAGAAATCCTGAGAACCAAAAAACCCAATCCAAAACCAAAAAAAAGATAGTACCAATATAAGTGTACAGGCAACCCTTAGAGATGGTGGGACAGCTCACGCACAGAGCTCTCGGGCGAAAGATCCACCGGATACGAGAAAGCCAACCACCCTAATACAAGACGGTATCCACTAGCCATCCCAGAGGGGGGGCTCATGTGGAGTGCTCTTCTTCAGAAGCTACTTCCCGTGGGAACAGTGGGTTCGCGAAAATCTCTGCATTCAGAGGATCCGCGACCAACGCTCTGTACACATTGTCATTACGCCCCATGGCGATATATCGAGTTTTCTCCTGGATATGCTGGCTCACATTCATCTGTGGCTGCCAGCAAGCTTCTGTTGGGAAGCATATGTGGTCCACCATTGATATCCCTACCTGATAGTGGACCCCATTCGCCCATGCCAGGAACTTCCGGAGCATCCACTCACTGTGGCGTATCTGGCGGCCAAACCAGTTCAGGCCATGGATATACCCCTCGATTGTGTGCGGCTTACCAACCCATTTACAGCTCTTGGAGACGACCTCATAAGCTTCGGAATCGTAAGGGTATTCCTCTACTTCGGGATGTGCATTGTAAACCAGTGGTTGCTCGTTCAAATGAGGTATAAGTCCCGGTGTAGGAGAATTGGAGATCCTACTAGCCGGCTACTGCCGGAGGTAGACGCCAATGCCCAGAGGGTGGTCAAGGTGCCGAGTCATGGCCATCCAATCCTTGAGTTGGTCATCGTCGGAAAGATTTTGTATACCCCCCTCAGTCAGCCCCGGATCCAAAAATATGGTAGGGAATTTATCGGTGCTCGAAAGGTTGCAGGTTGCTCTGTACATTACCTAACCTCTCGCCAGTGGGGAACCTTCCAGAGAACCTTCTCCACCAGAACCCACAGAGATGTTATCTCCTCATTTCGCACACTTTTCAGCCACAGGGAGTTGTTGGCGTTCTGCCATACATACATACCTGTCGGTTTGTTGGTACTCTCGTCATTGTCAGAGTCAGAATTGTAGTCCATAGGGTTTCATGCCGTCTCCGGGTCAACAATAAAGAATTGGAATACCGTGGGCCCTTGCGGGTCTAGCCGGCCTGTGCGGGGGGCGGCAGCTACCGGGGCTGCTGGTTGCGATGGGCGTGCAACTGTGCAGGCAGGAGTTGCAACTCCCAGTGGTGTACGAGGCCAAGTCATGTCAGCCTTCTTCCAAATTTGAACGAGCTTGTCTCGGGTATCAGCGACAAAGGTTGTGAACATTATCTATCCTTCCCAGTGCTTGCGGGCAGTCGGTTTCGTGGCGAAGTAAGGTCTAGGGGAGGGGAGAGGTTATTCAGCTTGTCGAAATACCTGGTGAAATATTTGTCCTGGTTGATGGTGGCATCTGCCAACACCATCATAGCTGGGTTTCTGTCAGATGCATGGGTCGAGGGCCAGCCTAGGCCCACTGAGGCCATGGCGCTCAGTTGAGTCTGGAAGTCATCAGGTGGCGGAGGTTGCAATTCACCACTGGTGACACGGCAAGCCGCCACTGGTGACATCTAGACCGAAGGTGACAAGTTGCTACCCAGGGCATCTGGGCGAGTCGGTGATGGGTAATGGGATTTCTTCTGCATGTATATATAGAGAGCAGTTCTCCCTATGGTGAAATGATCAAGCAATGGAGTTCCTACACACACTATCACTCGATTATTTTGACAGGTTATGAGCCCGGATTGAACGCGCAGCCAATCCGCAATGCAATTCGCACCCACGCCTCAATGCCTAGTTGTTTAGCTATCCTTCAAAGTTTCGAACCTCACAATATGGAATCCACGAAGTTCACCTGCAAGCACGGCTCAACGGAGATACTCAACGATCGCAACTACCACTCCTGGAAGCGCTCAGTGAAGGTCTTCCTTATTGCCGAAGATGCATTCGGAATCGTAATCGGAATGGAAGTACCTCCGAATGCGGGCGCAACCGCTGGGCTATATGACTTTCACCACTGCTCCGGATGGGCCTACTTGCTGATATACGTGTCATCGGATGAAACCACATGGTCTCTCATCGACAACCTCCCCAACGAAGAAGCCGACCACATGTGGACTGCCCTGCATCTGGCATTTGATACTTCAGCCTCCCTGTCCGGACGACTTATGACCGTTTGCCGTTTCCACAAGACTACAATGAAGCAGGGAACCTCAGTTTCAGCGTATATCTCCACTCTAAAAGATATTCGTCAACCGTTCGCTGGTTCTCAAGAACATATCTCCAATAATGTCCTGATCGGTCACCTCCTATCTACGCTCCCAGAGACGTTCGCCACCATCGCCGGCATCATTGAGAACAAGCCTGCTGCCGAACTTACTCTGGATGCTATCACCACAACATTAATTGATGCCGAAGCCTCGATGGCGCACCGTAACGACCAAGTTGGTACCAACCTAAACATCACCAGCACCACCAGTCAAGCGCTTGCAGTAGTGACTTGTCGCCATGGCAAGCGACGGGGAGGTGTTAGTTATAGAGGACGAAAGCCTTACGAAAGACCTAGCAACTCAGGGCTACGGTGTTTCTACTGCACTCGAGAAGGACACAAGGAAGTGGACTGCCAGTTGAAGCAGGATGCGGAAGGTCTCAGGAAGGAACGATGGTCTCAAAAAGCCTCCGAACAGACTGCCCGGGTGAACTTTGGGGACTGCCCAGATGAGGTCATGGTTCATGGCTTATAAGCCGACTACTGGTACGTTTTCTCTGAACCCCAATGGTTACTCAGAGTTGTGGTGTGCTCTCAGTGATACCGGAGCTATCGTATGCGCTTGAGGTTGAGGCTGTGGTGCGCACTTGGCGATGCCAGAGCAGTCGCACGCACCTAATGGTTACTCAGAGTAGTGGTGCGAGCTCGGTGATACCGGAGCTGTCGCATATGCTCGAGGATGGGGCTGTGGTGCACACTCGGCGATGCCAGAGCAGTCACATGTACCTAATGGTTACTCGGAGTTGTGATGTGCTCTCGGTGATACCGGAGCTGTTGCACACGCTCGAGGTTGAGGCTGTGGTGCACACTCGGCGATCCCGGAGCAGCCGCAAATGCCTGTTGTTCTTATGGCTGTCGTACGCGCTTGGTAGAGCTGCTGTGCACGCCGAATGTTGTGCCTTTGTACGTACTCGCTAGAGCTGCTGTGCGCACCTATTGTTATGGCCGTCGTACGCGCTTGGTGGAGCTGCTGTGAATGCCTATTGTTGAGGCCGTCGTACGCACTCGGTGGAGCTGCTGTGTGCGTCCATTGTTGACGATTAACAGACCAACAGACCTTTCCGAAGCACCGGCCTGGGAATCAGCCTGGTATCCAGGCGAAGCTCCTGGTGAATCAGGTGGCAGTTGGTTAACAGTTTTTCTTTCCCTCTCCTTACTTTCCTTGGAGGATGCACTCTTTCTCCTATGTCCGTGGTTTTCCCTGCGGGGGTTTTTACACAGTTACAAGTTTTAACGCGGCATCCAAGGATATGGGGTTTCACTGTCAATTCTCTGCTTTCACTGTTATTCTCTGCTGCTCTTCCGTACGAGGGGAAGTGTCAGATGCATGGGTTGAGGGCCAGCCTAGGCCCGCCGACGCCATGGCGCTCAGTTGCATCTGGAAGTCATCAGGTGGCGGAGGTGGCAATTCTCTACAGGTGATGACGGCAAGCCACCACCAGCGCCATCTAGACCGGAGGTGACAAGTTGCTACCCAGGGCATCTGGGCGAATTGGTGATGGGTAATGGGCTTTCTTCTGCATGTATATATAGAGAGCGGTCCACACTATGGTGAAATGATCAAGCAACGGAGTTCCTACACACCCTATCACTCGATTATTTTGACCGTTTCCCTAGGTGGTATTGAAGGTGCTGTGAACTTGGATAACAAAGCCGATTCGGCGGCGCACGAATGGTTCTACATTCGCGGCTGTGATGTTGAAATATGCTTGGTATTGTCCTGCACTGACTCTGGTACGGTTGCCAGCAGCCTACGCCATCGTGGAAATCGGAGTGACAACTGTAGTGGTTGGCAAATTGTCAGGGTAGGTATTCTGGTGACTATGTGAAAGAGAATCAAGTGGAGAGTGAGGACAAGACTGAAGTGGTGAATGGCGGTGGTGCTTTGAAAGTTGCGAGGAATAGGAGACAGAAGGCACATCTGAACAACTTATAGGACATAATGGAGTGGGTAGTACACACTGGAGGGGAGTAGGCAAGGGTGTTCTAACTGGCAAATGGAATGAATAAGCTGCCTGTTCCATCGCCGTCGCCTGCATATCATGGGATGCAAGTAGACGGGACTTGTGACATTTCGGTGGTTCTCGAGTTTTGTGGTAGCAGAGCAATACACTCTCCGGGTTGTACTGCCCAGCCTCCGAGTTGACAGCCACGACAAAGGGACTGGATACACTGCTGGTTCCTACTCGTAGCCTGCGTATCATCGGAAGCAAGCAGATGGGGACTTGTGACGGTTTGGGGGTCCTTACGCATTGTGGTGACGGTGGAATACACTCTCCCGGTTGTACTGCATATCCTCCGTGTTGACAGTGATGACAAAGGGACTGGATGCGCTGCTGGTTCTATCTGCATCACCCGCTCATCATGGGATGCAAGCAGACAGGACTAGGAACATTTCGGGGGTCCTCGAGCTTTGTGGTGGCAGTGCAATACACTCTCCCAGTTGTACTGCATATCCTCCGGGTTGACAGGTACAACAAAAAGAAGTGTTGTGGACAAAGGAACTCTTTGTTTGTGGCTTGTTGTTCGTCTCTCAACAGCATCCACGTACGCCTAAAAGAGAGTTGTATTCCACTTCAGGTCTTGTGTGGTTTCCAGCTGCTCTTTTCTCCCATTGTCGTGATGGATATACTATACCAGTATATATAGCTTTGAGTCATACAGATTTCATCGCCAGTCACGGTGGTGTAGTTGGTAGCGCGCCTCATGACAAAGCATGAAATGACAGGTTAGTCTAACCTTGAGGTAGTGAGGAAAGTGCATGTTTGAATCCTATCCCGCTGGTGACTTTTTTTTTCCCTTTCCCCATTGCCAAAATGCTGTGCGTACGCCTTCCCTGTCTGTCAACGCGGAGGATGTTCGATTCAACCACAAACACTGCCTAATTGAAATGAAAAGTTCGATGTATATTTTTCCATGTGCGGTGTGCAGTATGCATCATCAGAACGCCAGTTGTCATGACACTCATCGCCCGGAAGGCTAATACGGTGCCTATCTTCGACTAGTACGCATATGCCCGGTTCCCTCACGATGGGAGTGGTATGTGCTTTGACAAGCGTTGTCGAGAAGGTATGTGCGGTAGCACCCGTCGGAAGACATGCCTTGATGCGCAGGGTCCAGAAGGCAAATTCACTGACAATATTCGTCCGGAAGGAATATGCCGTGGCAGGTGTCGTTCGGACGCCATATACCTTGACTCGTGTCTGGAAAAAATATGCCTTGTCATTTGTCGTCGGGAAGAAATATGCCTTGACACTCTGCAACACGAAGGCATATGCCCTGGCACTCGTCGTCCAAAGGGCATATGCCGTGGCAGGCCGTCCAGACACCATATGCCTTGACACTCATCATCTGGAAGAAAACGCTATGCTTTGACACTCGTCGCCCGGAAGGCTAATGCAGTGCCCATCTTCGTCTAGTACGCATACGCATGGCCACCTCGTGTTGGGAGTGTCATGTGCACTTGCACTGACAAGCGTCATCCGGAAGGTGTCTGCCATGGCAGGTGTCGTCCAGAACACATACCGCAGCCGGCGTCATCCGGACGCAATTTGCCCCGCTGTTTTTCAGGGTTGCTTGTAGCTTGGCATTTGCTAGTAGATTCTTGGCTGATGAAAGAGGGTAGGATCACCAGTGATGTTGGAAGGAAATCAGTGAGTAAAAGATTACTGTGGAGACAGGATGGCGAGCAGCAGCAGCATTGTCTCGTCACCCCGCTTCGACCAGCTCCTGCTGCACCCACCCACCTGAGCCTCACGATAACCAAAAACGCCGCAACCACAGCAGCTTGCCCACTCCATCACAATCATAACAGCGACAACATCACAAACAGCAATCCCATCAACCATGATCACTGTAATTCCTACTCGTGCAAAAGGCTCTGGCTCCGGTTCCAGCTCTGGCTCTATCTCAGGAAACCCCACGATCTACACAGATAAGGTGCAATCTGTCGGAGGCTGGTCTGTATGCCACTAGCCCACAGCTAATAGGGATTCCATCTAGGAACCAATTCTTCTCAGTCCTCCACCTGGAAGAACTCCGATACCCCGAGTCGTACGTGAGCTTGGTGACATGCCTTCTGAGTACTACAACCTGCCCTCCACCGACAACTGCCTAGACCTCAGTCAGCATGGGATAGAGAATGAAGGGAAGGGCTTTGTACCATGCGAGGGGTGGTCTGGGTTATGCGAATCTGGAGTTGAAGAACGTTTGCGCCATGAGGATACTGGATTGTGCCAGTTGAACATGCCGCCACTTGAAGAACTCTTGCACGTACTGGAGAGGAGTCTCTGTTACGCGATGGATTCCCACCTCCCAGTACACCACCATCGCACGTTGGTCAGTTCATCCAAAGGCTGATAGATGACGCTTTGGGAACAGAACTTTCATGGCTTGAGCAAGGTGCCACCTCCGGAAACCGGGGGGGACTCTATCCTGGGATGAGCAGAGTTGAGGCGTAAGCTGAAGTAGAAGATCAGGAGGGGCGGTGGCAAGAGCAAGAGGAGGGGCCTAGCGAAGACCAGACAGTTGATTTCTGTGAATTCATAACTGTCGAAGAGAAAGTATCGCTGACTGAATGTCGTGCGCTCTGCACGACTGTCACTGACCCAGCTTTTAACCCGTGGGGCTCACAGTACAGATAGAGCAAGGAAGCTTGGGAGCGTGTGCTGAGCGAGGTGAACGGTCAAGGACACTTTCTGGGAAAGAAGTATGGATTTATCCATTCTCAGGTTAACGAGCTTCGGATGCTATATACTGGTAACAGCTTAGCGCGAGTTACTCATGGGTTGACTGAAAAGTCGGTAGGTCTTCCACCACTATCACCTTTATCTCTGGTAGACTGATATCTAATAGCCCTACTGATTGAATATTTGGGTGGCTCACTTGATAAAATCCTGGAACTCATGGCACGTGGCCGTTCCACATCACTCAAGAGAACCGCCGAAGATGCTGACTTGGATAAGGGGCTAGCCTCACGGATTCTCTCACTTGAGAATCATAATACTCGGCAACCAGAGCGTATCCGTCAGGATTTCACAAACAACGTTACTGGTAGCTCGGAGGCAATGACGGATACACCACGAAGGAAGCAGAAAGACAACTGGTGGGCTAGAGCGTGGGCGCCGCTTGCAGCACAGGGCTGTGTACTCGCCTCCGTGACAGACTCCAGTATGCAGCCCCAACTGTCGTCCCAGACTTCGAATACCATCGCAGAGACACCAATAGGATATTTGCAGTCTTTAAACTCGTCACCTCCGGGCTCGAAGCACCTCACCACCGCAGAACTGGCAGGAGTATTCTTCCATGCCACTGAAGAACGGGAAGAGAAACAAAGTAGGTTTCCAGAGGAATTGCTTGCTGAGATGCGGAAACAGACAACTGTGGTATAAGAAATGGTTCGGGTTATTAAGGAACTGCATAATGGTAGAAGCACTAGGGCTTAGGATGTTGTAGGTATTCACAGTGAGAGGGAGGGCAATTAAGTACATTGAAGTCTCGCTGCTGTATAAGCAATTGTGGATATTGGTTACAGAACCGACACTTGGTACATTTGCCCCAACAGTCGAGGAAATAACTTCTGGCTTCCCTTATCCGGTAAATGCCTCCACAACCGTAGAACATCAGAAATCCCATTCCACACACTCTCTTGCTGAAATTGCTATATTCGATGACATTTCTTCCAGAGTGAGGGTAGCCTTAACGAAAGAAGACAAAAGAACTGACGACACAGGATACAAAGAGTCCCCATACATGCAAAAATGCATTCTGGACGCAATATGCCTTGACACTCATCGTCTTTGATGCTCGTCACCTGGAAGGCTAATGTGGTGCCCATCTTCGTCTAGTATGCATACGTACAGCCGCCTGGTGTTGGGAGCGGCATGTGCACTGACAAGAGTAGTATGGAAGGTATGTTCGGTGGTACGTGTCTGAAGATATACCTTGGCACACAGCGTCCAGAAGGCCAATGCCCCGACACTAGTCTGGAAAGAATATGCCTTGACACTCTGGAAGGTATATGCCCTGGCACTCATCGTCCACAAGGCATATGCCATGGCAGGTGTCGTCCGGACACCATTTGCCTTGTCACTCGTCATCAGGAACAAATACACCCTGACACTCTGCGTCTGGAAGGCATATGCCCTGGCACTTGTCATCCGGATGGCATATGCTGTGGCAGGTGTCGTCCGGACACTATTTCCCTTGACACTTGTCGTCTGGAAGAAATACGCCCTGACACTCTGCGTCTGGAAGGCATATGCCCTGGCACTCGTCGTACCAAAGGCATATGCCATGGCAGGCGTTGTCTGAATGCCACATGCCTTGACACTTGTCGTCTAGAAGAAATATGCCCTGACACTCTACGTCTAGATGGCATATGCCCAGACACTCGTCGTCCGGATGCCACATGCCTTAATACTCGTCGTCTGGAAGAAATATGCCTTGGCACTCAGTGGCTGGAAGATATATACCTTGACACTCTGCATCTGGAATGCATATACTCTGGCACTCGTTGTCCGGAAGGCATATGCCATGGCAGGCATCGTCCGAACACCACATGCCTTGACACTCGTCGTCTGGAAGAAATATGCCCTGACACTCTGCGTCAGGAAGGCATATACCTAGATACTCGTCGTCCGGACACCACATGCCTTGACACTCATCTGGAAGAAATATGCCTTAATACTGTGCGTCTGGAAGAAATATGCCTTGACACTCTGCATTTGGAACGTATATGCCCCAGCACTTGTCGTCTGGATGGCATATGCTGTGGCAGGCGTAGTCCGAATGCCACATGTCTTGACACTCGTCGTCTGGAAGAAATATGCCCTGACACTCTGCGTCTGGAAGCCACATGCCCTGACACTCGTTGTCCGAACACCACATGCTTTGACACTTGTTGTCGGGACGAAATATGCCCTGACACTCTGCATCTGGAAGGCATATGCCCTGGTACCCATCGTCCGGAAGGTATATACCACGGTGGGCGTCGTCCGGATGCCACATGCCTTGACACTAATCGTCTGGAAGAAAAGGCTATGCTTTCATAACTCGTTGCACGGAAGACTAATGCGGTGCCCATCTTTGTCTAGTACGCATACGTACGGCTGCCTCGCTTTGGGAGCGACACGTGCCACTGCATATACCTGTCGGACTACAGTAGTGTCAATGCACATGCTGCTCGCAACGTGAAGCTGCCATGCGTATGCGTACTAGACAAAGATGGGCACTGCATTAGTCTTCCAGGTGACGAGTTATCAAAGCATAGCTGTTTCTTCCAGACGATGAGTGTCAAGGCGTGTGGCGTCCGGACGACGAGTGTCTCGGCATATGCCTTCCAGACACAGAGTGTCAGGGCATATTTCTTCCAGACGATGAGTGTCAAGGCATGTGGCGTTCGGATGACGGTTGCCATGGCATATGCCTTCCGGACGACGAGTGCCGGGGTATATGCATTCCAGACGCAGAGTGTCAAGGCATATTTCTTCCAGACGGCGAGTGTCAAGGCATATTTCTTCCAGACGGCGAGTGTCAAGGGATGTGGTATCCGAACGATGAGTGTCTGGGCATATTTCTTCCAGACGATGAGTGTCAAGATGTGTGGCATTCAGATGATGCCTGCCATGGCATATGCCTTCCGGACGACCAGTGCTGGGGCATATGCATTCCAGACGCAGAGTGTCAAGGCATATTTCTTCCAGATGACGAGTGTCAAGGCATGTGGCGTTCGGACGACGTCTGCCCTGGCATGTGCCTTCCAGACACAGAGTGTCAGGGCATATTTCTTCCAGATGACGAGTGTCAAGTCAAATAGTGTCCGGAAGACACACGCCACGGCATATGGCTTCCAGACAACGAGTGCCGGGGCATATGCCTTCCAGATGCAGAGCGTCAAGGTATGTTTCTTCCAGACGACGCCTCTCTCCGTGTGGCGTAAACTCTATTCGCAAGCGTTTTTATGCTCCCCATATGCGGAGACTATATTGACACTGGTGGTTTGAATCCAAAAATCGAGTATCCAGTTGAATGTAAGCCCATGACGACCGTCTGACATCCACATCATGTGCCATCGTTCGGTCACGTGTTGTTAGAACACCGACAGGGATCTCACGCGTGATGAAGCCGAAGTTTGCTACGTACACGATATTGGCTCGAACAAAAGCCTGCTATTCTGGGACATAATGTCAGCATCTTGAACAAGTCTGAATGAAAGTGCTATTGTATTGTTTGTTCCCTTTCACACTTCTGGAACATCAAATACACAAACACCAAGATTCTACAACATTCTCCAGTGGCAATACTTACTGATATCTTTGGATACTATATAGCCCCTTCCTGCTACTGTTATAAGCACATCAACCTCAGAACCAATTCAAAGCCATCTACCGCTACCAGACGCTGCAACCGACTACCAATGCACAAACACTCCAGCAGTGCCTTCTACTCTAAACTGGGTGACCCACAGTCAAACACTAAGATTGGCCCCAAGCTGACCAGCAACGCCAACACTCTGACCAAAACCCACTGGATATGCGAGCAGCTTCACTTCGTCGACACAAGGGCGAGGTCGCTCTATGCGGAGTAGATCTGGGCACTGATTCGCCTCGGTGGATTAACCGGTGTCAAGGATTCGAACAGTCTGTGCCTTCAATACTACATTCTTTTTGTGGATGAGACAACTATGAAGCACTTCGCGCAGTTCCAGGGGATGTGGACGCACCGCAATGATCGGCAAGGGGAATACCACGAGTGGTGGTCCACCTTCTGAGCGTTCCTACAGGATTGTTTCGACAAGATGCGTACACAGCTAAATGCCGTCGCTGCGTAGGCACCGGCAACTATTGTCGATGAGGATGGCGACGAACTGCCACTGATGGAGCCCGTGTACACCAAGTGGCGGAGCCGTTGGGGATGGCGGTGAAGGACGGGCGGAGCGGTGTGACCGCGGGAAAGGCGTGGAGAAGGGAGCGGGGAAGGAGGAACCGACAAGATAGTTCCCGCTACAACCGTCTCTTGTCCTCCCACCGGCTGGCGGAGGGAAGGGAAGGGTGCAGTTTCTTGGGCGACAGCCTGGGGAGTCTGGTGGTGTCTCTCGTGTCTGTGTGTTCCAGGCTGTCATCATCGACCCAGACTGCGCGGACAACAGCTCTAGGAGTAGCGTCCATGACGAATACGACATTTACGGCACCGATGTGCGGAAGCACCTTACCAACATCCCTGCCCTCAGCATCTGGGCTCTCTTCGATGCGATGAAGAGATTCTGCGTGAAGCGTGAGCCGCAAGCCATGTACGGATGCCTTCTGGAACCATGGCAGTATTCCGCCGCAAGAGACGAAATGGTACTGGCTGAAGTGGAGCAGATGGCAAGAATGTTGGGAGGCATGTACAAGCTGTCACTGCAGGACATGATGCAACTGTGGAGTGACAACTCGGTGCAGATATTCTTCTCGCTGTCGACGTACACGCTGCTCTGGGTCTTGGTGATCCTCCGTCATGATCCGGCAAGTGGTAGGGGTGACACCCCTCCTAGCGAGGAGCAGACAACGTTTGATGTCGTAGGACGTGTTATCTGCGCCACTCGCTTACCGAACGGCGGCGTCCAGACCAACGCCGATCTCCTCGCATCCATCAACGTTATCGGCCGCCAAAAAGCCCAGCTCGACTGCCGATCCCACCGCCTCAAGTTATTAGCCAGTGAGCTAGGCTTCCGTGATTTCTGCTACCCGCATGTAGCGGACTACGTCCCTGGAATGTTGGAAGATGCTCACTGGGCGAAGAAGCAGCAGAGAAGCCTCAGCTCAGACCCCATTGCTGACGGAGGCAAGGGCGACGGCAGCGATGGCAGTGATGGCTGCTCCCAGAGGAAGCGCCCAAAGACCTCTAGTAGTGGCGCCAGGGTTGGGGAGCACCCCAGTGTGAAGGGTGGGGATAGCTCTGCGAGCGGTATGGGGGGTCACATAGAATCTGCAAACTCGGGTAATGAGACTGTGCCACCTCGTGCGACTGAGGCTCCCTTGCGGGAGCCATTGACTCCGAGAGGTCAAATTCTCATCCCCAATATGTCGTGGTTCACCAGGGCACGTCATGCCACTATGATTGACGAAGCCGAGGATGGAGGTTTGGGTGAGGGCAGGTTCACAAAAGGGTAGCCAGAATGATGCAGGCTGCGGTTCGGATTTCATGAGGAGTAGCCAATTGCAGAGAGCGCACGTGAGTGAAGTGAATGACACGTCTAACAGGGCAATTGCACGTTCAGTCACGTTCGGTTGGGCTTTCTGCATTTCAGTTTATATTCTGTATTAATATCATGGTTGGAGGTTTGTAGTATTTTGCTATCGGTGCGTAATACGGAAACCCCTTGTCACATCCCTTCCATCCCTTCACAAATGCCTTCACCCTTTGCCCACTGCTGTATTTACTGCAGGCTCCCTGGGAATCCAATGGCTTGAGTTTGAAGTTGTCAGTATCACCTAGATATTGTTTCCCATATTACCTTGCATATTTGCTGATATCATATTTATTGTAGGTATCTGTAGTCTCCTGTGCCACCTTATCAACCACTCCAGGAAGGTCGTCTGCGTTGCTCTGCACTGCGGTTGTCCCTGGGAATACAATTGCCTGAGTTTGGTTATCAGTACTATCGTCTGGATATTGATTCCCGCATTACCTTGCTGATTATTTACATCTTCGTGTTTACTGGAGGCTGCACAACCACCGTATCAATCTCTCTATGAGGGTCATCCGCTTTCTCTCGCAGTGCACCCATCAATCCTCATCATGTCCGAGATACTGCAGTACGAGTCGAAGAAAAGGAGGGTAGACAAGTAACAGAAAACTCCGACGTTGGGACAGACCGAGGCGCAGAAAACTCCGACTTCTTGGCAGACAGAATGCCCTGCATGGCCTGCAGTACCCGCGGCCAAGCGGCCAAGGACTTCTACCTCTAAAAACAACCGGATGAGGAATCCCAGGGTGACAAACAGCAGCCATGGAGCAGTATCAGGGGCCGTACAAGTCAAGGCAACACTGGCCGCAGTGACTCTAGATGCCACACCGGATTCTGCAAGCAACCCCAGTATCACCTCCTCCACAATGAGGTGGCGGGCTGCGCAAAGTCCTCACCCCAATTCGTCGGTATCGTACATAGCTCCAACACCCTCAGAAGTACCGTATTATCTCACTTATAAGGTACACCCTATAAACGCCAGCACTATAGGTCATGGCGCGCTGGGCGCGCGCTAGACCGCTTAGGGTTAGCGCACCGAGTTTTTTTGCAATGTCAGGTGATCAGCCCAGCGAGCTGAATAGCGGATGTACCTGGCAGTATCCCAACTACACGGTATCTCAACAGTTAGAAGACAAATGCGGCTATCAATCATCGACGACCAAGCATCAAGCTCTACGCAGCCGGTGGAACTCCTCACAGATATCTTCTCGCAAGCTTCCTTACAGCCGACTGCCAACACGCCTCGAACCCCTGACAAGCGTTCTC
>Ga0307516_10004792_pt1 | contig 16488 bp, 15 predicted proteins | sample 19_EM_MG_FD_203310 | JGI IMG/M metagenome (GOLD analysis project Ga0307516, IMG submission 203310) | Populus trichocarpa ectomycorrhiza microbial communities from riparian zone in the Pacific Northwest, United States - 19_EM | ecosystem: Host-associated > Plants > Roots > Unclassified | place...
ACCGCCTTGACCTCGTGGTGCTCGCGAATCTCATCGGGGGTTCCGGTGAACATCAGCTTGCCGTAGACCAGGACGCTGATGCGGTCCGCCAGGGAAAAGACGGCATCCATGTCGTGCTCGACCAGCAAGATCGTGTACCGGCCCTTCAGTTGCCGGAGCAGTTCGGTCACGGCATGCGATTCCTGCGGGCTCATGCCTGCCATCGGCTCATCAAGCAGGAGCAGCGAGGGTTTGGCCGCCAGCGTCATCGCGAGCTCGAGCTGGCGCCGCTGGCCGTAGGCAAGTTCTCCCGCGGCCACATCCTGAACATGAGCAAGCCCCGCCAGGCTGACCGCCTCGTTGGCAGCGCCGACCGCGCTCGCGTCACTCAGGAGCGGACGCCAGAATTTCCAGGGATGACCCACCGCGGCGAGAGCTGCGAGGGTGGCGTTCTCGAGGACGCTGAACTCTTCGAAGATGGACGTGATTTGGTAGGACCTCAGCAAACCCGCTCGAGCGCGGCGATCAACGGGCAGCAATGTGACATCGCGTCCGTCGAAGTTCACCGTCCCCGACTGCGGCCTCAGTTCGCCGCTGAGCTGATTGATGAGGGTCGTCTTCCCCGCGCCGTTGGGTCCGATGATGGCGTGCAGTTCGCCGGGCCTGACGTCCAGCGATACGGAATCGGTCACGAGCAAGGCGCCATAGCGCATGACCAAGCTGTGGGTGGTCAGCGCGGCTGCCATGATGCTTCTCCTGCCTGGTCTTCTGCCGGGGCTGCGGTCTTGTCTGCTGCCCCATCGTTGCCGGCGCTCACGCCATCTCCAGCAGCATCGCGGCCACCCACGAAGAGCTGATCCAGCCGTTCGAGCAAGCCCATGAGACCGCCGCGGCCGAGCAAGGCCATAAGAACGATCAGCGGTCCCATCACGATCATCCAATGCTCCGTGTAGCCCTTGAGCACTTCCTCCAGCCCGAGGAAGACAAGCGCGCCCAGAAGCGGTCCGTAGACGGTGCCCATGCCACCCAGGACAACCATCACGATGAGTTCACCGGACACCGTCCAGGCGAGCGTGCTCGGCGACACGTAAGCGTTCATGTTTGCCAGGAGCATTCCGGCAACACCGCAGACCATCCCCGAGAGGACGAAGGCCGCCAGCTTGATTCGCTGGGGTTGAAGACCCATCGCCTGAACGCGACGCGAGTTCTGGCGAGCCCCTCGAAGCGCCATTCCGAACGCGGAAGACCTGAGGCGCGTCATCCACCAACTCAGGAGAAGCAGCACCAGCCACGAGACGGCGTACAGCGGACCGGCAGAGCCAAGGTCGAGCCCGAGGAACCGACTGGTTGCCGATACCGCCATCCCGTCATCTCCGCCATACGCCTTGAGGCTCACGAAGAGGAAGTACCCCATCTGCGCGAAGGCCAGCGTGATCATGATGAAGGACATCCCGCTGGTCCGCAGGCTGATGGCGCCCACCAGCAGGGCCAACAGGCCACAGCTGCCCAGTACCAGCAGCAGATGTAGCCAGCCGTCGGAAACTCCATGGGCCGCCGGCAGAGCAACCGCATAGCTGCCCAATCCGAGAAACAGCGCATGGCCAAAGCTGACCAGGCCGCCGAAGCCGAGGGCCAGGTTCAGGGCTGAGGCGGCAATGGCGTAAATCAGGATGCGAGCAAAGAACGATAGCCAGAACGGCTGCCCAGTGGCATCGGCTGCGAAGGGGACGACCGCAAGGGCGGCAGCCACCGCCGCAGGCACGAAAGCCGACGGTCTTAAAAGGAAGGAGTTCATGGGCGAGACCTTTCAGCTGCGTCGAACGGGGAACAGGCCTTGCGGGCGCAGGGCGAGGACGACAGCCATCAGCAGATACACGCTCATGGATGCGAGGGCCGGACCGGCTGCGTCGGCCAGCGAGCGCTCCGCCACCTGTCGCAGCCACATCGGAAGCAGCACACGCCCGAAGGTGTCCACCAGACCGACGATCAACGAGGCATACAGCCCGCCCTTGATCGAGCCGATACCGCCGATGACAATGACAACCAGGGTGGCAATCAACACGGATTCGCCCATGCCCGACTGCACGGACAGGACCGGGCCGGCCATCGCACCGGCCAGTCCGGCCAGCATGGCGCCGAGGCCGAAGAGCACGGCATTCAACAGCCCGATGTTGACGCCCAGGGCCGAAACCATCTGCGGGTACTGGGCACCAGCGCGGATCAACATGCCCAGGCGCGTCTTGTGAATGACCAGATGCGCCGACACTGCGACCGCCAGGCCGACGGCGATGATGGCGAATCGGTACGCGGGGTAGTTGAGACCGAAGAGCGTCACGGTGCCGCTCAGCGCCTCGGGGACCTGAACAAACAGCGGCTGCGGACCCCAGATGATGCGCACCAACTCGTTGAAGAACATGACCAGACCAAAGGTCGCCAGCACATGATCCAGGTGATCACGCCGGTACAAGCGCGAGACGATGGTCAGCTCCAGCACCATTCCCACCACCAGCGACAGCACGACCGCCCCCAGCAAAGCGAGGGCAAACGACTCGCTTGAACCGTAGATGAGCGCGCCGGCATAAGCCCCCACCATGTAGAGCGAGCCGTGTGCCAGGTTGACGAAGCTCATGATTCCGAAAACTAGCGTCAGGCCTGCGGCGAGCAGGAACAGCAATACGCCGTACTGCAGGCCGTTCAGGAACTGAGCCAACAACAAGGTGGCAGCCATGTCAGCTCCTCAGGGCAGCGCGCATTGGGAGGCATAGGAATCGACGTGGTTGGGCAGGGGCGTCGCAACAAGGCGGGTCGACGCCTTGCCGCCATCGCGCCAGGTCTCGAAGGCGTAGAAGTTCTGGACCGGCATGTTGTTCTTGCCGAAGCGGAACGGGCCACGCACGGACTTGAACTCCGCCCCGGCAGCCTTCACGGCCGCGGCGAGCTTCTTCGCGTCGCCACCCGCATTGCGCAGCGCCACCTCTAGCAACTGGGCCGCGTCATAGCCGGTCGCCGCGTACAGACTCGGCACGCGCTTGTACTTGGCTTGGAACGCCGCCACGAAGGCCTTGTTCTCAGGCGTGTCCAGCGCTGCGTCGTACATCCCGCCGCTGATGGCGCCAATCGCGGAATCGCGCAGGGAAGGCAGCGTGGTGCCGTCCACGGTGAAGACGGAGTACAGGGGCACCTTGCCCATGAGGCCAGCCTGGCTCATCTGCTTGACGAAGTTGATGCCCATGCCGCCCGGGTAAAACACGAACACGGCCTCCGGCGACGCGGCCTGAAGCTGCGCAATCTCGGCGGAATAGTCGGGCTGGTTGACCTGGGTATAGACCTCGTCGATTACCTGGCCCTTGAAGTGCCGCTTGAAGCCGGCCAGCATGTCCTTGCCGGCCTGATAGTTCGGGGCCATCAGGTAGATCTTCTTGATCCCCTTGTCCTGCGCGAACTTGCCCATGGCTTCCGCCGCGCCGTCGTTCTGCCACGCCATGGAGAAGATGTTCGCCCTGCACAGGGCGCCGGCAATCGAAGACGGGCCGGCGTTCGTTGCGATGGCAACGACGTTCGCTTCGACGATGCGCGGCAGGCTTCCCATGAGCACGTTGGAGAACGAGAGGCCGACGATGGCGTCGACCCTGTCCTTGTCGATGAGCTTGCGCACGATTTGCTGGCCGACTTCCGGCTTCAGCTGGTCGTCTTCCTTGTGAAGCGTCAGAGGCTGGCCGCCCAGCTTGCCGCCGAGTTTGTCCACCGCCAGCAGGAAGCCGTCGATCTGGTCCTGACCGACGAGTGCTTGCGGGCCTGAAAGCGGAGCGACAAAGCCGATCGTCACGGCGCTAGCGGTGATGGTCATTCCGGCCATGGCCAGGCCGACGGCGGCCCGGCAGACTTGACCGCACGCCGAGGCTGAGCCGGAATGCCAGCGATCGCTCTTGCGGGTGATGTTCATGGATGTCTCCTAGGTTTTGCTTGCTGTGACCTGGATGAGCGCCCTGGGAGGACGCGCAGCGTTTACCCGAGCTGAAGGAACACGCGGTTTCCTTCGATTCGGACCGGGTAGGTGCGAATGGCCTCAGTGACCGGATCACACATGGGGTGGCCGTCGCGGACGTCGAACTTGCCCTGATGCAGAGGACACTCGATTTCGTGCCCTTCCAGGAAGCCGTCGCAAAGACGGGCCTGGCCGTGGGTGCACATGTTGTCGGTGGCAAATACCTCGTCGCCGACCGTGTAGACGGCGATCTCATGACCACCGACATTCACGCCGATGACGTCATCGTTCGGCAGGTCTTCCTTGCCCAGGGCGTCGATCCACTGTGGGTTGCTCACGGCGTTGCTCAGATGGGATAGATGATGGAGTTCGGGATCATTTCGCTGTCGTAGATGCACTCTCGCGACGCGAATTTCAGTCCCTGCGGCGTGCGGACAACCACGTCGATGTAGCGTCCGACGTTGAACACAGTGCTTGCTTCGGAGAGCTTGGTTCGAACCACGACGTAGTTCGCCTCGCACTCAATGCGGTCGACGTCGACCTTGCAGATGACGGGCGCGCCGACGATGTGACGCTGGTAGTACGGGTCGTGAAAGAGCGTCTCCTTGATGCCGTAGACGCGATCCTTCAACATGCCCTTGCTCGTGAACGACAGGGTTGCCAGCGGGAAGCCGCGCTCATGGTTCTCGCGAGGCTGCAGGCGATAGCTGCAGTTCTCGATGAAGAACTCGGGCCAGAGGTTCCAATCGCCCGAGTCCACGGCGGCCGCGTAGTCCGCGTAAAGCTGGGTGAGACTGAACCAGTCTTCGAAGTTGAGGTTTGCAGCCATGGGTCAGCCCTCCATCACTTCACGCCAGTAGCGGTACATGCCGCGGATGAGCGTCTCGGTCACCATGTGTTCGGTGTCGCCCACGTCACGACCGCCCAACTCGGCAAGCGTCCGGTGAAAGGGCTTGCTCTCGAAGGCTTGCTGCGAGAACTCGATGACTTCCCCGTCATCCGCCGACACGAAACCTGCCGGCCCGAACAGGTTGGACTGGCGAAGGCGCCGCTGAGTCATCTCCTCGGTGTCGTCGTCGTAGGCGAAGTGCGTCCAGACGAAGTCGAAGCTCCCATGACCGTTCGGCTGAATGTGGCGGGTCGAGACGCTGTTGACCTGCTGCTGGAGGATGACGCTCGGGAATAGCGTGGTCATCACGGCCGTCGGACCGTTCCACCAGGGCTCCTCCACGATGTCTAGGAAGCTGGGATCGTTCAACTGCATCGTCTCCTTGAAGCTGGAGACCTGCGTGACCTGCTCGGCTTTGCCGGCAGTCCCGCGTGTGGAAATCATGGCGGCATGGCGGTGTCGGTCGTCCATGCGCAGCTGCGACTTGTTGTCGGCACGCCATAGACCGAAGGTCACGAACCAGGTGTGGAGCAAGCCAGGGTGGTACGGGTCCTTGATGTTCTCCTGCATGAGCTTCCAGTTACCCGGAATGCGCTGGCGGTTGTAGCCGAGGATCTTGAGCTTGCGACCGTTGAACATGCGATCGAAGTAGCCCAGGATCGTCGGCCCGAGAAACTCCTCGAACGGCTCGACGTCATGGTCGAAGGATGCGAAGACGACGCCGCCCCGAACTGCGACCTTCAGTTTGGTCAAGCCATGGTCCGTGGTCTTGAAGTCGGCCGGCATGCCGCCGTGAACCTGGCCGTCTTGTTTCACCCCGCGACGGAAGGGCACACCCTGAAGGTCGCCCTTGAGGGTGTAGGTCCACTGGTGGTATGGGCAGACGAACTCCTTGCGATTGCCGTGCCTTTCACGACAGAAGCGCATGCCGCGGTGGGCGCAGACGTTCTCCACGACATTGATGCCGCCGTCGGCGTCCCGCGCCAGGATGACGGAACGCTCACCGATCACCGTGCGCTTGAAGTCCCCAGGGTTGGGAATCTCTGCCTCCAGACCCACATAGCACCAGTGGGACCTATAGAAGAAGCGTTCAAGTTCGCGCTGGTAGACCCGCTCGTCGGTGTAGGTCATGAAGGGAATGCGCGAGGTGTCTTCACGCTCCCATTCCGGCTTGATGGGAAAGACCGTCGATGCCTGGCTCATGTTTGTCTCCTTCGTAGGGGTTCAGCGGCGCATCAGTCGGCGGTCACGCGAACCTCGATCTCGCCCAGGCCCGAGATGGCGCCGACCATCACGTCACCCGCGACGACCGCGTTCACCCCCTCTGGCGTGCCGGTCATCAGAAGGTCGCCCGGCTGCAACTCGTCGAAGGCCGAGAGCACGGCGATGGACTCCGCGACCGACCAGATGAGCTTCGCGATGTCCGAGGACTGGCGGGGCTGGCCGTTCACCGTCACCGATATGGCGGCGGCGCCCGGGTGCCCGATGTCCTCGACGCGGAACAAAGCGCCGATCGGTGCGGACTGTGCAAACGACTTGCCGAACTCCCAGGGGCGGCCCTTGTCGCGCGCATCCAGTTGAAGATCGCGACGGGTCATGTCCAGGCCAACCGCGTAGCCGTAGACGTGGTCCAGCGCCTGCTCCGCAGAGATGTTGCGACCGCCCTTCTTGATGGCGACGACCAACTCGATCTCGTGGTGATAGTTCTTGGTATGCGACGGGTAAGGGACGGAGACCGGCGATGCCGCGTCAACCACAGCAGTCGCAGGCTTCATGAAGAAGAACGGCGGCTCGCGGTCCGGGTCCTTGCCCATCTCGCGGGCGTGGGCGGCGTAGTTGCGACCGACACAGTAGACGCGGTTGACAGGGAAACGCTCCTCCCGGCCGTTCACTGCGAGCGTTGTCAGTTGGGGAGTCTCGATGGCGAGTTTCATGGTTCGATTCCTCGATGTACGGGTCAGGTGCGTTGCTCGCGCCACAGGCCAAGTGCCTGCTGCACGGGGCGGTCAGAGAAGCTGAACAGCAGGGTGTCCCGGTCAGCGCGCAGTTGCAGCTCATGCCAGGACGGAACGACGAAGATGTCGTTCTCCTGAATCGGGAAAGTGCGGTCGCCGATGCGCGCTTCACAGCGGCCTTCAAGGCAGACATAGACCGTGCTGTCGGTGCTTCGGTAGGCACGGGTTTCGAAGCCTTCGGGCAGCCACTGGGAGAAGGCGCCAATCGTGGGCATCGGCGAGGCCCCGGTCGCCGGATTCACGTAGCGAAGCTTGTGTCCCAGGTGATCGTCAGGATTGCCCTGGGCGACTGCCACCAGCGCCTCCCGAGTGCGAGCGAAGGGATACACAAACACGCGGGTCGGGTCGGCAGGCTTGGGCTGGTAATCGACCGGCACCATGTTCGCGCCGTAGCGAGCCAATGCATCGCCTTCCGGGCGCTTGGTCTCCTGGGACAGAGCGTCACCCTTCTCGGCAAAGCCCGCATCGAGGAAGCGCACGATGGGAATGTCCAGACCGTCGAGCCACACCACCGGCTCGCTCCCCGCGTTGCCATGGTCATGGAATGTCCACGCTGGGGTGATGATGAAGTCACCACGGCGCATGGTGGTCCGTTCGCCGTCAACGGCGGTGTACGCGCCCTCGCCGTCGAGGACGAGGCGTAACGCCGACTGCGTGTGGCGGTGTGCCGGCGCGACCTCTCCCGGCAGTATGAGCTGCAGGCCAGCGTACAGCGACTGCGTGATGGAAGAGTTGCCAGGCAGAGCGGGGTTCTCAAGAATCAGGACGCGTCGCTCGGCCTCCTCCGCGCTGATGAGGCGGCCAGCCTCCATGACCTGCTCGCGCAGATCGGAGTAGCGCCACAACGCGGCCTGGAGGGGCGTGCGAGGTTGAGGCGGAACCAGCGCGCCCAGAACTTCCCACAAAGGTGTCATTTGATGGGCGCCGATGCGTTCGTAGAACGCGGATCGAGCCTCTCGCTGGTCTGGCGTCAGGACGGCTGCGTGCATTGGGGGTCTCCTCAGGTTCCTTGCGTGTAGAAGGCGTCCGCATAGATGTGCTCGGCGGAAACACCCTTTCGGCGCGCGACCAGCGAAGCCGACTCGACCATCGGGGGAGAACCACACAGATAGGCCCGCCACCCGGTCAGGTCACCCAGGTCAGCTTCAATTGCGTCTGTCACGAGGCCGGTGCGGTGAGTGCCGGCTTCACCAGCCGAGGCCACGACGATGTGGGCCTTCAATCCTGGGTGGTCCTTCTCAAGGTCACGCAGCCACTCGTTTCCGTAGACGTCACGCGGCGAGCGAGCGCCGAAGTAGAGATGGATCGGGTTCCTCATCCCTCCTGCGACAGCGCCTCGCAAAATGGAAAGAACAGGAGCCAGGCCGGTGCCACCAGCAACGCAGAGCATCGGGCCTTCATGTTTGCGGCGAAGGTAAGCCGTGCCAAGAGGACCGCTCACCCGCACTGCGTCCCCGACTTTGAGCTGCTTGAACACGTAGCCCGTCACGCGCCCGTCGGGCACGGCGCGAACGTGGAACTCCAGATTCCCGTTAACCATGGAGATACCGGCCATCGAATACGGCCGGACGTGCTCGGGCGTGAACTGCAGTTGGACATACTGACCCGGCGAAAACTCGAGCGGCTTGGCGGGCTTGAGGACGATCCGCTTGATGTCGTGCGTCAGGTCATCCAGCTCGCTGACCGTCGCCTTGATGATGCGAGCGGGGTGCACGACGACTTCATCCGGCTCTGGGATCTCTATGGTGCAGCTCTCGGTCAGGAAGGTGCGGCAGGCCAGCACGTAGTTGTCACCGTCGAGGGGGCGCTGCTGCTCCCGGCCGTTGTCCAGGACCTCGCCGTCAATGACCTTGCACCTGCAAGTGCCGCAGCGTCCAGCCATGCAGGAATAGGACATCGGAACCTGGGCGGACCGCAGTGCCTCCAGAAGGTTGGCACCAGGCTCAACCCGGATGAGGCGGTTCAACGGTTGGATGAGGACTTCCATGCTTCTTCGGTCAAGGCGAGTGCGTCGGACCGCATGTTGGTCGCTCAGGCCCATTCAGCCAATAGAATCTGCTGAATAGACAACATCACTGCAAGTGATGTCCGCCGGGAGGCAAGCCATGGAACTCAGCGATATCGACCTCAACCAGCTTGTGCTGTTTCAACACCTCATGGTTGAACGTCGCGTCTCGAAGGTCGCTGACGTCATGGGGCTGACGCAGCCGGCCGTCAGCAACGCCTTGGCCAAGCTCCGCAAGCAGTTCGGCGACGACCTCTTCGTGAGGACGCCCGCCGGAATGATGCCCACGCCATTCGCCGAGCAGTTCGCCGAGCCCATCAGCTACGCGCTATCGATGATCCACAACGGGCTCAACCAACGGACGCGATTCACACCCTCCGAGGTCAAGCGGTCGATGACCATCGGGATGACGGACATCGGCGAAATCGTTTTCCTGCCCAGACTGATCGAGCGCCTGAGCCGCGATGCTCCTGGTATTACCTTGAACACCGTCCGCAACGCCGCGGTCAACCTGCGCGACGACATGGAAGCCGGTCGCGTGGACCTAGCCATTGGCTTGCTGCCGCAGCTCAAGGCGGGCTTCTTTCAGCGCCGCTTGTTCCTTCAGCGCTATGTCTGCCTCTTCCGCAAGAAGCACACGCTGGACAAGAAGAAGCTGACGCTGAATGACTTCAAGGCCGCGGAACATCTGGTCATCGTCTCGGCAGGCACCGGGCACGGAAAGGTGGACGATCTGATTCGCAAGGCCGGGGCACAACGCCTGGTCCGGCTGTCCGTGCCGCATTTCGTGAGCGTCGGCCACATCCTGAAGCAGAGCAATCTGGTCGCCACCGTGCCGGAGCGTCTTGCGCACGAGCTCGCCGGCCCCTTCGGCCTGACCTATCTGCCGCATCCCATCAACCTGCCGGACATCGCGATCAACGTGTTTTGGCATGCGCAGGCCCACCGCTCGCCCGCGAGTCAGTGGTTGAGGAGCGTCGTTTGCGAACTATTTGCAGACGATGCTGGCGCTCGCGAACTGCCTGGGAGGAACGCAGCCTAGGTCTACATCACCGCCAGTGATGTGGAGTATTTCGGTCCGTGGCTTGGCGCAATCTCACAAAGCTCCGACGATTGCCAGACCACCGCCCCAGCGGCGGCCTCATGGTTCATGAGAGCTCGCATGCACCTACCGACTGAGCCATTCTTTGCTTCACGCACCGACCTGATCGCGTTGGCTCGCCGCCGCTATTTCGAGGAAGGTCAGACGCCGACCGGTATCGTCAGCGTTGCCGTCTTTCAGTCCTGGGCTCGCTGCCAGCGCCTGCACTACGACCCATCGCGCGAGGTGGAGTTCGAGCCCGTCACAGCGAGCCGGACGCAGCTGGCGATGCTCAAAAATCGTCAGTTGCACGAGGCGTGGCAAGGTGAGCTTCGCGAACTCGACGCGATGCTGGCGGCAACGTCCTGTGCGGCAATGCTGACGGAACCCAGCGGAGTGCTGATTGGGGCGACCTGCGCCGGCCGCGCACACGAACACCTGATGCCGGTGGCCACTCGGCTGGGCGTGAACTTGTCCGAGGAAGCAGTGGGCACGACCGCGCCGGGTGTCGTTGCTCGCACCGGGCAGGCGGTAACCGTGCACAGTGCCGAACACTTCTTCGAGCATGTGCGTTCAATGCACTGCGCGGCGGCGCCGATCCGAGACATTGACGGGCAGTTGGCCGGTGTCCTGGACATCTCCAGCGAAGGCATTCTTTTCGACTTTGATGCGGCAGCGGTCGTCGGACTCTACGCCGGAGCAATCGAGAACAGGTTGCTGGTATCGCAGTCTGACCAGCACCTGGTGCTTCGCTTCCAAGTAGCGGCAAGCCTGCTCGATACGCCCGTCGTGGCCTTGGTGGGCATCGACTCGCAAGGCAAGCTCGCCTGGCGCAACGGCGCCGCGGCCAAGCTGCTCGGCATCGCTGACCGTGGGGGCGTCGCACATTCGCAGGGCATGGACCCATGCGCATCGGATGTCGCATTGGGCTCAAGCCTGGCCCAGCTCGCGTCACTGCCGGACGAAGGTGCCGCACCGTTCAGGCTGCCCAACGGTCTGCTCGTTTGGGCGCGCGCGCACATGCAAGCTGCCGACGGGCGACGAAAGCTGTTTGCGGGGCATGCCGTTGAAGAATGCTCGCTGGCGGGCACGCCCGCAACCGAGTCGCCTCGAGCTGATCTCATGTGTTCTTCAGAAGTAGGCAGCGCCGAAGAGTCGCCGATGGTCTCAACGAAGCCGATGGGACTGAGGGACGTAGACAGGGACGTCATTGCGCGCGCGCTTGGTGAATGCAAGGGCAACGTCTCCGAAGTCGCTCGCAAGCTTAGGGTCTCGCGCGGACTCATCTACCGACGGATGCGCGAGAGCGCCGGCTGACTGCTCAGCCCTTGTTCCCAAACGGAACAGATTTCGACCGCGGGATAACCCGAAATATCGGGCATCCCGCCCGGGCTCTTACTGTTCGCCCCGGCGGCGTGAACGCGCCGTCCTTGGACCGGAGACAAGTCCTTCCTCCCAGAAAAAGGTGGCAAACACCATGAAGCCAGTGAACCGTGACCTGCGGCCCGAAGAATCGGATCGCCTCCTTGATCGCCTCGAGCGCGCCTTGATGGCGGGACGCCTTGACCGCCGAGGCTTCCTCCGCGCGGCGACGGCCGCCGGCCTCGCAGGCGCCGGCCTCAACGCGATGGCCGACGAGTTCGATGCCATCCGCGCCAACCAGGCAGAGCGCACGAAGTCGCTCGAAAAGTCTTACGACTACATCGTCATCGGGACGGGCTCGGCGGGTTCCGCGCTGGTAGGCCGGTTGGCCGCACGAGGGAACCCGCGCATCCTCGTTATCGAAGCTGGTGGCTGGGATACGGCGCCTTCCGTGCTGGACCCGAGCGTCTGGTTTACCAACCTCGGGACAGAGCGCGATTGGGGTGATGAGGCGATTCCTTCGCCGAGCACCAACAACCGCGCCATTGCCGAGCACATGGGCAAGCTCGTCGGCGGCGGCAGCAGCATCAACGCCACCATCTGGGCCCGCCCCTTCAAGGCCGACCTGGAGTTCTGGGCCGAAGCGTCGGGAGACTCCGCATGGGGCTACGAGCAGGGCCTCGAAATCTACCGCCGCATGGAGAACTGGCAAGGGCCCCCGAACGCGCGCTATCGCGGCAAGGGCGGGCCGGTCTGGTGTCAACCAGCGGCCCAACCTCATCCCGTCGCCCCGGCGATGCTCGCCGCGTGCAGGAGTCTTGGCTATCCAATCCTTGATGATCTTAATGGCGCCCGAGAAGAAGGTGGCGGTGGCTTTGCGTTGATGAACCAGATCATCCGCGAGGGGCGCCGCCAGAGCATGGCGCGCTCCTACCTCTACCCGGTCTTGTCGCGCAGCAATGTCACCCTGCTCGTGCAGACGCAGGTGGATCGCCTGACCTTCAACAACGATCGCGCCACGGGTGTCGAAATCAGCGTCGGCGGCACCATGCGTCGCATCGAAGCGTCCCAGGAAGTCATCGTCTGCGCGGGCGGCATCAACACGCCGAAGCTGCTGATGCTCAGCGGCATCGGTGACGAGGCCCAGCTGAAGGAACACGGCATCAAGACCCGCGTCCATTCGCCCGAGGTCGGCAAGAACTTCCAGGACCACATCCTCCACGGCGGATGCCTCTGGGAGCCCAAGGAGCATCTTCCCCACCGCAACAGCGCCGCAAACTGCTCCGGCTTCATGAGGAGCCAAGGCAGCTTGGCTTCGCCCGACCTGAACCTGGTCCAGATCGAGCTGCCGTATACAAGCGATGTCATCGGGAAGCGATTCGGCCCGCCTCCGACGAGCTGGGCGCTTTGCGCCGGCCTGGTGGCCCCGAAGAGCCGCGGTGAAGTACGCCTGCGTTCGGCCAACGCCGTCGACCGGCCAATCGTCGATGCGCGCTTCCTGAGCCATCCTGACGACGTGAAGGCGCTGGCGCGCGGGATTGAGGTGTGTCGCGAGATTGGCAACTCTGCGGCCATGAAGGACTATGTCAAACGCGAAGTCATTCCTGCCCGTGCACTGGCTGGCAAGGAGATGGAGGACTTCGTGCGCGATGGCGCCACGACTTACTTCCACCAGGCCGGCACTTGCCGGATGGGCAAGGATGACAAGGCGGTCGTTGACGCGCAGTTGCGTGTGAAAGGCGTCCGGGGACTCCGTGTCGTCGACAGTTCCATCATGCCGCGCATCGCCGCGGTCGCCACGATGGCCACCTGCGCCCTCATCGGCGAACGGGCTGCCGAGATTCTTGGCCGCTCTGCCTGACGGCCGCACAACAAACCGGAGACTTCCATGAACAAGACACTCATCGCGCTCTGCGCGGGCGCGAGCCTGGGCGCGCTAGGAACCGCGAACGCCACAGAAGGCGGCGGTTCCATCTATCCCGTGGGCTCGGAAAACTTCCTGTGCTGCGCCCTTCCGCCGCCCGGCCTTTACGGCATCGTGTACGGTCAGCGTTACTCGGCTGACGAGGTTCGCGGCAACTCCGGTCAGGTCGTGACTCCTGCCGGATTCAAGGTCCGAGCCACCGCGCTGGCGCCGCGCCTGGCCTATGTCGTACCGACGCAGATTGCGGGCGCCGCAGTTGCTGGCGTCCACGCGATCCTCCCCATCGTAGACCTCTCCGTCACCGTGCCGGGTGCTTCCCAGTCCAAGGCCGGCATAGGCGATCTGGTATTCGGACCCTTTCTGGCCTGGCACCACAACGCGAACGTCCACACGGTCGCCGGCATCGACTTCTTTGCGCCGACGGGGCGCTACAAGCTCGGCGACCTTGCGAATATCGGCCGCAACTACTGGGCGATTCAGCCCGTCGTGGGCCTCAGCTACATCGACCCGGCGGGCTTGAACGCCGACGCGAAGGTCATGTGGACGCACAACCTTCGGAACAAGGACACGGACTACAAGTCCGGACAGGAACTGATCGTCGACTACTCCCTGGGCTGGGGCGTCGGAAACAGCTGGACCTTGGGCGTCGGCGGCTATCTCTATCAGCAACTCAACGACGACAAGGTTGCCGGCGTGACCGTCGCCAACAACAAGGGGCGTGCGCTCGCCATCGGCCCGTCGATCCGCTACGACAGCGGCACCGGCTGGTTCGTCACGGCGAAGTACCAGGTCGAACAGAGCGTGCGCAACCGCGCCGATGGTGCTGCCTTCTGGCTCAAAGCAGTCTTCCCGCTCTGAAGCGCGCCATCAACTGCATTGAAAGGATGAAAACCATGAAGACTCAACTTCTGATCGACAACGAGGAACAGGCCGCGTTCGGTGGCGCCACCTTCGAACGCCGTCACCCTGTGACCGATGCAACCGTGACCCAAGCGGCGGCGGCTGGCGTGAGCGACGCCCTGCGGGCCGTCGAATCAGCCAGCGCCGCTTTCGCCAAATGGCGCCACAGCGCACCATCCGAGCGGCGCAAGGTGCTGCTCCGGGCCGCGGATGTCCTTGAATCGAAGACGCCCGCCTTTATCGAAGCCATGGCATCCGAAGTTGGCGCCGCGGCCTTGTGGGCAGGGTTCAACGTATTTCTCGCGGCGAACTTGTTCCGGGAAGCTGCAAGCCTGGTGACCCAGGTGCAAGGGTCGACTCTGCCGACGGACAAGCCCGGCGCACTCTCCATGACCGTTCGCCAACCGGTCGGTGTCGTCTTGAGCATGGTGCCGTGGAACGGCCCGGTCGTCCTTGCCGCACGCGCGATCGCCTACCCGATTGCCTTCGGCAATACCGTGGTCTTTCGCGGCTCCGAGCTGAGCCCGCGCACCCACATGCTTGTGGCCGAGGCTCTGGTAGAGGCCGGCCTGCCGCCCGGCGTGCTCAACTTCATCACCAATGCGCCCAAGGACTCACCGGACGTCATCGACACGATGATTGCGCACAAGGCCGTTCGTCGTATCAACTTCACGGGTTCGACCCGCGTGGGCCGCATCATTGCGACGAAGGCAGCGGGTCACCTGAAGCGCTGCCTACTGGAGCTCGGGGGCAAGTCGCCCTTGGTCGTCCTTGACGACGCAGATGTGGACGAGGCGGTGAAGGCGGCGGTCTTCGGCTCATTCCTGTACCAGGGGCAAATCTGCATGTCGACCGAGCGCCTGGTCGTTGACGAAGCCGTTGCCGAGGAGTTCGTGGCGAAGTTCGCGGCCAAGACGTTGGAACTCACCAGCGGCGATCCGTCGCAGAACCCGAGCTGCGTCATCGGTCCGATGGTGAGCAAGGACAACGGCCCTCGTCTGAATGCCCTCATCGACGACGCGCTCAGCAAGGGCGCGAAGCTGGTGACCGGAGGTATGGCGGATGGCGCGGTCATGCCTGCGACGATCCTCGACCACGTCACGCCGGAGATGAAGATCTTCGATGAAGAGACCTTCGGCCCCATCACGACAGTCGTCCGCGTCCGGGGTGTCGACCAGGCCGTCGATATGGCCAACAACACGGCTTACGGTCTCTCGGCCGGGGTTTTCGGTCGGGATGTCAATCGGGCGCTCGATGTCGCCATGCGCATCGACACGGGCTCGTGCCATGTGAACGGCGCGACTGTTCAGAATGAGGCGCAAGCACCGTACGGCGGCACAAAGGACAGCGGCTACGGACGGTTCGATGGGCGGGCCGTCATCGACGAGTTCACTGAGCTGAAGTGGATCACCATCGAACCCAGAGTTCAGCAATATCCGGTGTGACGAGTCGGCGAGGAATAGTCATCGTCCGATGTTCACCATTTGGCAACCGACTTTGATCGTGTCGAAAACTCCGGCAGATCGAACAACCTGGGAGCGCGGGCACCGGGCGGCCACCATGCCCCGGTCCCCATCCTGATAGACAGTCCGAGGTAACCGATGCAAAACAACCGACGCGTGCTCTTATTGTCAGCCGCCGCGGCTGCCGCACTTCTTTTCGGCTGTGCCGCGCCTGGTAGGGAAGCGTCTCCCGCAAGCGCAAACCGACAGTTCATGGCTCGCTTCGTGGAGTTCATCAACACCGCGGACCCACGGCTCGCCACAGAACTGGTTTCTCCGGACGCCGTGTTTCACATTCCGGGGCGCGCCGAACCCGTGCAGGGTCCACAAGGCTATCTGGAGATCATCGGCATGATGCGCGGGGGGTTCCCCGACATTCGGTGGACTCTTGAGGAAATCGTCATCGAAGGCGATGTCATCGCGGCGCGATTCACGATGCGCGGAACGCACCGCGGAGCCTTCTTCGGCGTGCCTCCCACCGGCAAGACGATTTCCGTGCAAGCGCTGAACATCTATCGGCTCTCGACCGGGAAGATCGTCTCCGAAGTGGGGCAACCGGACCTGCTCGGACTGATGCAGCAGATCGGCGGGTTGCCGCGCTCCTGAGATCGCACCGATGCAAGCGACCTGGTACGAAAAACAGGGACCGGCACACGATGTACTCGTTGTCGGCACGATGGCCGACCCTCAGCCTGGCCCGGGCGAGGTACGAATTCGCGTTCGTGCCTCCGGCATCAACCCCGGCGACGTGAAGAAGCGCCAGGACGCCTTCGGGGTCGGAATGCCGTTCCCCCGCGTCATCCCGCACAGCGATGGCGCTGGAGTCGTCGATCGAGTTGGCCCGGG
>Ga0307516_10004793_pt1 | contig 16480 bp, 10 predicted proteins | sample 19_EM_MG_FD_203310 | JGI IMG/M metagenome (GOLD analysis project Ga0307516, IMG submission 203310) | Populus trichocarpa ectomycorrhiza microbial communities from riparian zone in the Pacific Northwest, United States - 19_EM | ecosystem: Host-associated > Plants > Roots > Unclassified | place...
GCCGCGCAGGATGGCGGACTGGCAGTTGCTGATGACCAGGCTGGTCGGCCACTGGGTCGAGCGCTACGGCGTCGACGAGGTGGCGCAGTGGCCGCTGGAAGTGTGGAACGAGCCCAACCTGGTCGCGTTCTGGACCGGCGGGCAGGCGAAGTACTTCGACTTTTTCAAGGCCACGTGGACGGCCATCAAGGCGATCTCGCCACGCTTGCAGGTCGGCGGTCCCGCCACCGCGGCCAACGCCTGGCTGGACGAGTTCAACGTGTTCTGCGCCGCCAACGCCTGCCCGCCCGACTTCATCAGCACCCACTACTACCCGACCGACGCATTCGGCGAGATCGACACCGACACCGTCTCCCAGCTCGCCGACGCGCCCCCGGGCGTGATGCGCGACCGCGCGCGCGAGGCCCGCGCGGTCGCGGGGGCGAAGCCGCTGTACTACACCGAGTGGAACATCACCTCGAACCCGCGCGACCCGATGCACGACGGCCCGTTCTGCGCCGCCCTGGCCACGCACTTCATGTTGAGCGTCGACGATCTGGTGGACGCCTTCAGCTGGTGGGCGTTCACGGACATCTTCGAGGAGAACTACTTCCCGAGCGTCCCGTACCACGGCGGTTTCGGACTGCTGAACCTCTACGGCGTGCCCAAGCCGGTGTACCGCGGCTTCCAGATGCTCGATCAGCTGGGCACGCGACGCTGGGCGGTCGACGGCACGCATCCCACCGTCGGCGTGCACGTCGGCGCACCGGACGATGACGGCGTCGCGACCGTGCTGCTGATCAACGTCGCGATGCCGCGCCACGCGATCGCCTCCGAGGTCGTCAGCGTGCGGCTCACGGGACTGGCCGGCCGCCGCCCGCGCGCGGCCTTGCTCTCGCGCATCGACGACACCCACGCCAACCCACAGGCCGACTGGCTGCGCATGGGCAGCCCCGAGTATCCGCATCCGCGCCAGGTCGAGGCGCTCGAGCTCGCATCGACCGTCACGCCGGAGCGCCTCGAGATCGCGAGTGGCGACGGCAGCGTGACCTTCACCCTGCCGCTGCCCGCCAACGCGATGGCGCTGGTGCGCATCGCATGGGAGGAGGCATGAAGCGCGACCCCGCCGACGACGCCGCCGACCCGGGCTATTCCGGCGACATGGGTGTCCGCCCCGAGGTGGCGAAGCACGCCGTCCTGCATGGCTTCACGCGCCGTGAGTCGATCGCGCGCGACACGATGCTCAGCGACTTGCAGCGGGAGTCGTTCGGCTATTTCCTGCACGAGGTCAACGAGGCCAACGGCCTGGTCAGCGACAAGACGTCGCGCGACTGGCCCGCCAGCATCGCCGCGGTGGGCATGGCGCTCACCGCCTACCCCGTGGGCGTGCAGCGCGGGCTGATGACGCATGCCCAGGCGCTGCAACGCACGCTGCTGACGCTGCGCACGTTGAGCTCGTACGAACAGAGCGAGTCGGCGACGGCGTCGGGCTGGCGCGGCTTCTTCTATCACTTCCTGGACATGGAGACCGGCCGGCGCGCCTGGCAGTGCGAGCTGTCGACGATCGACACCGCGCTGCTGATGGCGGGCGTGTTGACCGCCGCGGCCTACTTCCATGCCGCCACGCCCGACGAGGCCGAGGTGCGCCGCCTGGCCACGGCACTGTACGAGCGCGTCGAGTGGGACTGGATGGTCGGCGAGCAGGGCACGATCTGCCACGGCTGGAAGCCCGAGACGGGCAAGCTGCCGTGGCATTGGGAAGGCTACGACGAGGCCCTCATCCTGTACCTGCTGGCGCTCGGCTCGCCCACGCACGGCATCCCGCAAGCGTCCTACGACGCCTGGTGCGCCACCTACCAGTGGAAGGAGGTCGAGGGCCTCGCCTACCTGCACGCCGGGCCGCTGTTCATCCACCAGATGTCGCACCTCTGGGTGGACTTCCGAGGGCTGCGCGACGCCTTCATGCGCGCGCACGACAGCGACTACTTCATCAACAGCCGCATCGGCGCCCACGTCCAGCAGCGCTACGCGATCCGCAATCCGCGGCGCCACGCGCTGTATGGCGAGTTCGCGTGGGGCATCACGGCCAGCGACGGCCCCGGCGCGGCGCACTGGCGCCAGCCCGTCGACTCGCCGTTCTTCGACTACGTCGCGCGCGGCGTGCCCGATGGCCCCGACGACGGCACCCTCGCGCCCTGGGCCGTGGTGGCCTCGCTGCCGTTCGCGCCCGAGATCGTGCTGCCCACGATCGCCAACTACCGCCACATCCAGCTGCACGTGGCCAATCCGTACGGCTTCAAGGCCTCGTTCAACCCGAGCTTCCCGAGCGACCGCAAGCACGCGTTCGGCTGGGTCTCGCCATATCACTTCGGCATCAACGAAGGGCCGACCGTGGTCATGATCGAGAACCACCGCAGCGGCATGCTCTGGAACCTGATGCGCAACAGCGCGCCGCTGGTCTCGGGCCTGCGCCACGCCGGTTTCGCCGGCGGCTGGCTGGGCGACATTCCGCACGACGAATCGCGCGCGCCGCTGGAGGCCCTTCCAGTGCCGCCGGACGGCTCCGTCGGGGAAGCGAAATGAACATCACGCATCGACGGCAAGCACGCGCTCGCGCAGGACGCTGCGAGCGACGTCACCGGCACCACCGTGATGGTGTACGGCGAGATGACGCACTATCCGCAGTCCGCGCGCGGGGGATGAGGGTGCGTGCAGCGTGCCGATGCTGGCTGTCGCCAGCCTGATCACCATCCATCCTAGGGGTGGCGACTGCAGGGCGCTTGATCTACTTTCACTCCAGCTGATGCGACGCCCCGTTGGTTGCGGCCTTGTCCGCACCTAATCGGCCAGCGCACCTTGCCCGATCGCTGCCTCCAGCAAGATCCCCGGATCTCGTGACTCGTCCCTTGGCGTGCCTGTGCCGCCAGCGCGATGTCGGGCTCGTCGTTATCCGGGCCGGCGCAACGCGCTTTCCAGGAACCCGCGTATCGAGAACATCCCGGAACGTCGCTGGCGACGGCTCTGGTGTTCGGCTGGCGCTTCCTGCGGATGGCGTGCCAGCGTGCGGAGGTCCAAGATGCGAAGTCGCCGCTCCTTTTTCAAGACGATCCTGGTCGCGCTCGGCTCGGTGCCCCTGATCACCCATGTCGGTCGCTCGTTCGCCAGTACGCGCAGGAAGAATCCGCCCTGGCTGGGTCTGCAGCGGGCGTGCATCATCACCTGCCCGGTCTGCAGCAATGCCGTCGTCGAACGGATGTCTCACGAGTCGCTGAAGGGGGTCTTCCACTGCCAGAAGTGCCTGACCTGGCTGGCACCGAAGCCCGGCGACCACTGCATCTACGACTCCTACGGGTCGGTCAGGTGTCCTCCGCTGCAATTCAAGGCGAAGGCGAGAGGCAGGGGCTGAGCGCGATGGACGGCAGTTGACCTGCATCGTGGCCGTCCGATGCTTCGGACGGACAGACGCCGACGTCCACCGTCGACGCCGCGGGCGACAAATCAAAGAAGGAGGGTTTGCCAATGGCCAATCTCATCGTGCAAGAGAATCTTCTCCCCGGAAACCCCGAATCCGAATGGGACCTTCTCAACCTCGGCTACAGCTCGATCGAAGGATTCACGACCGACATCAGCGTCAATCGCGGCCAGGTCGTGGCCTTCAAGATCAACACGTCGGCCGCGAGCTACCGGATCGACATCTATCGGCTCGGATACTACGGCGGACTCGGCGCGCGCAAGGTCGCGACGCTGCAGCAGACCGCATCGGTCCAGCCTGCGCCAGCCGTCAACAGCGCCATCGGACTGGTCGACGCGGGCAACTGGAGCGTCTCCGCGTCGTGGCAGGTGCCGATGGCCGCGGTCTCGGGCGTCTACCTCGCGCACCTCGTGCGGCAGGACGGCGTCACCGGCGAGAACCACATCCCCTTCATCGTGCGCGACGACGGCGCGCTGCATGACATCGTCTTCCAGACGTCCGACCCGACCTGGCATGCCTACAACGGATGGGGCGGCTACAGCCTGTACGGCGGCACCACCGCTGAATCGGACGGCCGCGCCTACAAGGTGAGCTACAACCGTCCGATCGCGACCCGCGACGGCGTGGGCCTCTATGCCGGGCCCCAGGACTCGGTGTTCGGCGTGGAGATCGCCGCCATCCACTGGCTCGAGGCGAACGGCTACGACGTGTCGTACGTCGCAGGAGTGGATGTCGATCGCCGCGGATCCGAACTGCTGAACCACAAGGTGTTCATCTCGTGCGGACATGACGAGTACTGGTCCGGCGCGCAGCGCGCGAACGTCGAGGCGGCGCGCAGCGCCGGCGTCCACCTCGCCTTCTGGAGCGGCAACGAGGTGTTCTGGAAGACCCGCTACGAATCGAGCGCCGTCACGATCGACGGCAGCCCGACGACCTACCGGACACTCGTCTGCTACAAGGAAACGCGAGACGGCACGCCGATCGACCCCGCCGATCCGCCCACCTGCACGTGCACCTGGCGCGATCCGCGCTTCAGCCCGCCGGGCGATGCTGGCCGTCCGGAGAACGCACTGACCGGCACGATCTTCATGGTCGACGACTTCCGGGAAGACCAGATCCTGATCCCGTACCCGATGACCAAGCTGCGCTTCTGGCGCAACACCGCGGTCGCCAACACCGCGCCGGGGCAAAGCGGGTCGCTCGTGCGCAACTACCTCGGCTACGAGTGGGACGAAGCGCCCGACAATGGTTTCGCACCGGCCGGCCTGGTCCGGTTGTCCAGCACGACGTTGTCCGTCAACACGTACCTCCTCGACTACGGCAGCGTCGAAGGCCCGGGAGTCGCGACACACAGCCTGACGCTCTACCGCGACGCGACCCGCGGAGCGATCGTCTTCGGAGCCGGCACGGTCATGTGGTCCTGGGGGCTCGATCCGAATCACGATCCCGATCCGAAGGATACGACGCAGACGCCGACCGATCCCAACGTGAAGCAGGCGATGGTGAACCTCCTCGCCGACATGGGCATCCAGCCGGCGTCGCTGCAGCCCGGGCTCGTCCCGGCGACGGCGTCGACGGACACCACGCCCCCCGTGTCGGCCATCACGGCGCCGACCAGCACGACACCGCTGACCCAGAACCTGACCTTCACGATCACGGGAACGGCGACCGACGCGGGCGGACTCGTCGCCGCGGTCGAAGTGTCCACGGATGGCGGTCAACGGTGGCATCCGGCAACCGGCACGGCGAACTGGAGCTATGCCTGGACACCGGCACTGCCCGGGAGCTACACGATCCGCGTGCGCGCCGTCGACGACAGCCTGAACATCGAGAATCCCGGGCCGGGCGTCTCCGTGACCGTGGCCGCCACGACCGGCGTCTCCCTGTTCAGCGGGCTGACGCCCGGCATGGTGACCGTCAACGATTCGAACTCGGTCGAACTCGGGGTGAAGTTCGTCAGCACCCAGGCCGGCACGATCACCGCGCTGCGTTTCTACAAGGGGGCGCTGAACACGGGGCCGCACACCGCGACGCTGTGGTCGGCCGCCGGCACCTCGCTCGCGTCGGCGACGTTCGCGAACGAATCGGCGAGCGGCTGGCAGCAGGCAAACCTGGCGACGCCGATCGCGATCAGCGCCAACACGACCTACGTCGCGTCGTACCACACGCCCGGAAACTACTCGGGCGACAGCAACTATTTCGCGACCTCCGGCCGGGTCAACGGTCCGCTCACCGCGCCGGCCACGGGCGCGACGAGCGGCGGCAACGGCGTCTATGCCTACGGCAGTTCCAGCGCCTTCCCGACGAACACGTTCCAGGCCTCCAACTACTGGGTCGACGTGGTCTTCAATCCAGGCGGCGTGGTGCCGCCAGTCGCGACGAACGACAGCGGCTACTTCACGACGCAGAACGTCGCGCTCACGATCCAGGCGTCGCAACTCCTCGCCAACGATCACGACCCGAACAACTACGCCCTGTCGATCCAGTCCGTGAGTGCGCCCGTCAACGGCGCCGTCTCGTACAGCACTTCGACGCTGGCCGTCACGTTCGTGCCGACCACCGGATACACCGGCCCGGCCAGCTTCAGCTACACGATCACGAACGGCCATGGGGGCACCGCTTCGGCGAATGTCGCGTTGACCGTCAATCCGACGAACACGAGTCCGCCGCCGGTGGCCAACAACGACGCCGGCTTCACGACGGTGTCGAACACATCGCTGGTGATCCCGGCGTCCCAGCTGCTCGCCAACGACACCGACCCGAGCGGATACGCGCTGTCGATCCAGTCGGTCGGTGGGGCCGTCAGCGGAACCGTGTCGTACAGCACGTCGGCGCTCACCGTCACGTTCGTGCCGACGGCCAGCTATGTCGGGCCGGCCAGCTTCACCTACACGATCACGAACGGCCATGCGGGCACGTCGACGGCGACCGTCTCGCTGACGGTCAACCCGCCTTCGGGCGCGACCTACTCGCTGTTCGCGGCCACCAGCACGCCGAGCGTCGTGACGGTCAACGACACGGGCGCCGTGGAGCTCGGCGTCAGGTTCCAGAGTGCCGTCGCCGGCAAGGTCACCGCAATCCGCTTCTACAAGGGCAGCAAGAACCTGGGGACGCACACGGCGCACCTCTGGAACGCCGCGGGGACGTCGCTTGCAACGGCCACGTTCTCCGGCGAGACGGCGAGCGGCTGGCAACAGGTGACGCTCGCGACCCCGGTCGCGATCGCGGCCAACACGCTCTACGTCGCGTCGTACCACACGGCCAAGGGGTACTACTCGGCGAATTCCAACTACTTCGCGAGCGGCCTCACCAGCGGACCGTTGTCCGCCCCCTCGAGCGCATCGTCCGGCGGCAACGGCGTGTACTTCTACGGATCGGCCAGCCAGTTCCCTGCCAACACTTACAACGCGACGAACTACTGGGTGGACGTCGTGTTCGTCGCGACCTGAAGCGCCATGGGAGTTGTCCCGAAGCGGCCGTCCTCAAATCTCCAGCACGCAGACTCGCCCCTCCGCGCGCTCGGCGGCGATCGTCAAGCCGACTCGTAGACCAGGATCGCCGCCGCGAGATCCTCCAGCGCGGTGCCGACCGACTTGAAGACGGTGCGTCGTGCGCGGTCGCGGGGCGCGGCCGGGCTGGCGCAAAGTTCGGCCAGCGTGCCGCGCACGTCCTCGCGGCGCAGCGCGCCCGACGCGATGGGCTGCAACAGGTCGCCCGCCTTCGCGAGCGCCTCGGCGGTGTCGATCCAGACGTCCGCGCCGGCGAAGCAGGCGTCGTCGGCCTCGCGCATCGCGGGCGTGAAGCCGCCGATCAGGTCGAGATGCGTGCCCGGCGCGAGCCACTCGCCGCGAACCAGCGGCTCGGTGGCGAGCGTGGCGCAGCAGACGATGTCCGCGGTGGCGGCCGCGGCCGCGAGATCGGTCACCATGCGCGCCGGCACACCCTCGGCCGCGAGCCGGACGACAAGGCGCAGCGCGGACTGCGCATCGCGGCTCCACACCATCACGTCGTCGACGGGACGCACCGCGCGGTAGGCCGGCGCCAGCAGGCCGCCGACGCGGCCCGCGCCGACGATCAGCTGGCGTCGTGCGTCCGCGCGGGCGAGGCGCGACGCGGCCAGCGCCGACGCGGCAGCGGTGCGGCGCGCGGTGAGTTCGCCGCCGTCGATCAGCGCCAGCGGCGCGCCGGTGTCGGCGTCGAACAGCTGGTAGGTGGCGAACAGGCCGGGCAGGCCCAGCGCCGCGTTGCCGGGCGCGACGTTGACCACCTTGAGTCCGAAGTAGCGGCCCGGCTGCCAGGCCGGCATCAGCAGCGTGGTGAGCGTGGCGCCGACCGCGTGCACGTGGCGCGCCGGCACGTCGCAGCCCATGAGGAACATGCGCTCCAACGCCACGATCAGCGCCGGGAACGCAAGCGCCTGGGCGGTGGACGCGGGATCGAACTGTTTCACTCGATGCGCTGCGGCACGCGCAGCCCGTGCAAGCCGAAGATGGAATGCAGCATCTCGTCGTCCCAGGCGCAGGTGGTGTCCTCGGCGTCGACGAGCCGCTCGCCGCGTTCCAGCAGGTGGCCCAGCCGCGTGGCGATCAGGGCCGTGGCCAGGTTCAGCGCCTGCATCGACGACGCGCCGCAGACGTCGGGGTAGCGCGGATCGACGCCCTGCAGTTCGGCCGGGCAGGCCCAGGTGCCGTCGTCGACGGGGTAAGGCAGGCCGACGCGGGCGACGATGCGCACGTGCGTGCCGTCACGCTGCAGCCAGATCAGTTGTTCGGTGGCGATGTAGTTCGGCGCGCTGGTTCGCATGGGCCTCCCGGGTCCGCCCCCAGTTTGCCTGATGAGCTGCCGCTTCAGCCTACATGATTACGCGGTTTCGACGCGCCACCAGGCGGGCAGCAGCCGCCGGACGTCAGGTCGGTGAAAGCGGTCGTCGATCAACACCACGACGCCTTCGTCGGTGGTCGTGCGGATCACGCGCCCCGCGGCCTGCACCACCTTCTGCAGGCCCGGGAACAGGTAGGTGTAGTCGTGGCCGGCGCCAAACAGGGTCTCGAGCCGCGCCTTCATCTGCTCGTTGACCGGGTTGACCTGCGGCAGCCCCAGCGTGACGATGAACGCGCCGATCAGGCGGCGGCCGGGCAGGTCGACGGCCTCGGCGAACGCGCCGCCCAGCACGGCGAAGCCGATGCCGCGGCCGCCGGCCTGGAAGCGCGCGAGGAAGTCGCTGCGCGCGCCCTCGGTCATCTGGCGCGCCTGCTCCCACGCCGGCACGTCGGGGTGCAGCGACTGGAACAGCTCGGCCACCTGCCGGAGGTAGTCGAAGCTGCTGAAGAACGCGAGGTAGTTGCCGGGCGCCTGCGCGTACTGGCGCGCCATCAGGTCGACGATGGGCGCCAGCGACGCCGGCCGTTGCGCGAAGCGCGTGGACAGCGGTGCCACCTGCACGCGCAGCTGCGCGGCGTCGAAGGGCGACTCGACGTCCACCCACGCGACGTCGGGCGGCAGCCCCAGCAGGTCGGCATGGAAGTGCATCGGCGTCAGCGTGGCCGAGAACAGCGTCGTGGTGCGGGCGGCCAGGAAGCGCGGCTTCAGGAACGACGCCGGCACCAGGTTGCGGATGCACAGCGTGACGTCGCGCTGCGCATCGTCCGCGATCGTCAGGTCGAACAGCGAATGCGTGCCGAAGGACTCCGCCAGGCGCGTGAAGTGCAGCGTGTCGAAGTAGAACGCCAGCAGTTCCGGCGGCATGTCGTCGGGGTGCGCGGCCGAGTGGTCGCCGATCGCGGAGTTGACGTTCTGCAGCGCGGTGACGAGGCCCGACGGCAGCTCCTCGTGCACCGCGTACGGCTCCAGCTGGCGGCCGGTGATCTCGTTCCACACGCGCGCGAGGCGTTTCAGTGCCGGCGACACCGTGGCGGGGGCGCGCGGACGTACGCCGTCGAGCGCGACGCGCGACAGCGTGGCCGAGTACATCTCGCGCGCCCGCGGCACCAGGTTGTGCGCCTCGTCCACGAGCACGCCCACGCGCCAGTCGTTGGCGTGCGCCAGGCCGTGCAGCATGCCGCCGAGGTCGAAGTAGTAGTTGTAGTCGCCCACCACCACGTCGGCCCAGCGCACCAGCTCCTGCGCCAGGTAGTACGGGCAGACCTCGTGCGCCTGCGCGATCGCGCGCAGGCCGCCGCGATCCAGGCGCGGCGCCGCGTCGGGCGTCGTGCCGACCGCGGCCTGGCGTGCCGCGGGCAACCGGTCGTAGAAGCCCTTGGCGAGCGGGCAGGAGTCGCCGTGGCAGGCCTTGGTCGGGTGCTCGCAGGCCTTGTCGCGCGCCACGAGTTCGATCACCCTGAGCGGCAGACATGGCGCCCCCGTCCGCGGGGTACCGCAGACCGCCCCCCGAAAGGGCGCGCGGCCTTGCTCCGGAGCCGCCGAGCGCTGCGGCCGCTCGCTTTCGCCTTGCGTTTCAGCGTCGTCGTCGGCGGCCTCGACGACGGCGCCCGCGTTGAGCGCATCGGCCGTTGCCGGCGCGGCGGCGTGCGGCGCGCAGATCGTCTGCAAGGCCTCCAGCGCCAACGCGCGGCCAGGCGTCTTGGCGGCGAGAAAATAGAGCTTGTCCAACTTCTGGCCGGGCATGGACTTGAGCTGCGGATACAGCGTGCCTACCGTCTTGCCGATGCCCGTGGGCGCCTGCGCCAGCAAGGTGCGGCCGGAGACCGCGGCCTTGTAGACGTTCTCGGCGAGCTGGCGCTGGCCGGTGCGAAAGCTCGCGTACGGGAACGGCAGCACGGCGAGCGCGGCGTCGCGGGCGCCGCGATGCGCGGTTTCCTGCGCGGCCCAGGCCAGGAAGCGATCGCATTGCAGTTCGAGGAAGGCGCGCAGGTCGTCGGCCGAGAACGACTCGACCAGCATCGTCTCGTCCTGGGACGTGACGTCGAAGTAGACCAGCGCCACCTTCAAGGCGTCCAGCCCGCGCTCGGCGCACAGCAGCGCGCCGTAGCACTTGGCCTGCGCCCAGTGCAGCGAACGGCGGTTCTGCGGCATCGCATGCAGGTCGCCGCGATAGGTCTTGACCTCGTCGAGGCGACCGGCCTCGGGGTCGAAGCCGTCGGCCCGCCCGCGCACGACCAGGTCGCGGTGCTCGCCCTTGAGCCACACCTCGGCTTCGTAGGTGTCGCCGCGGCGCGCCGCGACCATGGCGTGGCCCGCCATGCCTTCGAGCGCGGTGGCCGAGGGCGTGAAGCGCAAGTCGAGATCGCCCAGCTTGGCCGTGAACTCGCAAAGGGTGCGGACGGCTACGGTGTACTTCATCCAGCCGCGATTTTCCCACGCCGCGCCGTGGCCAGCGCACGTCCGCACGGCTCGTTTTCGGGCCGCCCGCGCCCGTTCAACATGGATCGCTCAACATATTGGTACCAATGTGGTATTTCATATTGAATATTGTTCGGTAGCGCTTTCAGAGACGGGCCGGACGACGTGTCCGATTCGTATTTCATCCCCCTAATTCATTGGAAACGGCAGCTTGTTCGGACTTTCTTACATTTCCAGAAACTCGCGGCAAACGGTTACTGGTTTTGTACTGGTTTTGCCTAGATCGCACAGGCACGACCCCATCGAGACTTGCGCGCACCGGCCCCTCCGCCTTGGCCGGCCCACAACAAGGAGAGCCCGAAATGTCCCAGTCCCCCACCCCGAACGACAGGCGCTCGCGCCTCGAGCGCATCGCGTTCCTGTCGGCAGCCGTCGCCGCGACCGGCTTCGCCTCCGCTGGCGCCCACGCCACGACCTGCCAGCCCTGGAGCGCATCGACGGCCTATGTCGCCGGCGACACCGTGACCGAAGCCGGCAAGACCTACAAGGCCAACTGGTGGACGCAGGGCAACGACCCCGCGACCAGCAACGGCGCCACCGGCACCGGCCAACCCTGGACGATCACGACCGGCTGCAGCACCTCGCCGCCGCCGCCGACCCCACCCACTCCTCCGACGCCGCCGACCCCGCCCTCGCCGCCGCCGAGTTCCTGCGTCGTCTGGAGCGCGTCGACCGCCTACAACGGCGGCGCCGTGGTCACACGCAACGGTGTCACCTACAAGGCCAACTGGTGGACGCAGGGCGACGACCCGGCCACGCACAACGGCGCGACCGGCACCGGCCAGCCGTGGACGATCACGTCGAACTGCACGACCACCCCGCCGCCGCCCACGCCGCCGACGCCTCCCACCCCGCCGACGCCGCCGACGCCGCCGTCGCCGCCGCCTTCGTCCGGCTTCGTGTTCGGCTCGTACAAGGACATCACGATCAACATGGACTGGAACGTCGACCAGATCTCGACGTCGGTCACCGGCACGCGCTCGCCGGTGCTCAACGTGATGCCGGCGCGGCAGAACTCCATGACCTGGGCGTTCGCGTCCGGCGAATGCGGCTCGGAGAACTGGGCCGGCGTCACCCCGGCGGCACTCGTCGCGCAGAACGTGTCGCAATGGACCGGAGCCGGCAAGAAGTACATCATCTCCACCGGCGGCGCCAACGGCGTGTTCACGTGCGGATCCGATTCGGCCTTCGAGTCGTTCATCCAGCGCTACAACTCGTCCAGCCTGCAGGGCATCGACTTCGACATCGAAGGCGGCCAGTCGCAGGACGTGATCAACGCGTTGATCGCCCGCGTGAAGGTGGCCAAGGCCAATCACCCGAACCTGCGCTTCAGCTTCACGCTGGCCACGCTCGGCGGCAACTCGCCGCAGAGCCTGGGCCAGATCGGCGTGACGGTGATGAACTCGATCAAGTCCTCGGGCCTGACCGGCTACTACATCAACCTGATGGCGATGGACTACGGCAGCGCGATCGCCAGCAACTGCACGCTGGGCAGCAGTGGCAAGTGCGACATGGCGCAGTCGGCGATCAACTCGGCGGTGAACCTGCACAACTACTGGGGCGTGCCGTACAACCAGATCGAGGTGACGCCGATGATCGGCGGCAACGACGCGACCGACGAGGTGTTCACGATCGCCAACGTCGACACGCTGTCGTCGTGGGCCAAGGCCAACGGCATCGCCGGCATCCACTTCTGGTCGCTCGACCGCGACGTGGACTGCGCCGCCGGCAGCGCCTCGGCCACCTGCAACAGCTACGGCCAGGCCGGCACGTTCGGCTTCACCAACCGGTTCATCGCGGACCTCGGCTTGTAAGCGCCTGAAGCCGCGAATACGCCGGCCGTCACGCCGGCGTCACGAAGGGGCCGCACTGGCAGGGTGCGGCCCCTTTTCTTTCAGGTTCCTGACGCGGGCGTGCACGTCGAGCGACGCTTTCGTCCGGGTTGACCCGGACGTATTTCTGCCAACTGTTACGGCTGGTGAGCAGCCCCTACACTCGTTGGATGAGCAGTAGCTACATCCTCGAGACATGTGATCTGACCAAGGAATTCAAGGGCTTCGTGGCCGTCAACAAGGTGAACCTGCGCGTCCAGCGCGGCCACATCCACGCGTTGATCGGGCCCAACGGCGCGGGCAAGACGACGTGCTTCAACCTGCTCACCAAGTTCCTGCAGCCGACCTCGGGCTCCATCGTTTTCGATGGCGTCGACATCACCCGCGATGCGCCCGCGGCGATCGCGCGCCGCGGCGTCATCCGCTCGTTCCAGATCTCCGCCGTGTTCCAGCACCTGAGCGTGCTCGAGAACGTGCGCGTCGCGCTGCAACGCACGCTCGGCACGTCGTTCCATTTCTGGAAGCCCGAGAGCAGCCTGCACAAGCTCGACGCCCGCGCGATGGAACTGCTGGCCGAGGTCGACCTGTCCGCCTACGCGCAGTTGCCGGCCGTCGAGCTCAGCTACGGCCGCAAGCGCGCGCTCGAGATCGCCACCACGCTGGCGATGGAGCCCCAGCTGATGCTGCTCGACGAGCCGACGCAAGGCATGGGCATCGAAGACGTCGACCGCATCCGCCAGCTCATCAAGAAGGTGTCGGCCAACCGCACGATCCTGATGGTGGAACACAACATGAGCGTGGTCTCGTCCATCGCCGACACGATCACGGTGCTCCAGCGCGGCGCGCTGCTGGCCGAGGGGCCGTACGCCGAGGTATCGAAGAACCCGCAGGTGATCGAGGCCTACATGGGCACGACGCAAACAGAGCTCGTCGGAGCGCACTAGATGACGACCCCCACGTTCATTCCATTCACTGCCTCCCGAGGGGGCGCTCAGCTTCTTCCGGGCCGAGCGGGGCGCTGAGATGGCCACTCCGTTTCTCGAGATCAAGGGCCTGAACGCCTGGTACGGCGAGTCCCACGTGCTGCATGGCGTCGACTTCCATGTCGAAGAAGGCGAGGTCGTGACGCTGCTGGGCCGCAACGGCGCGGGCCGCACGACGACCATGCGCGCGATCATGGGCCTCACGGGCGCGCGCCAGGGCTCGATCAAGGTCAAGGGCCAGGAGACCATCGGGATGGCCACGCACAGGATCGCGCGCCTGGGCCTGGGCTACTGCCCCGAGGAGCGCGGCATCTTCTCCAGCCTCAGCTGCGAAGAGAACCTGATGCTGCCGCCCGTGCTGACCAAAGGCGGGATGCCGATCGACCAGATCTACGCGATGTTCCCGAACCTGAAGGAACGCGCGCCCAGCCAGGGCACGCGGCTGTCGGGCGGCGAGCAGCAGATGCTGGCCGTCGCGCGCATCCTGCGCACCGGCGCCCGCCTGCTGCTGCTCGACGAGATCTCCGAAGGCCTCGCGCCGGTGATCGTGCAGAAGCTCGCCGAGATGGTGATCGCGCTGCGCAAGCAGGGCTACACGATCGTCATGGTGGAGCAGAACTTCCGCTTCGCCGCGCCGCTCGCCGACCGCTTCATGGTGATGGAGCACGGCCAGGTGATCCAGCAGTTCACGCAGGCCGAGTTGCCGGGGCGCATCGACAAGTTGCACGAATACCTGGGCGTCTGACGACGCTCTTCGTTTTTCCAAGACCACGTACAAACAAGGAGACCCACCCATGTTCAAACCCTTTTCCGCCACCCTGAAGACCGTCGCCCTCGCCTGCCTCGGCGCGCTCGGCTGCGCCGGCATCGCGCAGGCGCAGGTCTCGGGTGACGTCATCCGCATCGGCTTCATCACCGACATGTCCGGCGTCTACGCCGACATCGACGGCCAGGGCGGCGTCGAAGCCATCAAGATGGCCATCGCCGATGCCGGTGGCACGATCAACGGCAAGAAGATCGAGCTGGTCTACGCCGACCACCAGAACAAGGCCGACGTCGCCGCCGCCAAGGCGCGCGAATGGTTCGACACCAACGGCGTCGACATGCTCATTGGCGGTACCAACTCCGGCACCAACCTGGCCATGGCCAAAGTGGCCGCGGAAAAGCACAAGCTGTTCATCTCGGTGGGCGCCGGCAGCTCGGCACTCACCAACGACCAGTGCTCGCCCACCACCGTCCACTGGGCCTACGACACCACGGCGCTGGCCAAGGGCACCGGCGGCGCCGTGACCAAGGCCGGCGGCAAGACCTGGTACTTCCTGCAGGCCGACTACGCGTTCGGCGCGGCGCTGGAAGGCGACACCGCCAAGGTCGTGGAGGCCAACGGCGGCAAGGTGCTGGGCGTCGTCAAGCACCCGCTGTCGGCCAGCGACTTCTCGTCGTTCCTGCTGCAGGCGCAAGCCAGCAAGGCGCAGATCCTGGGCCTGGCCAACGCCGGCGGCGACACGATCAACACGATCAAGGCGGCCAACGAATTCGGCATCACCAAGTCGATGAAGCTCGCCGGCCTGCTGATGTTCATCCAGGACGTGCATTCGCTGGGCCTGAAGACCACGCAAGGCATGTACCTCACCGACAGCTGGTACTGGAACAAGACGCCCGAGACGCGCGCCTGGGGCCGTCGTTTCTTCGACGTGATGAAGAAGATGCCCGGCTCGCTGCACGCGGGCGACTACTCCGCCGCCGCCAACTACCTGATCGCCGTCAAGGCCACCGGGTCGGACGACACGGACAAGGTGCTCGCGAAGATGAAGGCCTCCAAGGTCAACGACATGTTCGCCAAGGACGGCTGGATCCGCGCTGACGGCAGCATGATCCACGACATGTACCTGATGCAGGTCAAGACGCCGGAAGCGTCCAAGGAGCCGTGGGACTACTACAACGTGGTCGAGACGATCAAGGGCGAGGCGGCCTGGACGACCAAGGCCGAGACCAAGTGCGCCGCCTGGAAATGATCTGACGAGGACGGCGGACACCGTCCGCACCTGAAGACTCGGGCCGCCGCGTTTCGATGCGACGGCCCGTTGCACAAAGCTGGAGTCCATTTCCGATGACCGAAATCTTCGGCGTCCCGTTGCAGGCCCTGTTCGGCCAACTGCTGCTGGGCCTCGTCAACGGCTCGTTCTACGCGATGCTGAGCCTGGGCCTGGCCGTGATCTTCGGCCTGCTGGGCGTCGTCAACTTCGCGCACGGCGCGCTGTACATGCTGGGCGCCTACGTGGCGTGGTTCACCCAGGATCGCTGGGGCGTCAGCTATTGGTGGGCGCTACTGCTCGGGCCGTTGCTGGTGGGCCTCGTCGGCGTGGTGGTCGAACGCACGCTGCTCAAGCGCCTCTACAAGCTGGACCCGCTGTACGGACTGCTGCTGACCTTCGGTCTCGCGCTGATCATCCAGGGCGTGTTCCAGCAGTACTACGGTTCGTCGGGACAATCGTATGCGGCGCCCGACCAGTTGTCCGGTGCCACGAACCTCGGCTTCATGATGCTGCCCAACTACCGCGGCTGGGTCGTGCTCGTGTCGCTGGTGGTGTGCTTCGGGACGTGGTTCCTGATCGAGCGCACGCAACTCGGTGCGCTGCTGCGTGCCGGCACCGAGAACCCGGCGCTGGTGCAGGCCTTCGGTGTCAACGTGCCGATGATGGTCACGCTGACCTACGCCGCCGGGGCGGCCCTGGCGGGCCTGGCGGGCGTGCTGGCCGCGCCGGTGATCCAGGTGTCGCCGCTGATGGGCAGCAACCTGATCATCGTCGTCTTCGCCGTCGTCGTCATCGGCGGCATGGGCTCCATCCTCGGCT
>Ga0307516_10004794_pt1 | contig 16477 bp, 14 predicted proteins | sample 19_EM_MG_FD_203310 | JGI IMG/M metagenome (GOLD analysis project Ga0307516, IMG submission 203310) | Populus trichocarpa ectomycorrhiza microbial communities from riparian zone in the Pacific Northwest, United States - 19_EM | ecosystem: Host-associated > Plants > Roots > Unclassified | place...
CCATCGTTGCGATCCTCGGTGAATACGACGCGTTGCCGGGCCTCAGCCAGCAGGCCGGCATCGCCGAGCCGCGTCCGGTCGAAATCGGGGGCAACGGTCATGGCTGCGGCCACAACCTGCTCGGCGCCGGCGCCATGCTTGCGGCCGTTGCCGTCAGAGACTGGCTCGTCAGCCGCGGATTGCCCGGGCGTGTCAGGTACTATGGCTGCCCCGCCGAGGAAGGCGGCGCGGCAAAGACCTTCATGGTGCGCGAAGGCACCTTCAAAGACGTCGACGTCGCGATCTCCTGGCACCCGTCGAGCTTCTGCGAAGTGATGCCGGCGGCCTCGCTCGCCAATACCCGCATCGACTTCACGTTCACGGGCCGTGCCGCCCATGCGGCGGTGGCGCCGCATCTTGGCCGCAGCGCGCTCGATGCCGTCGAGCTGATGAATGTCGGCGTCAACTACATGCGCGAGCACATGCCGAGCGACGCGCGCATTCATTATGCCATGCTAGACTCCGGCGGCATCGCTCCCAACGTGGTGCAGGTCACGGCGAAGGTTCGTTACGCGGTGCGGGCGCGCGACCTCGCCGGAATGCGCGAACTGCTGGAACGGGTCCGCAAGATCGCACAAGGCGCGGCGCTGATGACGGAGACCTCGGTTACGGTGCAAGTGATCAGCGCCGTGTCGAACCTGCTCGGTAACGACCCGCTGGAACGCGCGATGTCCGACGTCTTTCAGCAGCTCGGTCCGCCGCCTTTCGACGAAGCCGACCGCAGCTTTGCGCGGAAGATCCAGGCCACGCTGTCGGAACAGGATTTCGACTTCGTCTATCGCTCCGTCGGCCAGCCGCGTGGCGACGCGGCGCTGTGCGAGCAGGTCGTGCCGCTGGACGCTCCGCGCGAACCATTGATGGGCTCGACCGATATGGGCGATGTCAGTTGGGCGGTGCCGACCGTCCAGGCCTCCGGCGCGACCGTGGCCATCGGCACCCCGTTCCACTCCTGGCAACTGGTGGCGCAGGGCAAGATGCCGGCTGCACACAAGGGCATGGTGCATGTCGCCAAGGTCATGGCGGCAACGGCGTGCAAGGTGTTGGCAGATCCTGCGCTGCTGGCCGCGGCTAGGGCCGATCACGCCGCGCGCACCTCGCGTCACCCGTATTTGTGTCCGATTCCACCTGAGATCGCTCCTCCTCTCGATATGGCGCTGGCATAGGCGGCTATTCCTCGTTTGCTGGTCTTCGGGATATGCTGCAGTGACCGGACTTGATGATTAATGCCGACCACTCGCCGCTATTTGCGAATGTCGGTCTCGGTGCTTGCATGTCCCCGCAACCACTTTCGTTTTAGCTCACTCACCGTCCCGGTCTAACCGCCGGGACGGGCTTGCTTTTCTGGAAAATGCAGGGGGCGAGGGAGACGGTGCAGGTACGGCTATAGAGAGGACGAATCGGAGCAAGACCATTTGGGAAAAGGTTATAGGTTCGAATCGCGTCAGGCGCGCCATTTTGCCACCATTCGGAATAAAACCGCGAACCCTATGATTGCATAGGATGTCCTGATTACGGGGATGTCCTGATGGTCTTGGGCGTATGTTTTGGCGCCGATCAATCTTGCGCTGCGCTGCCCCTCGGTACGGAATGCGAGCAGCTCTCGCTACTTCCTGAGGATGACAACCAAGACCTTGCTACGTTTCCGGACGCTGCGGACATTGTGCTTCACCAACCCGGGAAACTGCAGATAATCGCCCTTGCTTAGAATCTGCTTCTGACTGCCGAGTTCGACCTCAAGCGCTCCTTCCAGGACGAAGAAGACTTCCTCGCCGGTGTGATAAGCCTCGGCGGATCGGCGCATTTCTGAACAATCCCCTGCGAATTCAATGACGAATGCGTTGACGAGAGGATCGTTGCTCCGGCTCAGACTCGCGAAGGAGTAGCCGCCGTCGGCGGCGGTGGCCTTGCGGAAGGTGCGTCCCGCGGCCTTTGACAAATGGGATTTTCCGGCGGCGGCAGACTCGCCGAGGAGCTCGGCGACCGATGACTGGAGGGCGTCGGATAATCGCATCAGCTTTGCGAGCGAAAGCGATTTCTGGCCGCGCTCGAACCGCGAAAGGTGTCCTTTACTGACGCCTGTCTGGTCGGCCAGCCTATCCAAGGTCATTCGCCTTTGAAGTCTCAGCGACTTTGCGCGAACGCCGATCCCGTTATAAGCCTGCGCCTTCTTCGGACGCGCTGTCTTGACCTCGGCTCTTTCCGCCACCTTCTCGCACACCTTCTCTTGTTTCGACTCTCGTCACGACAATAGGGGGTTCGATGCTTCCCCAATACCGGCTTCCGCTCAATCTGCTCAAAAATTTCGCCGCGGCGAGACAAAAATGGGCTTGCAAAGTTCACGATTCCGGCATGAGTTGCTCTAAGGACAACAAAAGTTGTCTATCGGAGGGTGAGTGCAATGGCTGAAGCGATCGGCGTGAATACGGAACAGGCCGCGAAACCGTTCGCCCGGCGCGGGATCGCATCCTCCGGCCGTTCGATGCTCAAGATTACCCTCGCGACCATGATCGGTGGGGCGATCGAAGCCTTCGATTTCCTGGCCTACGGGACGGCCACGGCACTGGTGTTCAGCAAGCTGTTTTTCCCGACGTTTAATGCCACGGCCGGGCAACTGGCGGCTTTCGGCGCATTCGCCGCTGGCTTCTTCGCGCGGCCCATAGGAGGACTGATCTTCGGTCATTTTGGCGATCGTCTCGGCCGCAAGAAGATGCTGATGATCGGCTTGATCCTGATGGGTGTCGCGACCGTCGCTATCGGGCTATTGCCGACCTATGCCTCGATTGGTCTTGCTGCGCCTGTTCTGCTGATCCTGCTGCGCATCGCCCAAGGTATTTCATTCGGCGGGGAATACGCAGGCGGCATGCTGATGATGGTCGAGCATGCGCCGATTTCCAGAAGGTCGTTCTTCGGAAGTCTTCCGCAGAGCGCGGCCCCGATCGGCCTGATGCTGTCGACCGGCGCATTCGCATTGGTAAGCCTGCTGCCGGAAGACGCGTTTCTGTCCTGGGGGTGGCGGCTGCCATTCCTGGCGAGCGTGGTGATGTTCGCAATCGGCGCCTATATTCGGCGCGATGTCGAGGAATCGCCGGTTTTCACGGCGCTTCAAAGCGCGTGTAAGATATCGGCGTTTCCGGCACGTGACGTCATCAAGAAGCACTGGCGATCGCTGCTGCTTCTGATCGGCGGCAAGCTCGGAGAGGTGACGTTGTATTTTACGCTGGTGGTATTCTCGGTCTCGTATGCGATCACGACGCTGGGATTTTCGCGTAGCGAGGTGCTTCGCGCGATCACGGTTGCGGCGGTTTTCCAGATGGTGGGGATTCCCTTCTTCGGATGGCTCGGCGATCAGGTCGGAACGCGCAGGCTTTACATTTTTGGCGGATTTCTGCTGGCGGTGTCTGCCATTCCGCTACTGACGGCAATGGGAAGCGGATCGCTGCTGGCCTTCCAGATTGCCGTGATCGTCGGACTGTCCGTCAATTATACCGTCATGTTCGGTCCGCAGTCGCATCTCTACAGCGAACAGTTTCCCGGCGAATTGCGATATTCGGGAATGTCGATCGGAATTCAGATCGCCGGCGCGCTCGGAGGAGGGTTGGCCCCGATTATCGCAACATCGCTGATCGCAAGGTTTGGCTCCATTCAGGCGGTCGGGGTCTATCTCGCAGGGCTCGGTATTTTGGCCGCGCTCTGCGCGTATCTGATGCGATCGGCCAATGAGCCGCCTGCGCCGCCATCCGCGGCGCTCTGATCACTCCAATCTCAGAAGCGAGGAATAAATCATGCCAGCAATGACCTTACCGATTCTCAAGGATGTACATGCGGCACGGGCGGATGCCGACCTTGAGAGCTCGCACAAACATACCAACTGGACCGATGTCCAGAAGATCGCCCTGTCGGCACGCATCTTGGCCAGCGAAGGTCATTTCGGCGGGCTCGCTGGTCAATTGACGGCGCGGATCGGTCATGACCGGTTTCTGACGCTTGCGCTGGGTACTGCGTTCGACGAGGCCAGGCCGTCGGACTTCATCGTTGTCGACGATGATCTCAATGTGATCGACGGTAAGGGGATCCCCAATCCGGCCACACGCTTCCATCTGTGGATCTACAAGCAAAAGCCGACGGTCCGCTCCATCGTACATACCCATCCACCCGCCACGTCGGCCTTGTCGATGATCGGACAGCCGCTGATCGTCGCACATATGGACATGTGCATGTTTCAGGATCAGTGCGCTTATCTGCCGGACTGGCCGGGGCTACCGATCGGCGACGAGGAGGGGATCATTATCTCGGGAGCCCTCGGGGACAAGAAGACCATTCTGCTCGCCAACCACGGACTGATCGCGGCCGGCGAAACCATCGAGGAAGCGGCATACCTCGCATTTTTCTTCGAGCGCGCCGCCGCGCTTCAGCTCGCGGCATCGGCAGCCGGCACAGTTCATCCCGTCGATGCCGACAAGGGGCGGGAAGCCCGCGACTTTCTGCTGAAACCGAAGATCGTCGAGATGACGTTTGAATACCTCGCACGCAAAGCGTTGAGAGGCAGCGATGCGCAGGGGCTTATCGGGAATTAGGCCGAACCGCGCCGGAGATGAATATGTAAGCCACGAGGCCCGCGGCTCCTCAGTCATTTCGCTTGACTAAGGTGCGCAGCCGCTCGTCGCGGATCTGCAAGACGTCCAACACGCCGAGGGCCCTGAGGGCCGGCAGACCGTCGATGATATCGCGTTCCGCCACCGCTCGATCCTCGGCCGAGGCCGCGGGTCTGTCAGCATCCTGGCATTGGCCGGGAAGGCACTTACCGAGCCTTTTCGCACGGTGACGCCGTTGATATCGCCCTGATTGATATCGTCAGGAAGAATTTCTTCAGCACGCTCCCTTAAAAGTTACAAATACAATTCAACAAATGCAGACTAGAGCCTGTCCTCAATTGAGCCAGATGATAGCAGCCGCGAGGTGGATAGCGGCGAGGAAATTTCTGGCGGTTTTGTCGTAGCGGGTGGCGATGGCGCGGTATATTCCCGCAGGCGTGCGCGTGCGGATTTCCGGAGATTCCGGTTGAGATATGCAACCGGTTTTTCGCTGGAAACGCAGAAGGAGCTGAGGACCTCTACGACATCTTTTTACCGCTCATCCGCCACGAGTGGCAGGTCGGTGTTGGACTCACAATTCGGAAGGAAATCTTCCGCCGTCGCCGCCTGATCGCGACGGCTGCCACACGAGCGCCAGGACCGTCGCTGGACCGAGACGACAGGCCAATACATTCCATTTGTTCGCAACTAAATCGAAAATAATTCCATTGAGGAATTTAATTCCGTCGCTACACTAAATTTAGCGCAAAGAGGCAACCGAACAGACTTTCAGATCCGAGTGCGGATGCCGTCGCTTTCCTCGCGAGCGCACAGGCTTCCTATGTCCCAGGCTCGATTGTTCGGTGGCGATGGCGGCTTGATCCCCGGTGTTAAAGGGCATGGCGAGATGACGACCAATAACCAGGTAATGTCTAGCCTCGCGCGAGCGACCACTGCGACCTTGACGACAGTCCTCTTCAAGAAAGGCGTACGAAACGTCTGGATCCGGGGTACTGCACCGCTGTTGCCGGGCCAGCCCAAGATCGTGGGGCCAGCATTCACGCTGCGGTTCATTGCAGGGCGTGAGGACATCAACACCCCGGCTGCGTGGTCTTCGCCTGTTTCGACCCGCGCCGCCGTTGAGGCTATGCCGTCAGGCTGCGTTGCGGTCGCCGACGCATTGGGGACGACTGATGCGGGGATATTCGGGGATATCCTGTGCGCGCGCATGCACGCTCGCGGCGTCAACGGTCTCGTCAGCGATGGCGTCGTTCGCGATCGTGCGGGCATCATCGCGAGCGAGTTGCCGACCTGGTGCAACGGAATTGCCGCCCCGCCGGCCGTCGCGCAACTGGCCTTCGCCGGCTGGGAGCAGCCGATCTCGTGTGGCGGAGTGGCCGTCTTCCCGGGAGACATCATCGTGGCGGACGACGATGGCGCAATCGTCATCCCCGTCGCCATGGCTGAGGACGTCGCTTCTATCGCTGCCGAGCAGGAGGATCTCGAGACGTGGATCCTTCGCGAAGTGCGCAATGGTCATCCGCTCACTGGGCTCTACCCGCTGAACGCAGAGAACGAAGCCAGGTATCAGCGCGAAATGGGCCGCAACTGATGTCCGGCCGGCCCAATCGTTTGCCAGGCGCAGCCTGTTTGGCAGATCGTGCCAAGCCTTTTGAAAGCGCTTTGTCATGATCGAGATCAACAACGTGTCCAAGCAGTACGGGGCGTTCCATGTCCTGACGGACTGCAGCACCAAGGTCGCCAAGGGAGAGGTCGTGGTGGTCTGCGGACCGTCCGGATCGGGCAAGTCAACCCTGATCAAGACGATCAACGGCCTTGAACCGATCAACAAGGGCGACATCAGAGTCAACGGAACATCCGTGTGCTCGCCGAAGACCAATCTTTCCCAGCTTCGGTCGAAGGTGGGCATGGTGTTTCAGAATTTCGAACTCTTCCCGCACCTGTCGATCATTGAGAACCTGACGATCGCGCAGATCAAGGTCTTGGGCCGAAAGCGGAATGAGGCCGATGACAAGGGACGGACGTATCTAGACCGCGTTGGTCTGAAGGAGCAGGCGGCGAAGTATCCGGCCCAACTTTCGGGCGGACAGCAGCAGCGTGCCGCGATAGCCCGTGCGCTCTGCATGGATCCGATCTGCATGCTGTTCGACGAGCCAACCTCGGCTCTCGATCCGGAAATGGTCAACGAGGTTCTGGACGTCATGGTCCAGCTCGCGCGAGAGGGCACTACGATGATGTGTGTGACCCACGAAATGGGTTTTGCGCGAAAGGTGGCGGATCGCGTGATCTTCATGGACGCGGGTCGGATCATCGAAGACACCTCGAAAGCCGAATTCTTTGGGAATATCGAGGCACGAACTGACCGTGCGAAGCAGTTTCTCTCCCGAATTCTTCAACATTAAGCGTTGTCGCTCGCGAGGACCGAAGGGACAGACAACGTATGTTCAAGAATTATTCCTGGGACTGGGGCGTCTTTCTACAGCCCGTGTCGACCGGAGAGCCCACGAATTATCTGGGGTGGCTGCTTGCCGGATTTTACAACACAGTCGTTCTGGCGCTGTCAGCGAGCCTGATCGCATTCGCGGTCGGAGTGGTGATGGGGGTGCTCCGTACGACCCCGAACCGGTGGCTTGCGGCATTGGGAACGACCTATGTCGGCATATTCCGAAACATCCCGGTGATCGTCCAGTTGTTCGCCTGGTACTTCGTGCTCCCCGAACTGCTGCCAACCAGTATGGGGACGTGGTTCAAGCAGCTTCCCGCTTCAACCCAGATGATGACATCCGCAGTGCTGTGTCTGGGCCTTTATATGGGCGCACGCGTGTGTGAACTGATCCGCTCCGGTATCGAGACGCTGCCCAAGGGACAACGATCCGCGGCTCTCGCATTGGGGCTGACGCTGCCTCAAGCCTACCGGTACGTTCTGCTTCCCGTCGCTTTCCGTGTCGCAATTCCCCCGTTGACCTCCGAAATGATCAACGTGTTCAAGAATTCGGCCGTGGCCTCGACGATCGGTCTATTGGAGCTCTCGGCTCAAGCGCAGCAGCTTGTTGATTACACGGCTCACCCTTACGAATCTTTCGCGGCGGCCACGGCTGTCTACATTTCGATCAACGTGATCGTCGTTTTGATCATGCGTCAGGTTGAAGTGTCAGTACATTTGCCTGGCTATATCGGGGGCAAGTCATGATCGCTATCGACTTGTTGTCGGATATCACGAACTCACTCCCCTCTCTTGCGGCAGGCATGGTCACGAGCCTGAAGATCACCGCCATAGCGGTCGTCTTCGGCATCGTCTGGGGCGCGATTCTCGCGGTCATGCGCCTGTCTTCTTTCAGACCCTTTGCGCTGTTCGCGCAGGGGTACGTGATGCTCCTCCGTTCTATTCCTTTGATCATGGTGCTGCTCTGGTTCTTCCTGATGGTACCGCAGCTCATCCAGAACTTGTTTGGCGTGTCGCCGCGCACCGACATTCGTTTGGTCTCGGCGATGGTGGCATTTTCACTGTTCGAGGCTGCCTACTACTCCGAGATCATCCGCGCTGGGATTCAGGCCGTGTCGCGGGGCCAGATGAGCGCGGCCAACGCATTGGGTATGCCGTATCTGATGGCGATGCGGCTGATCGTGCTTCCTCAGGCCTTGCGCGCCACGGTTCCCGCACTCCTGACGCAGGGCATCGTCCTCTTCCAGGATACGTCCCTCGTCTACGTCATCGGCCTCGCTGATTTCTTCCGGTCTGCGAAGAACATCGCCGATCGCGACGGGAACACGGTCGAAATGATCCTTTTTGCAGGCAGCGTGTATCTGATCATTTCGCTGCTTGCGTCCGCCGGCGTGCAATTTCTTCAAAGAGGAGGAAGATATGTCAAAGTGGGCTAATTCGCTGATGCTCGGTGCCCTGTTATTCGGCTCGCCTGCGTTTGGTCAGGAAGGAGGCACTTTGGCAAAGGTCAAGGCAAACGGCGTCATCACGCTCGGGGTTCGGGACTCTGCCGTCCCGTTCTCGTATCTCGACAATGACCAACAGGTGATCGGCTATTCCAGAGAACTTTGCGGGCTTGTCGTCACGGCTCTCAAACAGAAACTGAACCTGCCAGATCTTGCGGTGAAGGAGGTGACCACCACGCCTTTGAGCCGTATCCCGCTCATTATCAACGGCACGATTGACCTGGAGTGCGGCTCAACGACCAACAATACGACCCGGCAAAAGCAAGTTTCTTTTTCCGATACGACATTTGTCATCGGTACACGGATGCTCGTGAAAAAGAGCGCGGGTATCAAGGAGTTCGCTGATGTTGCCGGGAAGAACGTCGTCACCATAGCGGGTACGACCCCGGAGCAGATCCTTCGTGAGGTCAACAACAAGAATAATCTGAAGATGAACATCATCAGCGCGAAGGATCATGCTGAATCGTTCTTGACGCTGCAAACCGGTCGCGCCGCCGCTCTCTTCATGGATGACGCGCTCCTTTACGGCCAGATGGCCAAATCGCCGGATGCCAAGGACTACGAGATCGTCGGACAGCCCCAATCGTTCGAAGCCTATGCGCTCGTCTTGCGCAAGGATGATCCGGATTTCAAGGCGCTTGTCGACGAAACGCTCGTCGCGTTCATGAAGTCCGGCGGGGCGAGCGAACTCTACAAGAAATGGTTCTTGTCTCCGATTCCGCCCAAGGGGATCAACTTGAACTTCCCGATGTCCGAGCAGCTTCGCGAGGCATTTGAGAAGCCGAATGATAAGGCCTTTCAGTAATGCAGACAGTGCGTTCCGAGCCGTATCACAAAGTGCGTCATGGCTGACCGCCTCACGTGCTGACGGGCCGTCCAGGCGCGGACGCGCGTCCAGCTAAGCAAGCAAGATTGAATAATGTCACCAGAAGAGAAGATCGTGGCGATGGGATTGACGTTGCCAGCGGCGTTGCCGCCGAGAGGCAACTACGTTTCTTATCGCCGAGTTGGGGACGTCTTGTTCTTGGCCGGTCATGGGCCTCGACTGGCAGACAACACGTATCGCCTTGGGAAGGTCACTTCGGAGGCTGATATTCCACGGGCCTATGCGGATGCACAGCTGACTGGCCTGAACATGCTCGCGACCTTGAAGAGTGCGGTTGGCGAGCTTGGCCGGATCGTGGCGGTCGCGAGAGTGATCGGCATGGTCAACGCTGAACCGACGTTTACGAAGCACCCGAAAATTATTGACGGTTGCTCGGATCTGTTGGTCGAGGTCCTCGGCGACGCAGGTCGTCACGCTCGTGCGGCAGTTGGGGTATCTTCGCTTCCAAACGGTATGACCGTCGAGATCGAGGCGATTGTGCACATCGCCACATGACGTTACGAGCCGCTGGAGCGTAAGGAGCGGGTGTTCTGATTAAGAGAACGCCGCGCGCGCGTACCCATACTATCGGGCCGGAGTAGCCGCTGCCATACTCGACGAGGATTGCTCGGATGAGAAAGCAGTTGAGGCGCGTCGGAAAGCGTCATCCCCGAGACCAGCCGATCACAGCCCAAGACAAGGTCATATCGTTACAACTTGCAAGCTGCTGATTGGAGCGCGCTATTATGAAAAAGGTTGGTTTCGGGATCAATCACGTCGAGCACGCGATGGGCGAGCTCCGCGTCGTTGCTCTGCGTGACGGTTACGTTGACATGCCGCCCAGTAGATTGCGTCAGACGGACGGGCGGCCATTTGGGGCCGAGCTTCCGCAGCAGGTCGACTTGGTCGAAGGTCGGCTTCGTTTGTCGGTCAATGCCTTTCTCATCATTGACGGTGATCAGCACACGCTCATCGACACCGGGGCATCAAACTCGTGGGAGCCGACGATGGGCCTATTGTTGAGTGCTCTGAACGAGGCAGGCGTGGTCCGCGGGGCGATTGACACGGTCGCTTTGACGCACACGCATTCCGATCATGTAAACGGGCTCGTGGCCGCCGACGGGGCCGACGCATTTCCCAATCTTCGTCGACTATTTGTCCCCCGTGAGGAACTCTCGATGTTCGACGGAAACGAAAGGATGGCTCGATTCCGGTCGCGCCGTTTACCATTGGATGACGGGTGCAAGCTGAGCGACTGCATCACGTCCATGCAAGCTCATGGGCACGAGGTCGGTCACACAGGGTTCGAGGTTTCGAGCAATGGCGAAACGTTGTTGGTTTGGGGAGATATCGTCCACGTGCCCTCGCTTCAATTTGCCAGGCCCGAGCTGTGCTGGGAGTTCGATGCGGATCAGAATGAGGCCCGTGTCACCCGGCAGAAATTGCTTCATCGCGCCGCACAGGCAAACGTGGCTGTCGCGGGCGCTCATCTGGACTTTCCCGGCATTGGCATGGTGTCTGGCGGTGGCGGCACGTTCCATTTCAGATCTCTGTGAAAGGTGTTCTTGGTGATCCGCAGCCGTTCGCGGAGCCGCCGTTGGGCGACAAAAGGCGGCAATGCGCCTCGCTAGGGCGTTTCCTCCCATGACTTGGCGGGGTCTCTTAAGAGACCCCGCCATCTTTCGCCAGGAAAGGAAGCGCGGGGAGCGAATGCCGGGGTGTGAAATGTCGCGTCTGTCGCGTGTACGGGCAAGCCTTACAGTCTTGGAGAAGCAAAGATGATCGATATAGAGGCCATCGCAAAGTTGGACCGGGCAAGTACGCTGCACCCACTGACAGATCTTAAGGGATACGCCCTCGGCAAAGTCGGAACGACGATAGTTACTGGCGGCAAAGGAATTCGTATCGAGGATGCGGAAGGTCGTAGTTACATAGATGGCTTTGCCGGCCTCTACTGCGTTAACGTAGGATATGGCCGAACCGATGTTGCCGCAGCAATCGCGCGGCAAGCCTACAATCTCGCATACTACCACAACTATGCAGCTCATACGACCGAACAGCTGGCCATTCTGTCTGATCGCGTGATCCGAATGGCGCCAGGTACCCCTAGCAAGGTCTTCTTCGGGTTGTCCGGATCAGATGCGAACGAGACACAAGTAAAGCTCGTTTGGTACTACAACCATCTTCGTGGGCAGCCTCGAAAGAGAAAAATCATTTCTCGCAGGCTTGGCTACCACGGCTGTTCGGTATTCTCGAGCTCCATGACGGGACTGTCTTTCTTCCACGATAACATGGACCTTCCAGTCCCCGGCGTGCTGCACACCGGAGCGCCCCACTTCTACCTGGAGTCCGAACCAGGCGAGACGGAGGAGGAATTTTCCTGTCGTCGCGCAGCCGAGCTCGAGGAGCTCATCGTGAGAGAGGGAGCGGAAACGGTCGGTGCCTTTATTGCTGAGCCAGTTCTGGGAACGGGAGGCATCGTGCCGCCCCCTCGGGGATATTGGCGCGAAGTGCAAGCCGTGCTTCGGCGATACGATGTCCTCCTGATCGCCGACGAAGTGATCTGCGGATTTGGACGAACCGGGGCGAACTTCGGCAGCTTGCTGTACGACATGGAACCTGATCTCACTACAATCGCGAAAGGGCTGACATCCGGATATGCTCCTCTTTCAGGCGCCATCATTAACAAGAAGATCTACGATGTCATGGAGGGGGCGGCAGATCGGGTCGGTGTATTCTCGCATGGGTATACTTATTCCGGTCATCCGATTTCGGTCGCTGCAGCCAACGCCGTTCTCGATATCTTCGAAAAAGAAAGGCTTAGCGAAAGAGCCCGCTTCGTGGGTGCGTATTTTCAAAGGCGGCTCAAAGAGCGCTTTGCCCAAATGGAGGTCGTCGGCGATGTGCGAGGTGTAGGTCTGCTTGGTGCAGTTGAGTTTGTGGCCGATCGCACGACCAAGCGCCGATTTGATCCTAATCTTAAGGTCGCCGCCAGGATTGTTAAAGCTGCTCGTGATCGCGGTCTTATTGCGAGGGGAATGCCTCATGGCGATATTCTCGGGTTCGCGCCGCCTCTGGTCGTTTCTGAATCCGAGATCGATGAGATCGTGGAAATTGCTTATGCGGCGACCATGCAAGTCGTCGACGAACTGGCTAGATAAATCTGCGGTAGCCAACTGGATCGGTGGGGTCGGCCGATAATGTGGCTCTTCGGACGAGAGAGAATCCCACGGGGCAGGCCCAGCACTGAAAGGACACTTTCGCTAGAGCGAAGGCAAAGGCGCGCGAGCTTGGCAAGGTTTCTCTTTTATTCCTTTTGGTTGAATCACTCTCAAAAAGCGTTCTCTTGTGCAATTTCGGCGTGGTTTCTAATGTCCATCAATGCGCTCCCACGCTGAACGCCTAATCAATAGACCTTGGAGAAGTCGCAATGAATGCACCGGTGCTCATTCGGACTGTCGACACGCATGCGGAGGGCATGCCGCTGCGCGTCATCGTCGAGGGGTTGCCGCCCATTCGTGGCAACTCGATGCACGAACGGCTGGCGTGGGCCAGGACGAATCTGGAGTGGGTACGAGATCTACTCGTCAACGAACCCAGGGGCCACGGGCCCATGATGTTCGCTATCCTCACGCCACCCGTGCTCCCTGACTCCGATTGGGGTGTGATCTACATGAGCGGGGGCGGCTTCTGGCCGATGTGTGGGCACGGAACGATTGGCCTTGTCACGATGCTTGTCGAGCGTGGACTGGTTCGGGTCAAAGAGCCGGTTACCGAAGTTCGACTAGATACGGCTGCCGGCTTGATTGTCACAAGCGTCCGGGTGGAGTCTCGAAAGGCTGTCAACGTAACTTTCACGAACGTACCTTCCTACGTTCTCGCGTCAAACGCTCGTGTCGAGGTGCCAGGGTTTGGCAAAATTACGATCAATGTAGCCTATGGCGGGAACGTTTACGCGATGATCGATGTCAAGCAACTGGGATTACGGGTTCGACCGGAAGATCTCAACACGCTCGTCGATCTAGGACTGGAGGTCGTCAAAGCAGCGCGCGAGCAAGTGCAATACAGGCAGCCGTCGGGAGTCGATCTCGGGCGGCTTAGTTCGTCGCTCTTTACAGAGGAGCCAGAACAAGGCGCGCTGGCGCGCAACTTCATGGTCAAGGAACCTCGCTATTTTGATCGCTCTCCCTGCGGTACCGGCACTTCAGTGCGAATGGCCTTGGCTCATTCCCGTGGCGAGATCGAGCTAAACCAGCCCCTTGTTTGCGAGTCGATGTTCGGCACCCGTTTCGAAGGGCGGCTGATCGGCCGCGTTGATGTAGATGGCATTCCCGCCGTTGTCCCGCAGATCACGGGGCGGGCCTGGATCACGGGTGGAGCTGAGTTTATGCTTGACCCGTCCGATACATTTCCAAGGGGATTCAAGTATTGATCGGCATCGAGGTCCAAAGGGAGAAGTCTGTCGGACGAGCCTATCCTTCCAGGTGCAGAGCCTTCTTCTGCCTTTCGTATTCCTCTATTAGAGATACGAAACGGCTGAGCGTGAGGTCGTCCGGGCCGGCCTTCGCGAGCTTTCTTGTGTGAGCGATCTTTTCGTCAAGCTCTTCGCACTTCTCGCACATTATGGCTCTCCGCATTAGCGCGGTGGACGAACGACACTGTTCTCTTCGGTAGACTCCAAGTTAGCGGATTTGTTCAAAAATTAATCTCCGAGCTTTCAGCGCCGGAGCCGATCCCTAAGGGCGACTAGAGGAATCTCGGCGCCATCCCACGGTCTCGGTGTGCGGCGCGGCAATCTGAATCTGGCCGCGGCGGTTCTGCACTTTGGACTTCGCCGTGACGGACAATCCCCGACCCTCTCCACCTCGATCGAGCTTCGCCCCTCCAATCATCGCCGACGCGGGGCGGCGGGCGGCTGCCTAGCCCCTACTTGAGGTCGGCATTCTGTGATCACCGCCATAAGAATTCGCTATGGCGGCAGACCGCACTCGTGCTTCCCCCGCCGAGGTACGTAAATCTATTTTTTACCGTCGGCCGCAGCAAAAAATTCTAAGGGCAAGATCACAAAAGCGGCGGGGTCAGCAGACGCATCATTATGTAGCAGCAACGGAGCGGGCAAATGACGACCTACCTAAGCCGAAGAGGATTCTGTGTCGGAACTGCCCTGATCGGATTTCAGGCCGTCTCCTCCAGCGCCTTCGCTGGCCGAGCCGAGGATGGTACGGTCAAGCTGGGTCTGGTTGCGCCAATGAGCGGCCCGAATGCCCGGTATGGCTCCTTTTCGCTGCGCGGCGCACAAATGGCGGCCAAGGAGATAAACGGAGCCGGCGGTGTGGGCGGGCGCAAGATCGATGTTCTGTCCGCCGACAGCCAGGGAACGCCCGTCGAAGGTGTTTCGGCGACCCGACGCCTGATCGATCAGGATCAGGTCGACTTCATCATCGGCGACGTCTCCAGTTCGGTCACGCTGGCGATGCAGCCGGTCGTCGAAGACGCCGGCGTCCTTCTTCTCAACGCCGCCTCGTCGAACCCGAAGATCACGTACAAGGCGGGCGTCGGTGGTTTCAAGTGGACATTCCGCAATTATCCGACCGACGAAAATCGCGCTCTCGTCGTGCTGCAATATGCCGCCGAAAAGAAGGGGTTTACCAAATACGCCGTGCTATCGGTCGACACCGACTACGGGCGCGCAGCCATTGAGTTTACGAAGAAGTACCTGCCGCGCTTCAAGAGTCAGATATTGACGGAAGACTATTACAAGGAAGGCGAGGTGGATTTCCGCAGCGTGCTTTCCAAGATCCGTGATTCCGGCGCGCAGGCCATTATCATGTACGGCAACGCCGATTCCGCACCCATCGTCGGGCGCCAGATGATAGAAGTCGGGATCGCAGGCAAGATTCCGTTGATCGGCAACGCCGAGTTCAATACGGCGAGCACCATCAAGGCCGCGCCGAAGGCAATGGAGGGAGCGATCGAGGCGGCCGCGTGGCTTCCATCCTACCAATCCGAGCGCAGCAAGGCCTTCGTCGACAAGTTCACCGCCGAGTACCGCGAAGCGCCGAACAACCATGCCTACGTGCACTGGGAGACGGTGCATCTACTCGCAAAGGCGATCGAGCAGGCCAAGAGCATCGATCGCGAGAAAGTCCGGGCCGCGCTCTCCGGCATCCACTACGATAGCGCGGTCGGCGAGGTCACCTTCGACGATCATAACCAGTCGCGCCTTCCGATGATCCTTCTCGAGATCGAGGGTGGCAAGCCCGTGATCAGGGGCGCCTATACCGCCGAGATCGACTATCCCAAGTAAGCCCGCGGAACGGTAACCCCATGTTCTACACGATCACCGAGCAGGTCGTTAACGGCATCGTTTCCGGATCGGTCTACGCGATCGTTGCCGTCGGCATGACGATGATCTTCGGCGTCCTGCGGGCCATCAATTTCGCTCACGGCGAATATTACATGCTCGGGACCTTTGGGGCGTGGTTCGCAATCGACTATTTCGATCTGCCTTATCCAGTCGCGGTCGTGATCGGCGTGGTTGCGACGGCGGTCATCGCCGTGGTCGTCGGAAATTTCGTTATGCAGAGAATCGTGGGGGCGCCGGCAGAAGCCGGTGTCCTCGCCACACTCGGCGTCTCGCTGATCCTGCAGAACACGGTCATCCTCTTCTTCGGCGGCAGCTACAAGTTCTTCTCCGGCGGCTACATCGAGCCAGTGACGCTGTTCGGCTTCACGCTGGCCGAGCAACGGATCCTGATCATCATCGTTGGCCTCATCGTGTTCGTCGGCCTCGAGCTGATGGTCACCTACAGCCGGATGGGCAAGGCGATGCGCGCGGTCTCGCAGAACATCGAGTGCTGCGCTGTGGTCGGCATCGACGTCCGCCACGTCGCGCTCTGGACCTTCATCCTCGGCGCCGCGCTGGCTGGCCTGTCGGGCGTGCTCACAGCGCCGGTGAATGTCAGCGTCTATGGCGGCATGGGCGAGCTCATCACCTTCAAGACGCTGCCGATTATCATCATGGGCGGGCTCG
>Ga0307516_10004795_pt1 | contig 16477 bp, 23 predicted proteins | sample 19_EM_MG_FD_203310 | JGI IMG/M metagenome (GOLD analysis project Ga0307516, IMG submission 203310) | Populus trichocarpa ectomycorrhiza microbial communities from riparian zone in the Pacific Northwest, United States - 19_EM | ecosystem: Host-associated > Plants > Roots > Unclassified | place...
CGTTTTTTTGTAATGGTTTTTAATTGGCAAATAAAAATTTTGGCCCCCCCCCCCCCCCCCCCGTTTTCTGTCGTCGTAGTTGCTTTTCATTTCTTTTAAGTTGGTAGTGGAAAAGACAGACAGCACAACCTCTTTTTCCTCCCACCTTCCTCCGTTTTTCTTTCTCTTCTCCTCGGTTTCCTTAGGTCAGACCCTTTCTTTTCTTCCCTCCCTTTTCTTCCCTTTTCCTTCCTTTCTCTCATTCTGTAATACCCTGACATTTTGGGGGCGGACCGACGAGAATGGTAATCGAAAGAAGAGCATTGGAACTCAACTATCAGGGTCAGCACAGCTGGTGTCCGGTCTGATTGACAGCGGTCGTGAGGGATCCGGTCGAGTGGCTGATCGTGGTCACGGTTCAACACAGCTCGTGCCTGGTCTGATCGACAACGGTCATGAGGGATCCGGTCGAGTAGCTGAGCAGAACAAATTATGACGAATGGGCCCTCGAGAAAAGGGCAACGGCCAGATTTCTTCCTGAGGGAATTTTCTTGGTGCCAAGGAACTTTGCGCCGATGACAAGGGAAACTTTGAGAGGTTTCCCGACGAAAGACCACCGATCATCGACGATATCGGCCAAGCTCACGACGTCTTTGCGGAGGAACTATCGGCTCTCCAATGAATAATGTGTTGAAAATGCTTCTCGTTGCTGTAGTTCGTATCGGTATAGTTTTGGATTTGGCGCTTGTGATTTAGAGTTTGCTGAGGACACGATTGCGTAAGACGCAAGCGCGGAAGCGTGAGAGGAGGATCCTTGTTCTGCGGATTCTTTCCTTTTTCTCTTGTTTTATACTCATCGAATAGAACAATGAAGTTGTGAGCCACTCGAACGACCAGTATTCATGACGACGCGTGAGTGCGATCAAGGATCGCTAAATGGCGCACAGGGTTTTGTTGACGACGTCTGGGTTCTCTCACGAGAGTGAACTGTTCTAGAGGGATTGCCCTGGGGGGCGTGCTGCGGTTATACTGCATGCAAAACGTATTTAGAGAAGGTGGTTTGCCCGAGGAGAACGTCTGGACAGTATCAATCTGCCACAGCACTGGACCCGGATATCTAGCGAACTCCTTAAGATTATTCTGTTGCGAATCCGTTGTGAATCTATTGGCGAGATCAAGGCTTCATTATTCACCTTTCTATCTCCCTTCTCTTTCGACCAATCAGACGCCGGCGTGGGGGGTTTGCGGAAGGCCTGGCTTATTCGACATCTCCCGGCTCCGGCGTTGGCCGGACGTCCCAGTCTCATGCATTCCCAGGGCCTAGGGGCGACCAGCGAAGGACCGCCTCTTTCACCCTCGTAAAAAAGGCACCCTCTCTTGTGGTCAAATCGTGGGGGCGGCGGGGGCCGGTCGAAGCGGGGCGACGAGACAGTAACAGGTCATCGTTGTATGTACTTTCCGGAGGGCTTATCCCAATCGTTCCCCTACTTCTATACCACCTCTTGCGATAGATCCCACCCTTCCACCGGAGGATTGGTTATCCCCCTGAGCCATGAGAAGGTCTCGGTTTGAGGTTATGTATAAGTACACAACACGAGACCGAGCACGAAAGACGCACTGAACCACAGCTGCATTGCCGCTGCGGAGGGGTGGTGATTATATAGCTATGCTGGTACCACTACCGCTTCTCACGGATTGCCTTTGCCGGCTCCCATCCACTATCCACCCACGACCCCGATCAGTCCGCAGGCGGATCGTTTTGGCTCCCCTTACGCTCTGCCCTGGCGTGTCCGAAGAATATAGAGTGCATCAAGGAAACAAACCCATGAAAGGGCCGGGAAGCCGTGAAGGACGGTGTGGGGAAGAGGAAGCGCTGCACCTCGCCTGCAGGTAGGTCGAATGCGAGTACTGATTAAACAAAAAAAAGAAAAAAAAATATTTCCGCCTATCTACCCCCGTGCGCACGCGCGCAGCGCTCCACCTTGCGCGTGGCATGACTTATGCCCTTGAGATTGCCCACTCGAGTCCTCCCACCCGTACCGGATCATTCACGCGCGTCACGCCGGGTGCGCATAGGTACGTGTGCATTGTGTAGTGCCATGCCCGGAAATCGAATCGTAGGAGGTGGAGAACAGTGACGTCACTCGTGCTGTCACTCGTTGGCTGGGCACGATCGCGGTCACGTGTGGTCGCTGGTCATCGCGCGGGTCTGCCTGGATCACTCGAAGTCTCCCCTCTTGGGAGCGGACTTGGGTTGGGACAGGCCTGAGCGGAGGACAAAGACACTTCAAAGTGCCGCCCGCAGACTGATCGAGGTTGGGGTTCGAACAGTGGCTAGGAACCGGACACTGATCTGAGTAAGTCGCACGCGATTAATGAATGCATAAAAAAAAAGAGAGCGGTCTTGAGGACGTTTGTAGCTTGCACTCTAGATGGGTCCGGTCAGGAGTCTCAACAGTCCAGCCAGGCCAGTCCTGGCCTTGGACCGGACTGGTCTACGAGGGGCTGTCCCCAATAGTCCAGGCCGGCGGGCCGGGCAAACGAGTGAGACCTTATGTTCTCCTAGCGTCCTTGCATAACTCCTATAACCAGGCCACCGTCACAACAGACAGAAGATCATGCGCGCTGTCAGAATAATGGGCGTCCGGAGATGACGGACCGGAGGCGGCACATCCGGAGATGACAGCTGCCCGAGTCTCCCGAGCACCGGCTCAGGGGACAGTCTTCCGTCTTTACCCCCTAGCGAGTCCCTCAGGCCCGTTGTATATAGAGAGAGTGTTCCTCCTTCGAAGTTGTATCAATCAATTAGTTCACGATCTTCATCTCTATCGATCCCTATATTCCAACACGCGCACGGGGGAGCGTCAGAAGGGGGGGAGGAGCAAGATCGTCTGCGTATTCTGTTGATCAGAGGAGAGATGGTGGAACTGTAAGTGAAATTCAGTGGGTATTTCTTGGTTTCAGGTTTTGGGTAAGCGGAATCAGGTGGCGCATTGGGATCATAGCTGGTATCGCTGTCCGGCATTACTGGTACGTAGTTGACTGCTTGTTGTGTGTAAGTGGGCTCCATGCTTGGCCACTGTGCGGGCGGTTGGCTTGCATTTTTTTTTAATTTTTTTTACATCATTACACGCGCTTGACCTTACTGAGATCATGGCGAGCCAAGGGGTTCTCCAAATCTCGTAGCTTGCAATAAGCTAGGAAATAGGAGCTTCTTACCCAGTATTAAACCCAGAGAGAAAACCAAAATATAATCTCGAACCGCAAAGGGCCTGGGAAGCCATAAAACTCAGCGACCGCGCAAAATGACTGACCTGCCGAAGTCAAGTTAGCCCTAAGCTGGGCAAGTTATGATGAAACATCCCAAGTTCAGGGAACCCATTGAGGAACACTTTCTGGACAAAACTCTCTAGCAGTGCAAAAGATGCCAGCCACTGGTAGGTTTAGTCAAACAAATACCAAGTCTGAGGAAAGTTTTTGCTATCTGGCCGGAGATAGTTGTGGTTTTGGCGATCCTCTTCATCGAGTGAGGTTTTGATGCAGACTCCTGCGCATGGATTTTAACGACTTCAATCGTCGACAATTCCCATCCAGCTTACAAGAAGGGCTCCTAGGCATCCGGGCTCCTCTCAGCCACCGGTTGTGGTGAGTGGCACCAGACCAGGCCTGTTCTCCCCACCTTTCCGCACATTACTGCAGGGTGAGTTGTACGGCTTCCCAGGCCCGAGCGGTTGGCTTGCGGTTCTCCACGAAATCGCTCGATGAATTTTACTCCACTAGTACTAGCGTTGGCCCGCAGGCCGGCCGGGCTATTGAGACCCCTGGGTCCGGTCGGCTCGATGATCACTAGAGCCACTCGGTTAGCTCGGATGAAGGCATACATAATCCGCACCTGCTGCGAGTCGGTGGATGCGTGTTTAGGGTTTAGCGGTCCGTTCACGACGAGCGGCGCAGGAAGGACGGATACACCTATTCTTACATATTGCGTGCGGACAGCACACATCGCCTAGCTAGGCGCAGGTCGGGTTAGCTTGGACGGGGCATGCGAACCCGAACGCCCAGTCTTGAAGGATGACCCCGCAGTCATGAGCGCTCGCCGCCCAAGGAGGCGAGACCCCACCAATCCGGTCCATACGTCCACAAAAACTTCATCTCCACGCTCCCGCTACCGGAGCGCCTGTTCCACGGAGTTTACCCTCCGCCGCCGCCAAGGTCTAGCATATGCAAGACGTACCGCGGATCGGAGGCAAGCGGGTGGGGAGACATGGAGTTTGTCTGCCCGGTACCAACGTACCATTGCGTCCCACGCCCGCAGGAGTGGTTGTTTCTTTTGGCACAGCTGGACCGGAGGTGGGGAATGGAGGGGCGTCGATTACGGGGCGATATACGTACGAACGCCTCTGAAGTGAAGCTAATTCCGGCCAAACGAAAGACCGGCCAAACGAAGGACCGGCCGGTGCAGGCAAAGTAATCGATGAACAGGTAGTTCATGTTTTCCGACGGCAGGCAGTTTCGTCGAGTTCTCATGGTGCATGGATGGCAGGCGATGGCAAATACGGCAGAAAGTCTGACAAAGGAACAGGCCGTCACCTACCGCTTCAAAGGGCTAGAATTCGGTCACTTCGGCCGTCCGAGAGGATGGAGGGCAAGCAAAAGGTCACTAGAGGGTTGGTCCACAGATAATGAGAACACACTGACGATTCTGTCCGGAGAGAGCAAGGCAAGTCATATGTAAAATGCAAAGGTCGAGAGTACGGTGGAGTAGATAAAGCGCCTCCAGCGATACTCAGGCGTCATCGCACACTTTTCGCGCAGGCGATTCGTGATCCCTCACCCGTGCACATCGGCACATTTTCCCTCTTCTTAGCGTAGAGGCTTTGAGATCAGGAGCAGGCCTCACAGTGAACACTCCAATACATAGCGATCACTGCAATCAATTCCGACAGCCCTGGTTGTCTCGACATGTCAACAAAACCCATACTAGTAGCCAACGTTGCAAAGAGAAACCGAACAAAGATCGGAACAGAGCTACACTTTCAAGACGTCCGAACGAATGAGAAGCATACACAAAACAACCACCCAAATTGACAGCACAGTCGCGTCAAAGCAAGCGATAAACAAAAAGAGAACGCATTTAAGGACGTCCGAACATAGGAAACTCTTTGAATGGACTCGAAGGAAACCTTGTCACCATGCACCATCAAAAGTGTTGCTCTTGACGAGCTCGCGTCGACACTACAACATCCAGGATCTTCGAAACCGCCTGCTCCCGACCCACAAACCTGAGACCTTCCCTGCCACCGAACCCCGGCACGACGCCGCCAAAAATCGCCCGAGGCTAGGCGTGCACAGTTGAAAGGGTTTCCACCACCCTGGCCGAAGCCCGAGTGTCAGGGTGGCACTTTCCGAGGGTCTTCTCACGGCCATCGAGGGCCCGCTGGTGCCATTCGAGTGCCTTGGAGTACTGGCCTTGACTGTCGAACACATTGGCGATGTTGTTAACGGTAGTGAGAGTGTCAGGGTGATCCTTGCCAAGGGCCTTCTCACGGCCATCGAGGGCCCTCTGGTACCATTCGAGAGCCTTGGAGTACTCCCCTTGGGTATTGAACACATTGGCCATGTTGTTAACGGTGGTGAGAGTGGATGGATGACCCTTTCCAAGGGTCTTCTCGCAACCATCAAGATCCCTCTGGTACCATTCGAGTGCCTTGGAGTACTCCCCTTGGCTGTCGAACACATTGGCCATGTTGTTAACGGTGGTGAGAGTGTCAGGGTGATCCTTTCCAAGGGTCTCCTCACGGCCATCGAGGGCCCTCTGGTACCACTCGAGTGCCTTGGAGTACCGGCCTTGGCTATCGAACACCAAGGCCATGTTGTTGACAGTGGTGAGAGTGGATGGGTGCCTCTTTCCAAGGATTTTCTCGCAACCATCAAGATCCCTCTGGTACCATTCGAGTGCCTTGGAGTACTCGCCTTGTCTATTGAACACCAAGGCCATGTTGTGAACGGTGTCGAGAGTGGATGGGTGGTCCTTGCCAAGGGTCTTCTCACGGCCATCGAGTGCCCTCTGGTACCATTCGAGTGCCTTGGAGTACTCGCCTTGGCTATTGAACACCAAGGCCATGTTGTTAACGGTGGTAAGAGTGTCGGGGTGATCCTTGCCAAGGGTCTTCTCGCTGCCATCGAGGGCCCTCTGGTACCATTCGAGTGCCTTGGAGTACTGGCCTTGGCTATCGAATACCAAGGCCATGTTGTTAACGGTGGTGAGAGTGTCAGGGTGATCCTTGCCAAGGGTCTTCTCCCGCCCATCGAGGGCCCTCTGGTACCATTCGAGTGCCTTGGAGTACTGGCCTTTGCTATTGAACACAATGGCCATGCAGTGAACAGTGTCGAGAGTGGATGAGTGGTCCTTGCCAAGGGTCTTCTCCCGCCCGTCGAGGGCCCTCTGGTACCATTCGAGTGCCTTGGAGTACTCCCCTTGGCTATTGAACACAATGCCCAGGCTGTGAACGGTGTTCAGTGTGTCTAGATGGTCATCGCCTAGAAGTTTCTGCTGGCCCGTAAACGACCACTGGAATAGGTTCTCAGCTTGGGAGTAAAATCCGTGATCGACATACATGTGACCGATATCTAAAGTTGCATGAAACACCACCGTAGTTTGTTCGCAAAGCTTAGGAAGTTCTGTCACACTCATTCGAATTCTTTCCAAATGAGACCATATCCTCTTTTCGAAAGCCCAATCGTTCCTCGATTTGTCTTTCTTTTTTTTGAATATTCCGCCAACAAGTATAAGTGCCTCCAGGGCTTTTCTCTGCTTTTCCTGGGCGTTGAGCCGCTCGCGGGCCCAGAAGTGCACGACCGGGTGTATCCAAAAGGCGTCTAGTGATGCTTTTCGCTTCGCCAGTGAAAACGAAAAGAGTTCCGCAAGCGAGACCGTAGGCCAGTCGACTCCTGTCAAATCAGTTAAAAGAAAGCAGGACAGCTGAAGGATTTGCTCTTACCCACTTCCACCCAATCAAACTGCAACCCCCTCTCCCGGAGAAAAAGTTTATCTGGTATATCGGCATTTGCCAGAAACCCACACAACAGTAGCAGTTCCTGGGCTGGACGCGAAAGCATAGCAAAAGATACCTCCCACGTTGTAAAGACGTTTCGGTTCAAATCCCTAGTCCTTTGACCCAATAACCAGCCAGGACCTCCGCTTTTTACAACCTTTCCGAATTCTCCGTCCAGGAGATTCAGGTAGTACTGGAAGGATGTCTGCAAATGTGAAATGTATGACCCAGCCTGAGACAACGCCAGTGGCAGAAACCCCAGCTTCACAGCTACCTGTTCCGCTGCATGATGTTCTATGTATCATATTAGCTTATGCTCTCCGATGGGTCCTCTGGTACTCGCCTTCCCCCTCGAGAACTTCTTTGCCAACACTCTTCGCTAGCACCGCCATAGCTGCTTTCTCGTCGATCTCCTCTATTGCCACTGTCTTGCCCAAAGATCGAAGATTGCTCTTCCTGGACGTTATTATCACATTGCCGGTATCGCAGGTTGGAAGGAGAAGGTGGATGTCAACTGCATCAACATCGTCGTAGTTATCTAATATGAGCAGCCATCCGTCGTTGCCTTTTGTAGCCAGCCAGCTCTTAACTGCTCCGGTCAGTCGTGACTCTGCGGTGCTCTCAGATGAGATTTGTCCCTTCGTATTCAGAACGCCCCCTAGTCCCAACATCAAAGCAATATCTTCATACGACTGTCGTTGTTTTGCATAGCTGTCAATAATGTGTTCGGCGATTGCTCGAGCACTCCGAGCTAATGAGGCCGCGCTGGTGACATCGACCCATAATACCGCCGTGTAGGAATCCAAGTATCGGAACGAATATTCTAGTGCAATTGATGACTTGCCCATTCCTCCGAGCCCGTGAAGCACAACAACCTTGTGGGTCGATAGCTGGACTTCACCGTCGCACGATGTGCCTCCTTTGAGAGTTGAGTAAAGAGAATAGATAATATCGTCCCGACCGCAGAACATGTGATTGCGCGCGAACGGAAGTTGCGGGGCTAATGTGAAGTGAGGTACGCCAGGTTGTATTCCTGTTTAAGGTTCATGTAAGCCTCTAGATAAACGGCTCAAGCGGGGTAGGAATGGCAAACCTCTCGGCGGTGGTGTCACACCGACGGCGGGTAGTGTCCTGTTTAAACTCTCGTTGTATTCTTTCAACTGGCCGATCAATCTTTCGAACTTATCCTTATCGACGAAAGCCCATTGCAATTTCTTCAAAGTAGGCAGCGCGCTCTGTAGGCTTTCTGTGCTGCATTTTAGTCGCTGGACTTCGTTCTCAAGTTCCGGTCTTATATGGTACAAACTCAATAAACGAGATTGAGTAAGAAGTTCGGCAAAGTCCTGACTAAGTCGGGGCTGGATTGGCTGAGGAGTCTTTTGTGTGCGACGGAGTGAGACGGAGAATGATTGATAAAGCGCACGGGCGCTATCGCGCCTTCGCGGACCGCGGTCACTGTCCGGGGCGCCGTACTTGGAGCTGTACTCGAGTAGTTCGGCCAAGACTGTCAAGATTCGTGCCAGGACGTTGATAGCAAAACGTTGCTCGTCGTCGCTTCGACCCTTGTGATCCTGCTCCCAGGCTTTGGCCCACTTCTCCAAGCAGAGCTTTTCCGTCGTAAGCCGTATATCGAGGTCGCCGTAGTCCCGACCGAATGATCGCGCCGTCGACAGCAGATCGTAACCCGTCAGAAGCTGGTTTGCGAGCCCGACAACGGCGATTCCGAGACCTTGAGCGATCAACGATAATCAGCTATTAGGTAACTCTGGCCATGCCGGCATTGGGACGACTCATTACCGGTCGCTTCCATTGTTAGGTTTGGCGTTGATTGCTCGGATGCATGTAGAGGTAGATAAAATTGTCTGGATGACCGACCCGAACTTCTCGATGACAGGGAATGAAGGGCAACCGACGAGCCGCAGGCTTCCAGGGTACATAGATGTACCTCCCTAATCGATCCCATCCTACCTCACTTAGCTACGTACTTTAATGTCAAGAGGGAGGGTAAAAAAAAAACGCAGTTTACCCGGCAACTAAGCGCGTATCAAAACAGTCAAAATACGTATCTCTCCCTCCTGGCATGTGTCAAGAAGGAAACCCACTGCAGCGAATCGTTTAGGCGGCAGCACGGCCAATCAAGACAGCCCAAGCCGAGTGGAACAAAACAGCGATCGCCGACCATAGTTTCTAGATACACTAAATAGTTACATCACATGCATCTCTTCCGTTTTAGTCAGGCCACCATGAAGCAAACGGTCATCGCAACTGAAGCATGCATGTTCGAAGGAATCGGGCTGGTTTGGATGCGTGACGTTTGATGATCGATATTCGTTTCACCATCGCAGTATGAATTCACAAAACCTGTATCGTATCGTACTATACCTTTGTTTAAGAACCGAAGTACGGGCTTTTTTCTTTTTCCTCTTGAGAGGTTAGTTCGCCGTCTTGCATTCGGTCGTCTTGGAGTTTGTCGGGTGTAGTCCTACACACCTGTCACGTTGGATCTGATGGAGCGCACGATTCAATCAGAAGAACCGGAGACTCTCGACGCCGATATGTTTCAAGAGGAAGAGGCGGCAGCCAAGGTGAGGCAGAGAGCCCCAGGCCGGGCCTCACGATGTTCACGGACGGGCAGCGACTCGACAGGGGAGCCACCGGATACTCGGTCGTCTGGCAGAGTGGTCGCGCTGGGTGGGTCTCAAGACCCACATGGGCTACAACCAGGAAGCCTACGACGCGGATTGCGCCGCCCTCGCCAGGGCATCGAAATCCGCCGCAAGGCGGCAGACGATCCCGGGAGTACGTCTTCAAAAAACCGTCCCCACTAGAAGGCCCAGCAGAAGTTTCTGTGGCCAAACGCTCGGAAGGAGAGCGGGAGAGGGAAGGACCGATACAAGATCCGGGACCTCGCCGATACGAGGTGCAGCCAGCCGGTTCTGGATTTTCCTCTCCACGACAGATGTAGGGAGGAAACTTCAAAAAGAAGACCCCCCCCCCCCACGGCGGCGGTGAAGTTGGACCCAACGCTGTCCTGTTCGACAAGGAAGCGACACGCTGGCTCGGGTTTTGGCTAGAATCCCAGCTCATACTCTAGAACCATCATGCCATTCGCATGAAGAACGGGAGGAACGCAATGGCACGGCTTCGCCGGCTCGCAGGACAAATATGTCAGAACAATGGGCGTCCGGAGATGACAGCTTTCTGAGCCCCCGAGCACCGGCTCGGGAGACAGTCTTCCGTCCTTCCCCCTGGCGAGTACCTGAGGCCGGTTTTATATAGAGAATGTTCTGCCTCCGACTATGTATCAACCAACCAATTCACTATCTCCATCCCTATCGATCCATATTCTAACAAGATAGGCCTCTCGCTAGCTAACTGTAGGAAAGTCATGATGTCCTATATCCAATCAGCCGCCTTGTTCACCTCAGAGCTGTGGTGGAATGGTGACCAGACCCAAGGCACTATTGACCAGGCAAACGAGCTACAGCTCCTAGTGAACCAAGAGGCTCGGGCGACTACAGGGTGCTTCCGGACAACCAACATGGGAGCATTGCCAATGGAGTCAGGACTCAGACCAGCGACAGCCCAGCTAGAAAACAGACAGCGGCGGTTCGGAAAACGGTTGCTCAGCCTACCGCACGGAGACCGGGCTAGGGAGGTTGTTGGCGCCCCAATAGCGATTGGACGGAGGCTCATGAATGATGAATGCCCTCGCATACGCGGGCAGGACAGAGAGCACAGTTTTGCTAGAGGAACCAGAGACCCTCGATGCGGAAATTTTGCAGGAGGAGGAAGTTGAAGCCAAGACTGAGGCAGAGAAGCCACGGCCCGAACTCACCATGCTCACGGACGGGTCATGACTAGGCGGCGGTGCCACCGGATATGCCGTGGTACGGAAAAACGGCCAAAACGGGGTGGGTATCAAGTACCACATGGGATGCAACCAGGAGGCCTATGACGCAGAGTGCGCCGCCATCGCTAGAGCACTGGAAACGGCTTCACCATGACAGACGGCTCCAGAAACAGTCACGATCTTCACGAACGCCCAAGCTGCCATACAGCGGATAGCTTCAGAGGAGCCTGGTTCCGGTTAGATGTATGCGCTCTAGGCAGGAAAGCACATCGCGGTACTATGGAGGGCTAGGCCAGACATTACCATCGAGATCCGGTGGTGTCCGGTGCACAAGGGTGTCCCAGGAAATGAGAAAGCTGACGGGTTGCCCAAACTCGCGGCAGAAAAGCCAGAGACCCACGGAATGGCTAGGGTACTCAGACAGTCTGGAGGCCCGCATAGTACCGCTCCCCAGATCCCTCGCTCACCTCAAGCGGAAGATTTCGGAGAAGGAGTGAACAGAAGCGCGGCAATGGGCTGGAGGCCGGATCTCCAAGAAGAAATACGGAATTGCCGAAGAGCCAGAAGCCGGACGGCATGGTGGCGGGGAGCACCAAGAGGCTCGCTTCAAGGCTCTACCAAATGAAGACTGGCCACTGTCTCACCGGGCAGTACCTCCAGTGGACGAAGAACCGACTTACAACACAGTGCTGGTGGTGCCAATACCCAACGCAGACGAGGGACCACCTCTTCAAGGTGCGCCCGGAGTGGAAGGAGTAGCAGAGAATTCTGTGGGCAGAGGTGTGGAAGGAAAGCGGGAGGGGGAAGAGCCGGTACAAAAACCTGGGACCTCCTCGCAGATGGAAGGTGCAGCCAGGCGGTGTTAGACTTGCTCTCCACTACGGATGTGGGAAGGCTGGTCCCGGCTGGGGAAGAGGCAGGAAGCGAGGTGTCAGAATGGGAGCGCATGGAGCGCAGGGAGCGGGAGGAGGAAAGGAGAGCGGAGGCGGAGGAGCCGGGTGCTGGCGAGGAGCCGCCGTTGTTCCTACCCACGCCCTCCTTCATAGCATCCGTAGATGAGGAGTAGGGAGCGGGACATGATCTCCTTTGTTCTTTCTCTTTGCTCTCGCTTTTGTTCTTTCCCTTGTTCGGACTCACTTCCGACATGACTTCTTTAGTGCGTCTCTTGGGATAGGCCTAGGCGAAGGGCAAAAGGGAGCTTACAACGTGCCGCGATCGCGCGGACGGCAGACGGGAAACCCAGACAAAGTGCGCCGCCATAGTCTAGCAAGGCTTTATACGAGTATGAATAAATTAAAAAAGTAAACAGATGTAGGGAGGTTGGACCTAACTCCGGCTGAGGGAGACGAACCGAATGAGGCGTCGGGGTGGGAATGCCGGCAGCGGAGAGAGATAGGAGGGGAGAGGAGGTAGGAGGCCGAGGGGCCTGGAGCGGAGGGTGAGGGACAGCTGCTGTTTCTCTACAGAAGGGATGTAGGGTGTGGAGCTGCCTTTTTTTGTGCTTTCCTTAGTAACTATTCTTTGAAATTTCTTTGGTGCGTTCGACTACTTTTTGGGCATGCCTGGACGGAGGGCAAAGGGGAGCTGCATAGTGCCGCCTGCGGACAGATCGAGGTCGGGTCGGACAGTGGATTATATCGCGATGACCTAGATGGATTGCACGCGATTAAGGATAAAAATAAATAAAGTTGCTCGCAGCAATGCCCTCCAAATGACCGAGAAGCCTGAGTCAGCTCTGGTGAAGCCGCACATCCCCACGTGCCCGATATTCGTCGCGAGACACCGCCCTGGATGATTTGAGATACTCCGGCTCCCGGCCATGTCCGCCACGTCAACGAGTAACCGAGGACAATGCAGTACGAAGAAAAACATTGCAGATGCTGGGCCGCCTAAGGTGTTTCGGGGCGCTCGCTGGCACTTATTTTTTCTTTTACGGAAAGGTGGAGAGACTGACGCGGTGCTGCTGTTGCTAGCGTCCGTCCTTCACCTGTCCTCCCCGTTTCCTTTCGTCGTAGTTCCTTTCCCTTTTTTTTTTGTTTGTTCATACTCGCATGCGAGCTATCTAGATCATGGCGGCGTACATTTTGCCCAGTTTTCCTGTCCGCTGTCCGCGCGGTGGCGGCACGTTGCACGCTCCCCGTTTGCCCTCCGCCCAGGCCTTTCCCACCAAGATATAACGCGAACCAAGGAAACTACAAAGGAAATACCAAAGGAAAAGACAAGAAAAGCGCACCTGTCCCCCCCCCCCCCTACTCCTCTTCTGACGACGCCATGAACGATGGGGTGGGAAGGAACAGCGGTAGCTCTCCCATCACCCAATTCTCCCGTGGCACCCAGCTCCTCCGCCTCTGCCTCCCGCTCCTCTTCCCGCTCCTGGCGCTCCCGGAGCTCCCACTCTGACACCTCTCTCCCAGCGTCCCCCTCTTCCAGAGGCGGCACCAGCCTTCCCACGTCCGTAGAGGTGAGAAAGTCCAGCACCGCCCGGCTGCACCTCTCATCCGCCAGGAGGTCCCGGATCTTCCACCGGCTCTTCCACTTCCCAGTCTCCTTCCGCACCTCCGCCCACAGTATCTTCTGCTGGGCCTTCCACTCCGGGCACTGTGGGTAGAGTGGGGTAGAATACGGCTATCACTCGATGCTGTGCGTGACCGGGGTCACGTGCTTCGATGGTCATCGCTGGTCGCTCGGCATTGGCTGGAGTCCTCGTATTCGGCGCGCTTGCGATGACGATTCGCTCACCGCATGCGACCCTATTGGGTCATGGCGATATTGTATGCAGTCCTTTCCTGTTCCGTCCGTCGCGACCTCCTGGTCCACCGGCAGCCCGTGGCAACTGAGCTCCCCCTGCCCCCGCCTGGCCTATCCCAAAAGGAAACTGAAAGAAAGAGGCGAGAATGGGAGGTCGAGTTCGAGCGAGTGACATCGTGACCAAAGGGAGACAAGCAAAGAAAGAAAGAAACGGCTAGGAAAGAGACGGCTCCTTCCACCTATCCCTCGCTTCCAGCTCCTCTACCGCCACCTCTACTCCCACGCTGTTTAACTGGTTCCTCGCCCGGTTTCGGTGGCACCGCCCTCGGGCCCACCCTGCTCCCACCTTCGTGGTGCGCAAAATTCCCAGGACGGCGCCGGTGCATGTTCGTCCGCTAGGAGGTCTCGGATCGTGAAACGGTTCTTCCCTCTCCCCGTCTCCCTTTGTACCTCTGCCCACAAGGTCTTCTGCTGCACCTTCCATTCCCTGCAATTCTTGAACAGGTGTTCTCTTGTCTGTGTCTTGTATTGACACCACCCGCACTCCGCCGTATCCGCGTTCTTCGTCCACTTCATGTGCTGTCCAGTGCGACAATGTCCTGTTCTGAGCTGATAGAACCTTCCAGCCAGTCGCTTCGATCCCTGCTCCACCGCTCGGTTCGGTCGTAGCATCCCCAGCATCGTGTACTTCTTTCCGTTGACTCTCCCTTTAGCTCCATGCCTCCTCCCACTTCTTCTCCGAGATATCTCGTCTGATGTTGGCCAGAGACCTTAGAAGGGGCATCCTTCTCCTCCCGTACTGGTCAGCGTGGCCCACCCATCCGACCCCGCTTGTCTCGCTTCCTCGTCCGCTCTCTCGTTGCCTGCCACTCCCTCGTGAGCTGGGTACCACCGTATTTCAATGCTCAGGTCTGGTGCTGCTGCCCCCAGGTGTGCTACCCACTTCCTGGCTTCTAGTTCGTGTCGCTCGCCTGGGCCCGGTTCGTCTGACACCATTCTTCTGATCGCAGCCCCTGCATCCGTGACTATGTTGACCTTCATCATCATCAACGACGGTCACGAGTTTTTTTGGTTTAACCATACTCACATTCAGGCTATGTAGAGCGGTCGCGAGTGGGGAGGGGGAGGAACTATTCTAGATACTGTAGGCCGCATGCGATCAATGACAGAACAAAAAAGAGGGGAGGAACTAGACTACCTAGCTATATAGGATAGTCGGGATGGTTGTGGCTCGTGGCCTAGACGGGTCCGGTCGGTTTGATGCCGTTCTGTTTGCTCGGGTGAAGACATGATCGGCACTTGTTGCGACTTGGTGGACGCGTGTTTGGGATTTGGCGATCCATTCACGAAGAGCAGTGCGGGGAGGACGGATAGACCTGTTCTTGCATCCCCCACGCGGACAGCATACATCGCCTAGCTAGGTGCGCGTCGGGTGGGCTTGGGCTGCGCGTGCGGGCGCGAAAGCCCAGTCCTGTAGCATATGTAGTGTGACCAGTGCGCAGTCATGAGAGCTCGCTGGCCGAGGAGGGCGAAACCCCATCGATCCAGCCCATTCACTCCACTGTAGATCCCGCTACCGGAGCGTCTATTCCGCGCAGCCTACCCTCCGCCGCCCCCAAGGCCCAGGGTACTTGCGACGATGATTCATTGATCGTATGCGACCCTATTGGGTCATGACGATATTACTAGGGCACTTGCGAGACGTATCACGGACCGACGCATGCGGAGCAAGGCGGGTGAGAAGGCATGGAGTTGGGCTTCCCGGTACCGTGGTGCCCCACGCCCGCAGGAGCGGTTATTCCTTGGGCGCATCTGGACTGGAGGTAAGGAATGGAGGTACGTACTTCGATTGCAGGGCGATATACTTACGGTCGCCTCCGATCCCCTCCCGAAGTGCAGCCCATGCCGGCCAGACGAAGGACCGGTCGGTGAAGGCGGAGTAGTCGACCAACAGGTAGTTCATAAGGCGTACCACATCGGCTGGCGCTCCCTCTTGTTCTCAGCGTTGGGACTTAAAGACCAGGAGCAACCCGCATAGCGAACACTTCAAACTTCAATACACATTAACTACTGCAATCGATCCCGCCTGCCCCAGTTGCCTCGATACAATAAACCCATGGCAGTAGCCAACTTTGCCAAAAGAAACCGAACCAAGACCGGAGCATACACAAAACAACCAACCAGCCAACAGCATAACACACAAGTATAAAACGAGTGATAAAGACAAGAGAACGCTTTAAGAAAGTCCGAACGTGAATACCTTGTATGAACTCGAAGGAAACCTTGTTATCATACACTATCAAAAGCATTACTCACAGCAAGTTCTCGCCGACACTATAACATCCACGACCTTCACAACACCCTAGCCCCGACCCCACGAACCCTAGACCTGCCCTGCCACCGAACCCGGCACGACGCTGCCAAAAACTGCCCGAGACTAGGTACGCAACCGTGAAAGGGTTTCCACCATCCTGGCAGAAGCCCGAGTGTGAGGGTGGTCCTTTCCAAGCGCCATCCCACGGCCATCGAGTGCCCTCTGGTACCATTCGAGTGCCTTGGAGTACTCGCCTTGGTGATTAAACACCGAGGCCATGTTGTGAACGGCGTTGAGAGTGAATGGGTGATCCTTGCCAAGGGTCTTCTCGTAGCCACCGAGGGCCCTCTGGTACCATTCGAGTGCCTTGGAGTACTCGCCTTGCTTATCGAACACCGAGGCCATGTTGTGAACGGCGTTGAGAGTGAATGGGTGATCCTTGCCAAGGGTCTTCTCGTAACCATCGAGGGCCCTCTGGTACCATTCGAGTGCCTTGGGGTACTCGCCTTGCTTACCGAACACCGAGGC
>Ga0307516_10004796_pt1 | contig 16476 bp, 23 predicted proteins | sample 19_EM_MG_FD_203310 | JGI IMG/M metagenome (GOLD analysis project Ga0307516, IMG submission 203310) | Populus trichocarpa ectomycorrhiza microbial communities from riparian zone in the Pacific Northwest, United States - 19_EM | ecosystem: Host-associated > Plants > Roots > Unclassified | place...
CCTTGGCTAATCCTTCCCAGTTGGCCGATGTATGCAAAGGTCTTCAGTACTTGCACGAACAAGACATCGTCCACAGCGATCTCAAAGGGGTGCGTGTTTCTCCCTTTTTCTCCTGCCGAGGACGCGTTGAGTCCGTTTGTTTTAGGATAACGTGCTTGTTGGTGACGACCACAGGGCCCTCCTGTCTGATTTCGGCCTGGCGGGTTTCGACCGCTCTCGTTGGAACAACATCACGTCCAACTCGAGTGACCCAGGAGGGACCATTGCTTACATGGCCCCAGAGCTCTTTCACCGTGCACACGAGGAAGGTCAATATAGGGTACCCTTGAGGAGGAAGGAAGCGGATGTCTACGCCTTGGGAATGCTCAGTTATGAAGTGAGACTTCTGATTGCGGATTTCTGCGATAGAACACTCACCACAGTCCCAGGTCCTGACTGGAGGAAGACCGTTCTATGGTATGGGCCAAGGAGCGATCATATCCGGGGTTTCAGATGGGAAACGGCCCCCACGACCTTCATCTATACTGATCCCAGACCAGATCTGGGAAATGGTACAAGCATGCTGGAGTGGGGAGCCGACGCAGAGGCCAACAGTAGGGCGCGTCCTCACAATCTGCATGGCTCACGCATCGCAGAACGCACGAGCGGTGTGGCCTGCAAGGAGCCGTTCCAGGGGTGTATACCCGTCCCAAGTCATGAATGTATGGATTTCTCTGCGGAGTCCTTTCGCCGTTCTCACCGTGCTGACTGCCCAATCGAAGACAGATTCCGACACCTGTCTATGGTGCTCCAGCCCCATCAACGGCTAAGAGCTGGATCACCGAGAGCGACGGTTTGAGGTTTCCGGAATTGGGTCACCCTTCGGAACCTAACCTATGTAGAGTTTGTTGCATGTTCAACTGTAGACAATCTCTACTGTACTTTACCACCGTTGTGTTACATTTCTGACGTTAGGGAGCGAATGGTTGCGTCGGTGTATTTGCGGCACTGAGGCGGGACGGGAAACCCTGACCCCGATCAGACAAATATGCGCAAAGTTGATGGGCCCACCTCCCCCGTAAGCTATATTCTCCCCTTGTGGCACGCGGTCCTTCCATTGCAGAATGGTCATTGGGCAATGATATCCTCATAGCCCTGGACTTGCCCTGCACATTGGTCCTGTGGACATGCAGGACCCCCGGTCCCGAAGATCATGCCGTCGATCACCGGTAACTGAATTCCTGTGACTCAGGATTTCTCGGGTTTTTCAAGCCTCGAGGACGAGCGGCACGTTCTCCCCGCCTCTTACCACTCGACCACCACCATGTCAAACCTGTCGACGACCACCGCACCCCCCGCCGCTCATCCGAAACCGCTGATTGGTGATGGGTCTGGGAGGTACAGGATCCTGATCGTGGGCAATAGTGGTACGTTGCTGCGAACACATATGCGAGAATAGAAAACCAAAGTGAATAAACACTGCCCCCTCCCCGCGGTCACTGGGGTCGATCGTGCAGGCACCGGAAAGGTAAGAGAGCGTGTTGTAAATGAAACTCTGATGGTTTGACCCGCAACCCGACCTTGCCTTGGTGACAGACGACGCTGGGTGCAAGACTCTCCAGGTTGTTGAATATACCACATACCAACTTGGATACCCTCCACTGGGGGCCGAACTGGCGATCCTGCCCCGCAAACGAATTCCGTGCGAAAGTCCGAAAAAGGCTTGACCAGACCGCAGAGACTGGTTGGGTGATGGATGGCAGCTACATCTCGAAACTTGGGAACCTTGTCAGGGGTAATGCCACGGACATCATCTGTAAGTGCACAGCTCGTTCCCAGAACGACCTCCCATTCGATGACTTGTCGCTTAGGGTTGGACCCACCGTTCATCCTTTATTTCCCAAGGATATGTTACAGGACCATTGCCCGGCTTATGGGGTACGGAGAGCCCTGTAGTCCGGGATGTGATGAGTCTTGGAGGGCCGTTTTCACTCTCGGAGAGAAAAGCATCCTTTGGTGGAGCTGGACCCGTCACAATCCCCACAGGCAACGCCAACAGGCGGAAATGATGAGCGAAGAGTTCCGAGCCAGAACCCGTAGGTTGGGCGGGTGGGGTGGAGAACTTGAGGAATGGGTCAAGGATGTCCAGGAGATTATTCGTACAACATAATCGTCTGAGCCGTAGCTTGTCTTTTTTCACAATTATACCAATCCTCCACGGCGCTGTTGGCGCATGCCTCCGGTCGAACTTTCTGTCCTCAACTGTAGAACCGATACGTACCGGGGCAAAAGAAGAGTTCCCGGAGTAGGTCGCAACAACACAAGGTGCATTACTGCGGGTCTCAGGCTACTGTTGATACACGGTATTCATTGTAAGGTCGACGCCCGGCTCCACAGTTTCACGACTTGAGAACCTCCAATGTCTGGGTGATGCTACTGCGCAGGTTGAGGCAAAATGGAGGAACGTTGACTGGCCGGTCTTTGTACGGGGTTGATGTGTCCTGCTCTGGTGAAGAGCTGTTGCCGTCTGGGGGCAAGGACCTGTTTGTCCGCCGGGGCGTCCTTGGTTCTGGGGATCGTACCACCTCATACCATTCCGAAACCGTTTCCTTGCCACTGGCCAAGTTACCCGGTATGTCTGGCTGGAGTAATGTGTTACCCTCTAATGGACACTTCTTGCAATTTGGATCGTACCTGGACTTCAACCACGTCAAACATGTCAGACGGTTGCGAACTCGCCCCTTCCAGACAAAGTCTCAAGCCGGAGCGAAACGGGGCGCTAAGGTGCAATTCTAGGTTCCTTGGGTTGTCTGGCACTAACTTGTTCCAGTAAATCACTTCGACAGAATCCTCGGGGACCCATTGTACAATTTCTGCGTTCGGGATATCCTTTATGGCCGAAATCGTGTTGACCAGCTCGTCATACTTCCGCTTCTCCCCTGTGGCTGCGGTGGCCACGCGGATGGGTAACGGGCTAAGTTGGTGGGGTCGCGTGAATTTGATCAGCGTGAAGTAGATTCCACATATGAACTTGAGGTGAATGCAGGGCTGGTTAAATACATGCCAGCCACAAAAAGCCTGGAGTAGGAGTTGGCGGATGGTCCTGATGAATGTGGGGGTGGACGCCACAGAATTCTCCCCTGAATCAGCGAATGGCAGTTGCCTTTCTATGAGAGAGTCAGTAATGTCCCTAGATCGGACCCCAAGTCCTAATGCTTACCTAGGCCATCGTTATACAACCTCTTGATTTCCGTGAGGAACACTACCGATTCCTCTTCCACCTCGGGGGGCTCATCGGTCGCGTACGCGATCTTGACGTGCACGAAGGCAAAATCTGGAATCGTATACATTTCACGATCCAGACCGGAACGCGAGACACGGTGCTTTCGAATCAGATGGCATTGCGGATATGAGAAATAGATGGAGTTTGTGATGGCGGATTCGGCAGAGGGAACACTGCGGGGTATGACGATCGCAGATAGGGTCGAGAAAATCTCCCCGTAGAGTGCATACAACGGATCCTCATACGCTGAGGCGCTGTCGCAGTAGTGGAGGAGAGTGGCCCATCTACGCCGTAAATCGCGGGTGGAAAAATAGTGCAACTGTCAGTGGGTATTTCAGTGGTGTGGTGTATTTCTCGGGCGTGGTTAGACACAAACTGAAGGATCATTGTAGGCAGTATCAGTATGAGCCTGCATGGTCGGCATCTGGAAAACAGGATGAGGCGAAGCTATGTGGGCGGGTTTCCGCCATAGATATACCATCGCATTGTCCTCCCCAAGATGGCTGCACTTCCTGGATGCCGTGGCATCAGCGAATCGATGGGAGATAACGGTGGCCAGACCTGGGGGACGTTCCATTCTTGGGGCACGATCATCTAGGATTATCTGCGGCAATCGGCGGGGCGCTCATTGCCACGTGACCCATTCAATTTTATCCCAAACGTCCACCATGCAAGTTGAACCAGCGCAGCCCCTGCCCGTGAAGGGAGAAAACGACGTGTGGTGGGACACAGAAGAGGACAGGGCTTCCTGGTTAGAGTTTCTAGAAGCCAACAAGGTGCGACCCAGGCCCGCGAAGCCACTGAGGATCCCGGCTCACCGAAGTGCTCATGCAGACGTTGAACTTCGAGTACATGATGGATAACCAACCGTTCGAAAAACTCCCGTGGCAGTACTTTCCCAAGCCCGTGATAGACCATCGTCCTCCTATCTTTATGTATGGTTTCCCGCTCAAAAGCGACGTGTCCGAGATCGAGCGCATCGCTCACATAGCCGGGATCCTGAAACCCGAGGAACCACTCACGGGCCACAACGCCATGAGCACCCTGTCGCGGACCATGGAATTTCTCGGGAGGCAGTGTGGGCTCTCGCGAGAACGTTCGTTTTCCGTCGACGGTTGTTATTGCAGGTCCGTGAGGTTCGTCCTCAAGTTGAAGACAAACTACCACCCCGGGTTCATACCGCCCGAGAAGTTGGAACACACCATCGAGGTACTCAAGAGGTACCTTCCAGGGAAATCGCCACAATGGTTCCTCGACCCGGATGTCATGGATAGGGAGCGTAAAAACTATGAAATCCCAGGTTCGTCGCCTCGTTAGACGCTATTGTGCTGGCCGACTGAAGCTTTCCCCCCAGCCAAGGCGTTGGAGTTAATTTAAACCACCGACGCTGACTTTCATTCCCTCACCGGAGTCTCCCTTCCACGTACGATTAGTAATGACAAACACCAACTTGTATGATAACCTTGACGTTCTAAGGTGTGATCCACTTCGTTCGGGGTGTCACGGCGTGGGTTTGGGGCGTCGAGACTTCGCGGCCCCAGGCCCACAGTTCCGCCCGTCAACGCGGTGCCGGTTGGCTGAATCTAGTTACTGCTCGATCTGGATTGTCCACGCGCCTGGGTCCTTGTTATCCGAGGGTTTGGCCGCCAGGGCCATTGGTATGACTCGTTACCCTTCCTACCCACTGCGCACGGAGTGAGTAGACATATAAAGTGCCCGCTGTGTAGATCTTAGAGGGAAGTGAGAGCCCCATGGCCGAAAACAGGAGAAGGCTGGCGGATTCCCGCCATAGAGATACGCCATCCCATTGTCCTCCCCTAGACGGCTACACTTCCTGGATATCGTGGCATCAGCGAACAGATGGGAGATAACAGTAACCAGACCCTTGGGAGTCACCGTTCCATTCTTGGGGCACAATATACCTGCGGCAATCGGCGGGATGCTCACTACACCACGTGACCGGTCCGCTTCTACTCCAAACGCCCACCATGCGAGTCGAACCCGAGTATGACGTGTGGTGGGACACAGAAGAGGATAGGGCTGCCTGGTTAGAGTTTCTAGAAGCCAACAAGGTGCGACACAGGCCCGCGAAACCTCTGAGGATCACAGCTCACCAACGCGTCCCCGCAGACGTTGAACTTCGAGTACATGATGGATAACCAACCGTTCGAAAAACTCCCATGGCAGTACTTTCCAAAGCCCGTGATAGATCACCGTCCTCCTATCTTTATGTACGGCTTCCCGCTCAAAAGCGACGTGTCCGAGATCGAGCGCATCGCTCACGTAGCGGGCATCCTGGAATCCGGGGAACCACTCACCGGGCGCAACGTCATGAGCACCCTGCCGCAGACCATGGAATTCCTCGGGAGGGAGTGTGGGCTCCCACGAGAGGATTCGCTTTCCGTCGACGGTTGTTATTGCAGGTCCGTGAGGTTCGTCCTCAAGCTGAAGACAAACTACCACCCCGGATTCATACCACCCGAGAAGTTGGAACACACCATCGAGGTACTTAAGAGATACCTTCCAGGGAAGTCGCCACAATGGTTCCTCGACCCCGATGTCATGGATAGGGAGCGTAAAAACTATGAGATCCCAGGTTCGTCGCCCCGTTGAACACCATTGCGATGGCCGGCTGAAGCTTTCCCCCCAGCCAAGGCGTTGGAGTTAATTTGAGCCGTCGACACTGACTTTCGTTCCCTCACCGGAGTCTCCCTTCCACGTACGATTGGTAATGACAAACACCAAATTGTATGATAACCTTGACATTCTAAGGTGTGATTCACTTTGTTCAGGGTGTCACGGTGTGGGTCTGGGGTGTTGAGACTTCGCGGTCCCAGGCCCACTGTTCTGTCCGTCAACGCGGCGCCGGTTAGCTGAATCTCGTTACCGTTTCACGACTGCTGCTCTGGACCACCCACACGCCCGGGATCTCTCTCATGAGTCCAACGGAGGGGGCAGTGACGGCGATTCATGAATCACCCAGGGACTCTACTATCCCTTCAATGGAATTCCATCATGAGCCACGATATGAATCTCATCTCTTCCCAAAGCTTTCAGGACAATTGCCTCAATTTGTTTCGTTTCCTGGCCGGTTATCAGTCGAGAGCGGATCGGGTGGTGTAGTATCCCTCCAGTCCCTTTCCACCTCAAGGGTTTTACCGCATACCCGCCTCGTTGCTGCCAATATCCACTTGCCCCGTGTATGAAGAGGAAGGGGCACTGGAAGCACTCGTACACCAAGGACCCACGATTCTGTGGAGATCATCCGCTGACGGTGTCGCGGCTTCGATTTGGCCGCCAGGGTCATTGGTGATGATTCGCTTCCCCTTCTTACCCATTGCGTGCGGGATGAGTAGACATGCAAAGTGCCCACTGTGGCCCGATTCATGTTCAGATCTTCGAAATGAACCCTTCATCACAATTGATCTCTGGTGTGCGCGTTTATCCTCGTGTATCATCTCCATTCAACGGGATACCGGCCGGATCACCATCTGCACAGATAATCAGATGTTCAGGCTCCCACTTTTTTCAGACAACACTGAACGCGAGCCATGCCAAGTCCGCGGGTCTCTCACTGTAACACTCAGCACTCAATATGATCAGCATTCAGTACTCAGTGTATCAGACCCACACCCCGCCATTCACGTGGCGTCAAATCTAACCGCTGGTGGCTTCCCAGTACAACCTCAAACACGAGCTGAGAACGAAAGTCATGTCAGCCGATACCGACGGATGTGACCCTTCGCAGACCCTCAGCCACCCGGTGACCCACGACCCGGAGGCGGGGCACGCCCGAGGGCTGTGCATGTTGCCGGTTAAACGCCAAATCCCGGGTTGGGATGGTGCGCGCCGATGAGAAATAAATTTGCAATATGTTTTGCAATACGTGGGATGGATCGGTTAAATAATAGCAAGATAAGCTGAGAGATCACATAGCAGACGCAGAACGGGACATGGCAGAGGTTCACCGAAACGGGAAGGCACAGGGCACAAACTACAACCACGTCAGTCACCGGCTGGAGCATGAGGGAAACGAACGTACCCCCAACAAAAAGAAGAAACAGTGGAGGTACCAGGGTCCCAGACGATGGGGGGAGGAGCGCAAAAAAAAGGATGGTGGTCTCAAGCTGACTTCTTTAGACTGCCAATCACCTCTTCGTAATCCCTCTGCTCCCACCTCTGTCCATCTTCCCCCTTAAACCACCTTCTCCCAAAATGTTTCGTGATTGAGAGCGCGGGCCCCACGATCCGGGGCTGCTGGAATCCATGGTCCTGGACGCTCGTCGGAGGAGGGGTGATGAATGAGGACGAAGATGACGAGGCGGAATGTATGGTCCCAAACTTCTCAGTGCTCTGATTCTGCGAGATCCCGGAAAGAAGAGGCAAGTGTTTCTTGAGCCTCCTGGATGTTGAGCTTCGGTGTGAGCTCGGGGGTGGCATACCCTTGGAGCTACCACCGCGGTTCGAGTTCGCAGACCGACTCAACCCTAGATCGCTGTCTGAAGATACGGGCTCGTTCGACGTCATAGAACTGGTGTTGGTGACCACGTGGCTCTCCCTGTACAGGTATTCGCCTTCGTCATCGTCGTCGTCGTCGTCGTCGTCAAAAATTGTAGGCTTCTCGAAAACCATCCTGTCCTCGATCTCAAATGCCATAGAAACGGATCTTGGGGGGAACATAGCAGCAGGGGTCTTGTTGTCCGCGTCTCCCATAGCATCTGGATCGCTGTCCCCATCCTCGATACCATTTCCGGCAATCACGCCCCCCCGATGGTGTTCGTAGGCATTCCCAACAAGGTGGAGATTACCATCGACCTGAGGTTGCCCTTGGATGTCTTGCGCCTGCTCGTGTCCATACCCGCACCCATAGTCGGAGACGTAATTCTGATAGTCATCAAAACCACCACGCCTCGGCCACGGACTTGGTTGGTAGAAGTCATCTTCGTCGTCCGTTTCGCCCTCCTCTCCCTCGCTAAGAACAAAGCGGCCGACTCCTTGTGCGCGGCTGTTGCCTCTGCCTTTATCGAAAGACGCCCGGGGGTCGACATCAAATTCACGGATGACTGTTTCGCCGTGTCGTCGCCGTATCCGACCCAAACGTTTGTCGATCACCTCGTTGGCCGTCGAGTGAGATATGGCGGGATTATATGGGGCCAAGGATCCCTGATGTTGGTCGGCGGCTGCGCGCACAAAGAGAAAGGTCGGCGAAACGATGCAAAAGGAATGGTTGCCAAAAATACGCACGACTCTCGACAGCGGAGCGACTGCCACGCCCAGGGCTTGCCTCGGGCCACCCAAAATTAGGATCCTCGTCGTACTCTCCATCAGAGTCATCTCGGGTAAACTTTATGGGAGAGATCGGCTCCTCCACATCATCCTCGTCCACAGATCCACGATCATCGCGGCAGATAACCGCGGCTGGCGCTGCCTTGGGGATTGGAAGCTCATCGGGGAAGCCGCACTGCTGTGGGCTCTTCGAAAATCTGCGCGATCTCGGCCGTTTGGAAACGTAAGGAGATAAGGCCTGTCCGGGGCTGAGCAATGCGGAAGAACGCGTCGTCAGCGAATCCAGAGAAGAACGACGGGACGAAGTCGGCAACCGATTCGGTTCAGTTTGAGTGGGTAAACGTGGAAGTGGGTGGACCTGTTGTGGAAAGTGATGTCTCGTCCGAACGAAGGGTGCGGAGTTGGGTTCGGCGAGCGAAGGGGCCTGGATGCGATGCTCGTGGCGGTCGTTGGATAGTGATTCGCGGTGGGAATGATCGGTAAGCGCCCTCTTTACCGGTGAAGTCTGAACCCGGAGCTTTGGACGCAGAGGTGGCGGTGGTAGGGCCAAATCTTCCAGAGACACTGGCGATCGTGGTGGTAGCTGCACTTTTGAAGATGATGCTTCGGCGTTCACGCGGCGCACGGCAATTCTAGTTTGTGATTGCTGTCTCAGAGATGGTAGGCGGTGGATGACCACAGTGGTTGGAGAAAGGTCGATGGGTAGGCCAGCGTGAAGGTTCGAGGAATGTTCTGCGGATGAGGATTGTGGTGACTGCATGCAGAAATCGGACGAGCTAACTGATGAGGCTGCTGGAGAGGTTGATAAGTACGGGAGACAAGTCATTTGGGACGTGCGAGGGGATGGCGGAATGATTGGAAGTGCGCGTTTCGGTTTGTGAAGGGTGGTCGGGCTTGAGGGACTCATGATGGGACTCGAACTCAGTGTATTGAGGGAGGTATTGACCAGGGGTTGGGCGGGGGCGGGGGGCATGGGAAGTGGAGGGACTTGGGGTAAGGGGCGTCCTTGGAGAAGGGCGCGATGTGACGGGGGATGTTGTTGGGATGACATGGCGGAAGATTTAGTGACGGAGATGGGATATTGATTTGCGTCTTCCGTCGAGAACTCGGGGGAGGAACCAGAGGTGGAGGAATGGGAGCCAGAGCGAGAAGGGGGGATGGAAAGTGTCGGTCGATGGAACGCCACCTGGGTAGAGGCTTGTGAGGAAGATACGGTTGACTTTGTGAGTGGATAGCGGGGAACTTGGCGCTGGGGGCCTGGGGGGTGAGGTGGGGTGACCGGATAAGACTCCAGCCGAGGGTACATAGTCGCCGCTGGAGGGAGACGGCTACGTGTCGAAGGGGGAGGGGGAGGGGCTGGTAGTGGAAGAATAAGTTTTGGGGGAATGAAATATAGAAGAGATGACGCTCACCGCGCTTGGCGGGTTTCCTTTCCAGACGAAAAGAAAGGACGGAAAGAGGGAGATCTATAAGGAGCGACACGGGCAGGCATAAGAAGGGAGTAAGATGTTTGATAGGTAATCACAAGTCACGCTTTGAATGTGTAATAGCAAACAGTCCTGTTGGGGCGCACCCTTGAGCCGGATTTTCTCCCTGGGATGGTGTTCAGCTGAGTGAGCGCAAGAGGCTGTACTCTCGGGTCGTCACGGCGGTGGACCAGCGCCACAGGGTGGGTGTGCAGATGAAGCGCGACGGGCGAGCGGCGTGTGCTAAGAAAAGCGAGGGATCCCGGTCGACCGGGGGCGTCATGGGGGCAAATTGAGATCAAGGGCGAGGCCAACGGAGGGGGAGGCGGGCCCAGTTCCAACCGATTTGTTTTTCTTCCATCAAAGATATCAAAGTCAAACCAGACCGTCTGCAACGAGAAAGAGAGCGAATTCACCGTTGGACTACACCGGATCCGCGATGCTCGAGTGCGCGCGAGCGAGGGAGAGGGGATGGTGGTAGAGGACAAAGGCGGGCGAGTCCCATTCTCGGCTTACCGGCTCAGTCGACTGGGGCACCCCAACGCCCATCTATCCTCCCGCCGCCTTCCCAGCTTCTCTATTTCGCTTTCCACCCATAGATAAGCACCGGAAGAAATTTCAGCAAGCTGCCCGAGCACCCCAGAGCTCTTCCCCCGTGTCACGTGTACCAGTTAGGACCTTTCGATGTCTCTCCCAACAAGAGGCAGGGTGATCATCAACACGACTGCTGGCGAGCTCGACATTGAGCTCTGGTCAAGGGTGCGAAACTGGCCCTGCCACTGAATCCCTCTTCCTCACCGCTGAAAACGACCCAGGAGTGTCCAAAGGCATGCCGAAACTTCATCACGCTCGCCATGGAGGGTGAGTTTTGGATCCCTTCCCCTCCCTCCGTCGCTGATATCCCTTCGTCAAGGCTACTATGACGGTGTAATATTCCACCGGTAGCTATTATTTTCTTTTCACCGGAAAAATCGCGGTCCTTGAACAACGCAAGTTGATCCTCTTCCCGTCTGGTGAAACAGGATCGTCCCAAACTTCCTTGTCCAGACCGGTGATCGGACCGGCACGGGGGGAGGTGGAGAATCCATCTACGGGGGTGCGCATCATGTAATCTATGGGATTTGGGGGATTGCTATTTACACGTGGGCGGCCTCTGCAGAACCATTCGAGGACGAGATACACCCCCGGCTAAGGTTCCCCCACCGAGGACTGGTCGCCTGCGCAAACAATGGCGCCAAGAACTCTAACGACTCGCAGTTTTTCATCACCCTCGGTTCGTTTGCTTGGTTCCACCACTCGTTATTGCCATTGACCTCCTGCATAGACAGGGCAGAAGAATTGCATGGGAAACACACACTATTTGGAAGATGCATCGGCGATACCATCTACAGTGCGTCCTAACCTTGCTCACACAGAGACTATATTCTAACGCGTCCGGTGTAGACGTCGTGAAGATCGGAGAAACGGGTGAGTAAGTCATCAGGACCCTCCCCACTCGACCGTAACGAATTGACCCCAAGCCGTGATTAGAAATTGACAAAAGCGAACGTCCGGTTTAGTGCGTTGCTTTTTCTTTTTTTTTGCGTGTAGCCCTGAAATCTAAACGTAGCCCGCCAAAGATCAGGTCGATCCGGATCGTCGACAACCCATTTGACGATATTGTCCCACGCATCACCGCAGAGGAGAAACGCGCCCAACAGCGTGCTCGCCAGCAAGCACAAAAAGAACGTGAGGAAGCTCAAAGGAAAAAAGGCGCCAAAAAGTAAGGGTTCCGGAGTCGAGTTGATTTCCTCACCTAACTTCCGGTCTCAGGGACACAAAACTCCTCAGTTTTGGCGGTGAGGACGGAGAGGAGGAGGAGGAACCGACTTCCTTCAAAAAAAAACCACTCGTGAGGCCGGATTGTAAGTGAAACGATAGGGTCCCGCAGAGTACCTCACTGAACACGCCAAATTCAACGCAGTGGTTGATGGTCCCCAAGATTCTATTACGACAACGACGATACCAGACTTTGTGACGAACATCTCATCGAAACCTTCAAAGGGAAAAGATAAGGAGGATGCGGCTCCTTCAAAGGTGACGACAGTCCCTTGTATCCGAGACGTGAGCTGAACTATGCCTTTTCAGGCCGAGGGATCCAAGTCGAAATATGTTGAAGATATCAGAGAGATCCGCGAAAAGCATGCGAAAGAACAGGCTTCGAAGTTGTGCGCCGCTCCCGCACTCTGCTTTTCCAAACGCCATCGTTAACGCGCCCATGTATGCAGGACGGAAAAACAAGCCGAGATCCAGAGGCTCGAAGCCGACATCCGCAAACTCTCGAAACGCACAGGCGGCAATGCGGATGGGGATTCGGATGATTCCGACCCCGGTCGCGCCAACAAGAAAGCGAAACCTAGCAAATCCTATCTGGAAGAGGAGCTCGCGAAATACTCCAAAGGCCGTTTGTTCGCGGCTGGGGGAGGGCGGGACAAAGACGGGAAGAAGAAGCGAAAGGACGAAACTGACGTTCTGGCGGCGTTGGATGGGTTCAGGAGCAAGTTGAAACGGTTCCAACCCACCTCCTCATCGGGACCGGGGAAAGACAAAGACCCAGACGACATGGACGTCGACGAGGGGCCTGGCGAAGACGCCACTGCCGAAGGACTGGAAGTCGACACCGATCGAGGGTTCCTCAGTCACCTCTTGACATTCCCCAAAGACAACTCCGAGGAGGTTGATAAAGCAGAAAGGGAGTATGAGGTGATTGATCCAAGGCAACGGGGTGCGAGGGCGAAGCAAGAAGAGAGGGATAGGCGGAACGCAGCGAGAGGGCGGGGCGGGCGAGGAAGGCGGTAAGGATCTCACGTAAGATGTTCTGCTGCCATTCCTCTCGGTATGGATCATGGCGGCCGTATGTATGACCCAGTGCGCAGTATGTTCGAATTGAGATTTTGTTCTCGCCGCGACCCCGAGGAGGTGATCCCAATCATCCCCCATTTGGACTTAGTTTAGAATTTGATCGATGATCCAAGTGTCCTGTAGATCTGATATGCCTGCCAACTGTCAGATTCCTGGGCGCTTTTCTGGCGCGTTCACATGTAGCCCCAAAACCTTCGACGTGACGCGCGAACGGCAGCGTGTAGAGCGCCCCCGTGATTCTCGCCTTCACCGGTGACTGATGTTCATTGATTCTCAGAGTTGGTTCACCAAAAACCAAACTGCATCGGACGATATGTACATATCTGCGGAAACCTGGGTAAAGGGAGGTGCAATCGATTCTAATCAAAGAGCGGATGCGTCGGTTCCCGCCGTCGCACACATTCGGATATTCTAGTGGGTGGACAAAAGCAGAGCTAGGGTTGGGTTTCGAATCTCTGCTAACACGAAGGGAGGAACGATAGAAGGAAACAGATGCAAGTGCCGAGGTCCCCGAGTTAAACCTCCCCTTTCTTACGGGCATCGCCTCTGTCCATGACGGAAACAGACAAGACTACCGTCGTACATGCCACCACCAGTGACATTTGGGGGAAGAAGCCCACCACATCTAAGAGGCGATGTTAATCCTCAGGAAGAGGGCAATGCGATTCCAGCACGTACCGAAAAGTATGCCAAATGGCGGCGAACCCACGAAAAGACTAGTGAAAATGGCTGAAAAGGGGAGGAGGGCGACACCATCTTTCACCTCGCTTCTGCTGGCCACGATCGCGTCAACATCCAATTGATCAGAAACATTGAAAGCGTAAGGGCCCGTCCTCGGTATCGTAGGTGAACCAGTTCACGCTCGGTACCGTCTCGGATGTCGTGGTGAAATCTGCTGGTCCGGCATCGCCGATTGCGAAGAGGGGTATTGGTACGGGCTTGTTCGTGGCTCTCTCGACGGCGAAGGCGAACACCGTGAAATTGCGGGGTCACATAGTGACTGCCCATTGTTACCCTCGAATGAAGCCGTCTCCGGGGGGCCGCCAAGTAGAAGGAGAGTCGTGTCAAAACCGCCCGAGTTGGGCTCGTTTAATGATCATCGGAAGGTTGGTCGGATCATACGAAAAGGCTGGCTGTGTTGCGCTGGTATTTCGTCGCTGAGTAACTCCCAGATAGAGAGAGAGGTGGGCATGTACCCACTTATCCAGATAAACGTCCACAGCTCTATCGGGGGTCGGATACTCGCTGGGGGCTCCAGTCACAGGTTGCAGCCCGTACTTCCCACACCCAACGAAGAACCATCTCAATAGCTTTTGTGTAGTAAGCAGCAAATTTAACCGCAAGGTAGTGCCAATGATCGCAACCTGGAGGATATCAATCAGCAGAGTTACCCTGTCCAACGGTTACACCAAAAAGACCTACTCCACTCTCATCGTGCGGCAACCCATCGAATGCGTTGCGATTGAAGTCGATCCCAAGAACCAAAAGTAGCGGTATAACGATGAAGGCAGAAACCCAAGAAACCCGCATCACCAACACCCAGTACCACCCTAAGTGCTGCATCAAACCCCGCATGGGGGTCTGGGGAGAGTCCTTGGAAGCCACGGTGCTGGCTAGATGGACGACTGTGGGTTCGGCGGCGTTCATCACAGGAGAGTACTCTTGCGTCTTCAGGACAAAGGGGATCGGGGGAACGTTGAGAAAATGCATCAGCAACGAATCTCATTGGTTGGCAGACGAACGATTTCACATTACCTTTCCATTTCTTGGCCGACACTCTTCTGAGGATACCCGGCTTACGCTTCGGGATAAACTCGTGATTTACTCAATGGATACGCTGTCCACTGTCCGCGGGGTTGGGAGGTTCTGCTCGTTCTCCAGCGTCCAGTGTTGCTGCGGGCTGACCCGAGCCGATTGAACATGAGTCGATATGAGCCCGCTCACTCGTTACTCTCGAAAACAGCCACCTATTCTGCCCGTATGCCTGAATTATTCTTGGTCTTAGCTGACGGTGTTCTGGACCGGCTCGGGGGGGGGCTCACATTTTGTCCGGCCTACGGCGACACCACCTGTATTGTCGTCTGGCTGGCTGGATACTTGATGCCGAGCAGGGTCGAAAACTTCGGAGATCTGCTCGTGCCCACAGAGTGACACCCGTACACGCGCGGGTATATTTTTATCTTGATCCCAGACTGACCGGATCTGTGACTATCCGGGTTGGTGAGCAACAATTTGGTTTGCGTCCGGCGGTTGAAGGGGCTTTGACGTGCCCACACCGAGCCCCGCTGTTACTTACCTCCCAATTCTCTCGATCCCTTCCACGTCAAAGGGTTCATCCTTCCTCATGTACTCGAGATTCAAAGTCTATGGGGTACACCAGTAAGCGGAGATCCTCAACGACCCTACGAGCGTACCTTGTTGGCTTCTAGAAACTCAATCCGTGTGTTTCTGTCCACTTATTTTTCCCACCACGAATCGTGTTCCTCCTTCGCGGGTATCGATTGGGATACGAGGGGCGGGGCATACACTCACCCTTCACTTTATCCCGTCGAGTGACCTTGAGTTTTCGCGCAGCCAATACGGGTTCATCGCGGGGGTTTTCCAACTACCGGATGACTGTAACCCCCAACGCGACTACGGCATGCTCCACCAACTCCGTGCTGCCGAAGGGGGGCAGCCCATGTACCGGTTCCTGAGTGCTTGGCACCAAGGCGCCGTATGCACGGGTCCCGGGCGGCAGGTAACTGGTACGTCTGGAAATGGACAACCCACTCCAGATCCGAGGCCCGATCACCACGGTAGTGCCAAGGATAATTTAACCACCAGCCTGACGCCTTGTCTTGACGAAAACAGCGCAGCGGGACCAGGCTTGGTTTGTTGTGCTCGATGAGTTGGGGGAGTTGCTTGGTTTGCCACCGGTTAGCCATGAACCAGGGATGTGTGGACCGGAAGTTTTCATTGTGTTCATCTCGTATTGTACATGAATTCATCCCAAGACTCCGGGGGAGACATGAGAGTTATCGAACGATCTGATGCCATCACCACCTGCATGGAGGTGATCCTGGCGAAGAAGCGGAAATCTGCGTGGAGACTCAAAGTAACAGCAGCGCCTCGACTAATACGAGGAAGGTTCAGCCGACGAACCCGGGATCTCAAAGCTTCGGCGCCTCAATTCCAGGACGTCGGGATCTAGGAACCATTGTGGCGACGGCTCCCTGGAAGATATTTACGTAGGATGTCGACAACGTGTTCCAACTCCTCGGGGGGTATGTTCTTCGTGCTGTAGTTCGACTTCAGTCTGAGGGCAAACATCGCGGTCCTACAATGACACCCTGTAAAGGAGATGGTTCCCCTTGGTGACAGACCGCACTCGTTCTCGATGCGGTCCAGGGTCTGCCGCATTATGCCCATGAGGTTGGTTCCGGTGAGTGGTTCCTCAAGTTTTAGGATCCCAAACGCGTGCGCCATGTGCTCGATCTCAGACAGGTCGTTTGAGAGCGCGAAGCCGTAAATGAAGATGGGCGGACGGTGGTCTATCTTGGGGTTAGGGGAGTACTGCCA
>Ga0307516_10004797_pt1 | contig 16473 bp, 23 predicted proteins | sample 19_EM_MG_FD_203310 | JGI IMG/M metagenome (GOLD analysis project Ga0307516, IMG submission 203310) | Populus trichocarpa ectomycorrhiza microbial communities from riparian zone in the Pacific Northwest, United States - 19_EM | ecosystem: Host-associated > Plants > Roots > Unclassified | place...
GTCTTGGGGACGAAAGAGCCATCAGAGAAAGCACGCCTCGAAGCCTTTGACCTAATCGTCACCATGGGCAAGAAAATGAAAGAGGGTGGTGTGGTTAAACGAAATTTGCTTGAAGGAATGGACGAGGATGAAGCTACGGAAAGTACGTCCTCGGTCAGTAAACGTTTCTGATCCAGGCCAACCAAACTGGACCACGTAGCACCCGCATCTTTGGAGGAGTACTTCGCGATGATTGCTGGCGGTCTCGCTGGGGCGACCCCTCACATGATCAGCGCAACGATTACCGCCATCTCCCGGCTGGTTTTCGAATTTAAAGGTTGATATTGTTTCCCGTCCTTCGCTTAGTCTCATACCGACTCGTTGTTCTAGACGATATTCCTCCGGAGATGTCCAACGAAATCTTCGCTACGATGATGGTTTTTCTTGACTCCGCGAATCGAGAGATTGTCAAGTCTGCCCTTGGTTTCGTCAAGCTCGCTATCCACACCTATCCTACAGATGTAATCCGTGAACATCTAAGGCCGACACTCAAATCCCTCCTTGGCTGGTCTCACGGTCACAGAAACCACTTCAAGATGCAGGTGAGGTATATTTGTGAACGCCTCATGAGAAAAGTCGGCTACGACGAGCTGCTGGCCTGTGTGGACGACAATGAAGACGGGAAGAAGATCCTGATCAACATCAAGAAGAGGAAGGAACACGCAAAGAAGAAGAAAGCAAAGGCTGCCGAACAACAGGATCAGGTTCGTAGCCGAATTCACTCCGCCTCCTATGTTCCCTCACGATCAATTGCCAGAAGCCTGGTGTCGACAAGCCGGTTACTGGATCGACTTTCGAAGACGTTCTTTACGGTGACGACTCCGACAGCGAAGCTGAAGACGACGAAAAGGAGGAGGATACTAGGGGACGTAAGAAGCGGGGCGGTGCCCATGGTGGTACTCGTCTCAGACTCGACAACGACCAGCCAATGGATCTACTCGAGTCCGCCGTGACCCACGTTACAAGTGAGTTGAATCTTTGGTTACCCACCCAGTTTAACACCCGTTTTCGAAGGTGCTCGTTCCAAGAGGGGCCGCGAACCTGGCCAAGAAGCCGCCCGGTTCAAGGCTGATGTGGAAACCGGAAAAATGATCATCGACGACGGGGGCGAAGCAGACGGTGAAATGATGGAAGTGGGGGAGGATGTCGTTGGAACGGCTTATCGCGACTCCATTCGCTCCGTTGATGGCTTTAGTCGTGGCTCCAACGGTCGAGTGAAATTCAACAAGGATACGAAGAAGCGCAGAAGAGGAGAGGTGGAAGGCGAAACCGAAGACGTTGAGATGGGTGACGTGGCGGCGAACATGGATAGGAAGAGCAAGAAGCGCTCCCCAGAGAAACTTGGGAGAGAGTTCAGATCCAAGGTTTGTGCCTTCAATCACGCTCTGCACGATGTCATGGCTGGAGTGACTAATCGGCCAACAGAAAGCAGGCGGTGATGTCAAGAGAGGTGGAACGGATCCGTATGCATATGTCACACTGCAACAAGCCGCAAAGAAAAAGTCTGGAAGGATTACGAACAAACGATGAACATGTACACCCACTGTATCTCGATACGTTCGATTGCATTTGTATCCATGGGGGCCCAGGGACGGTTTTTGGGGGGTTAATAGTACGACGTGCCCGGTCGGCAGGTGTGTGTGCGGTAAACGAAAACCACTGGCAGGGTCAGAATGTGTGAAGTGTCAAGATGGGGAGCTGGGGAAGGGTGGGCGTTCAAATGTCCCAACTCGAAGGATCATCCCACCAGGGAACCTGAGGGTCTATTCTAAGCTCCACCTCGCCCACATATCTTCTCAATTTCCCAAGGACGTTGTCCGGAATCCGTTCGTCCTCACCCTCTACTATGATGATAAGTGTATCCAACGGAACGCCGCGTTTTTTCCTGGTCGAAAGGAGGCCTTCTAGCTTGGTTGCACTGAGTGAATCTTCCGGGGAGAGGTATAACGTAAGTTGCCGAAGCAAGGGGCAAACGATCTCCGGCTCCGTTATTTGTAGAACGGTGATGAACGCTTGACTTGAGCAGTCGACGAGTATTATTGAGCGGAGATTCTCCATTGAACGCAAGGCTGCACAGTGGGGGGCTTCGAGAGCATCGCGTTGGTCGGTATATCCCTGGAAACCGTCGAATAGGATTTTTTCGACTCCCATTGTAGATACTGGATGGAAGGAACGGATGGCTTCATACGAGAATCTATCGTCCTCTTCGTTATCGACCGCTTCCGCGTTTGAGGCGGTAATATATATCGTTCCATTTGGTCCCATGTAGCGGATAGAACATATACCCGACGTCATGGCTGAAAAATTGACAGCGGTGACGTTTCTTGCCATCGGGATGTGCTCTAAGGACGACGGGAGGAAGTGTTCGGTGACGCCATCTCGAGTCGACACAACATCTGCGCGCATAGTCACGTCTACGCCGACGGGCAAAGATAGATGGGAGATGATTCCTGACCTAGCCGAGCGCCCAACAAGCTCCAGCTGGTTGAGATGTGGTAGGTGGACGACCCTATCTACATCGTCGTGAGATCCGACCTCACCACTCAGGGGCCCTGCAGCTACCATCTTCAGGTTCTCCAAGAGTGGGGTCTGTTCGAGGAAGACGAGTAGGTCAGCCATCGCCGGTTCGCCGTGGGCGGTGTATTGGAGACTGAAGTGGGTTAGGTTTGGAGTCCGGAACTGTATCAAGTTGAAGGTTGCGCGCTCGACGGTAAACTCTCGTAATTCTGGAAGTTCCCCTTTGAAGATGGTAGGGAGGTACTGCCACGACGTGCTGCGGGGTGCGATCACCAGCGTCTTCAGTTTTGGAGCCGGACTTGAAAGATCGCGGCACAGAGCTGTTGTGTCCATCGTGATCATTGGGTGGGCGACCAACAATTCCATACGGTCGACGCGAGGGGCGACAAAGGCCCTGAGAGCAGGGTGAGAGAAGCGCGACCGCAAGTAGATGTGTAGTGGGGCCGCCTTGGCTCGTCGGAGGAAGAAGAACGTTTGCTCTTCACCCAAGCAGCGTATCTCTGCCCAGAGTGACGCAAACGAAAGCAAGGTTGTACGCCAATGTCGACAAACGTGGGTTGCAGAGATAAGGTCCCTGCCTGGCCACCGATAAGCGAGGACCTTGGCGAATACTTCCGGAGGGAGTCTGTTGATCGTGCTGACGGTGTTTATCAGGGACTTGAGGCGAAACAACGCGGCCGCCATCCCCTCCTCCATCCCCATGATCTGCAGCACGGTACCTCAGCAATCCACGCCCCCAAAAATGTCCAGGGCGTACGAACCTCATCGATCTTTAATTTTGAATACCTGCAATCTGTGAACAAGGGGTCCATCTACAAGCTCCCTGAGCCACGTACTCGTTAGGGTCAACTGAGACCTCTTTCAGTTTGTGGGAAAACGCGCTGAACAGCTCCTGGAGCGAGAGCTCTTCTCCATGGTAGGGCGCGACCATAGTGGTTTGCGTTACGAGCCCGGACCCATTGCCTCCTTCACCGGAAGCACCTGATTTACTTCCCACGAATTCCGTTTGCTCATTTGAGTACATCGTTGCGAAATGAGTTCGTGATTATGGGTGAGAATGTGGGGGTGTACGAAAACAAATGAATGATAACTATGAAACCACACGAGCACCTAGCAGGTACCTGTCACCGTAGGCATCCTCGCTGAAGTAGGTCATGTGGAAACGACGGACGAGCCGGTAAGCTTCGGACGGGGTTGAGCATCGGACCAGGTGTCTTGAAGTAAGGGAGAGCGCTTCACTGCAGTATGGGGCTAAGTGAAGACCAGAACGTGTACCGTACCCAAAACTCACGGCTCAATTTTCACGATGCTCTCTTGGCCGCTCGTGTCAGATAACTGGAATGCCCTCAGATAGTTTCTCAAACCGTCTGAGGGCAATTTCCCAGGGAGACCCCACATGATGACATTCTTCCCATGTCCGGAGGTTCCGCCGTTGGGCCCGTTTCCGGTGACAAGCCCTTTGTTAGACGCTTCCTGGCGGCCGATTGAGCCCCGCGTCCTCCCAATAGAAGAGGGGTCCGGAACAGCTGTTGCGCGGAGTGGTAGGGATGACATTGTTGCCTTGTTCAACATTCGCAGGTTGCGGGGCATGGAACCTGGGGAGGATAGTGACAAGTAGGCGGTTCCGGTTGGGTGGAAACGATCGTAATCCATGAATACTAGGATACGGGGGAATGGGTAAGGTCTCGGGACAACTGCGAGATGTGACCGACTCACTTCCGGAAACGTTTTCAAGATTTTGCGCCTGCAGTAGCCTCCGAACATCCTGTGGAAGCGCGGTTTTCGGTAGGCCCCTTAGTCGTATGTGTGAAAAGGTTGCTGCACACGACGTGAGCAAAGAGATTTTGCCCTAAAAGTTGACGGAAACGCACCGGAATAACGAGCACCTGCGCCCGTGAAGGCCTGTTGTGCTGGACGCGTCCAACGCATCCTTGAAGAGCTCGGGGAACGATCGGTAACTTCCGAGATCACTCCGACCACCCAAAAATGAGGCAGAAGAGAGCCAAGGCGTATCGGAAACTAATGGCCCTGTACTCAACGTCTTTCGGGTTCAGGCAGCCATATCAAGTCCTCAGTAAGTCTGCTCTCTCCTGCAACCCTCATCTTGACTGAAGGCCATAGTCGACTCGGAGATGTGCAAAACCGCGCACCAGGGCCACATCGATCTCCCCAACCAGCTGGCCACTGTTTTGCAGGGAACCGTTAAACTGAGTGCGTCTCGTCCCCTCTTGGTTCATTCCGCCCGATTGAACAGGTTTTGCCAAGTCAAGTGATAACCCAATGCTGTATTCACGAACTGTATCTCCAAGGGAAGGATATGCAACCTGTGGTGGACCTCGCCAAGGGCTTCGAGCGAAGGAAATGCAACCACAGAGAGGCCATTTCTGGAGACGCATGCCTGGAAAACGTCATCGGTAAGCTCATTGTTCCAACCGTATTCCGCGAACGAAGTCTCAGTCTGAACAGGGGAAAAGAATAGACACCGTTACGTCGTTGCCACACAATCTCAGCCCCTGCGTTTGTTGCTGCACGGCGTTCCCGCCGTACCGATAGTCCATATAAATCGTTCGGTAATGGTTCTCGGACCACCCAGTGATGCGACATTGGAAGCCAAGGAAAAAGTGAGTCGAGCGGGTTGGATTCACGATTTCTGTTACCGACCGCTTTCGGGAAGGTGGACGAAGCTGCACTTCTGCCTGTCGAATCCGAGTTGGCAAAGCTCCCCGCCTCCACTCAGCAACCCGAAGCCCCAAAGAAAAAGAGGGGTCCAAAGGGACCGAACCCCCTCAGCGTCAAGAGGAAGAAGCCTGCTGTTCCCCAGTTCACCCAACCGAAAATCAAGTCGGACCCCATGCCTATAGGTTCTAAACGAAAAAGGGAAGATGTGCAGGACGGCGTTGAGGCATCCACTGGACCAGGCCAAGCTTCTGGTGGTGGACATAAACGGAAGAGGAGGCGGAAACCGAATGCCGAACCCTCCCCCGACCATGCTGCGTCGTGAATACTCATAGTTGACCTTCACATGTGCCCTCGGTACGACGCGTTGCGGTTGTTCTCCGTCGAATACCGTTCTAGAGTCCTCTGGGACTGAGGATCACAAGAAGAAGCAATGCTGCAGGTGCCCCGTGGCTCAGTTGGTTAGAGCGTGTGACTGTTATGTGACGACATCACAAGGTCGAGAGTTCAAGCCTCTCCGGGGCAGTGTTTTTGTTCCAAGAGCAAGCTTGACACGATCATCGTGACCGCCATATGTTGAAAGTGAACTTCGGGAACAAGTTTGAGATTTCCTCCCACCATGCAGGCAGAGGTCCAGCAGTTCAACGCGTTGCTGCAATCTCTTAACCTGACTTCTGGGTTTTTCAAGCCAACGCCTGCGCCCCCATTGCTTTCTGCTCTCGGGAATGGTTCCTCGTTCGACCCCCTCGGGATTTTGGGCAACACTTCCGTCGCTTCTTCTGACCCTCTGGGTTTCAATGTTCAAGGCAACTGTGTTCCAGAACCCTACTCGGCGCCACCCATTACCGACCAGGAATTCCCTCCATTCGACTCTGCGAAGGCGGCAATATTTCGGTATCGGCAACAACAGTCCGTCAACCTTGGATCCTGGTTGGTTATGAATTGTCGTGTTTTTCCATCATCACTCAAACCTCCTCCACAGGTTCGTTCACGAAGACTGGATGTCGCCGTCGTTGTTCTCTTGTGCTTCTGGCCCTAAGGTCTCTGAACTGGACATTGCGTATGGCTGGGGCTCTGTGGAAGGTTCCCGCTCTGTTCTCGAACGTCATTGGGACACTTGGATCACCCAAGCTGATATGGACTACCTTGCGGGAATCGGTATTAATACCGTACGATTGCCAATCGGGTACTGGAACCTTGGGCCGGAATACTGTAAAGGCACGAGCTACGATCAAGTCTCATCCGTCTACCAGAACTGTTGGCCAAGAGTCAAACGGGCGATAAACATGGCGGAGAAATCTGGCATAGGCGTTCTCGTTGATCTGCATGGGGCCATCGGCAGCCAGAACGGACAAGGACATTCCGGTATATCTGACGGCGTGACTGGCTTGTTCCAATCTCAATCCAACATGGACCGCACCACCAACGTCTTAACCTTTCTCATGAAGGAGCTTGCGTCGGTCACGAACGTCGTTGGGATCCAAATGCTCAACGAACCTAAGGACGTACCGGAACTCATCCCATTCTGTGCGTCGGGTATTCGCCTGTCATACAATTAAATTGCTCACACAAGTAAACAGACGAGAGAGTTATCACGGAGATGAGGGAAGCCTCACCGTACGGGAGCACCTTCCCCTTGTATTTACACGACGGGTTCAACCTTTGGAAGTTCAGCGACTTCGTCCACAAACGACAAGACTTCGTTGTACAGGACTACCATTCATACTACGTGTTTACCCCGTCGGATGCCTCTACGCCCGCCTCCACGCATTCAGAAAATGTAGAACAAGGTATTTCTCAGATGTTAACAAATGCTTCTGGGAATCAACGCCGAAACCTCGTTGTTGACGAATGGTCTTGCGCTCTCACAACCCAGAGTTTGTCGTCCGAGAGGAATCCTGGGGAGGCACGGAGGAGGTTCTGCACTGGTCAGATGGGTGTTTATGCGACCGCCGCGGCAGGGTGGAGTTTCTGGGGTACGATCTCGCTCGAGCACACTTTCTGGAGTCTGACAGAAGGTGTGAACAGCTTACAAGAAGGAAGATTGTGACGAAGATCCTGGGTGGTGTTTCAAGGCTGCCGTCGGGAAAGCTCTCCCACCAACCTTCTTCTCTTATGGCCAAACTTCGAAGACGACACTCTCGACGAGCGATATCACGTACCTCTTTCCGGATAGTCGTCTACCTGCCGCGGCCGGGGTGATGGCAAGGATCAAATCTGTGACGGGCCCTTTGTGGCCCAAGAGCCACAAACGCGAGCTACCGGTGTATCGCCCAGGTTTCCACCCCTTCGATGTCTTTTACCATCTGGTCCTGTCGGGAAGGAAACGGAGCGAATCCTCGGTTAACCTATCCACAGCTGACGCGGTCGGTACCAAAGGCCATTCCGACGGACTGATGACCGCCAAGATTTTCGCTCTTGTGGATTTCTCGAAGCTCGGGTTTATCGATCAGTACATAAACGACAGCATTGCGGCCTTGGGACCAGACGTAGTCGGTGTGGAGTCTCAACAGGAATATAGAGGCGCGTTCTTGCGAGGCTTAGCGGAGGGTGAGGCGAATGTCAGAACTATGTTACAGGTCTAGTCTACTGGAATGCATGATACCAAATTCATGATACTTTTTGAGCCTTAGCCTGCATCGCCCGGTTCTGCCCAACCCCCGAGGAAAAGATGAGGAAAATTAGTGATGAATTTACGGTCAAGAGTATAAGAGATGAGGTATTTGTAGAAGGGAATACGTTCCACGAGTATTCAACAGCGATCAATAGCAGGATTCTAGAGCATACGCTCAGTGGTAGTTTGGCACAAAAGAAAACCGACTGACTGTAAGAGGAAGAACGGGGCTCGCCGTTTCCATCCGGAGAATCCCCTTGGCTCCAACAGCGACTTCCACGCCAGCAGTGGCAGCTGTTGGGCGTACCACGAGTAAAATTGGTAGTGCAAGGAACGTGCACAAGTCATTCCAACGAGATTGCACGTGAATAGTAACACAATTATGGCTGTTCGGAGACGTTAGAGGCGTTGGAGATCAATCCTTGGGGAAAACTCACAATCAGATGTCACAGACAATGCGGCAGGAGGTCGTGAAGGATGTCTGATCGCCGTGATAATCGTAGCGAATGAACCACGGAGATCGACAAACCATCGGTTCAAGAGAAAGATGATTAAGATGAAGAGATGGATGGCGAGAAGCCCCTTTGCAAATGGCTTGCTTAGGAAAATCTCTTCTGGAACGAAGCGCCAGTTGACAGTCCATTCGTACAGGAACGCTCGTGAGAAATCGAAGGCACCGGTAAGGTACTCCCAAGGGTATTCCCATATGAATGGTAGACCGAGGAAGCCCTGTAGGACGATGGTGGCTGCTACATGCCAAATGGTTGTAAGCAGACCCCTCTTGTTACAGACCACCACCATGATACCGGGGAGATACAGCATATTCGACATCTTGATGGAAAGAGCACCGCTAGGTCGGGCGTCAGTCTCCCAGGGGCTAAATCGCGGTACGTTGAACGGAACGCACGCGTAAAGGATCGTCCCGACCTCCAGGAACCCGCTGCTATAGGCAAGGATGGAGGCTTGGGCGCTGACGACCGCCCAGCAATCATTAAAAAGCCGTAGAGTGTATATTGAATGGAGCCTCTTGCTCAATGGCAGCAGGAATAACAGCCAGTTTGGGGCCCCGGCCTTCCGATAAATGGCAGATGTAAGGGCAACGGAGACCAAATAGAGCCCGCCATAGATGTGCTGTGCGAGACGAACGTTCTTCCCGGAATCCGTAATCGCATACAGGAGCCGGTGTATGTAGACGTGACCGGCCGGGTATCTAGGGAACGTGAATGTCTGTCTTATTGCACCCACCCCCCGCCGCCAGCACTTACACAAGGAGCCCAGTTGGACCGTCGATCAACGAGTAATCCCGTTCGCCCCGAAGGTAGAGTTCGACATGGTACATATACGTCTCCCAATCGATTTCTGTGTCTGTGGGAACGCGTTCATTTTCGTGTCCCAGTCACCGCAAGCAAAGCATGAGGTGTCTGACATCTTACGAAGCGGATTATGAGCTGCGTCAAAAGTGCGTCTCCTAGAAGCACGATGAGGACCGCGTGCCAGTAGTATGAGGGGTCAAACAGCAGGTTTTGACCAAGCCTTTGGAGCCTCCGGGTGTTTGTCGCGGGCATCGTGGTCAGTGACCAACACACACATGTGATCGGCATCGCCTGCGTCTATCTTGTCACCCGCCTTGATCTCACTACCCAAACATTCGGACTTTCTTCCTTGCTGCGGTCATTGACGACGAGGCGGATGCGTTTTGTTGCTCGTACCTCACAATGGCAGCCCAGCGAGTCACGGTGACGTACGCCGCGTCCCGGAACCTACAGTCTCAAAACGATCTGTGGGACCAACTCCAGTCTGCTATCGCCGCGCAGCTGCCCCTCCGAAATCTTCACTGGAAATCGGCATCTCGGTCTGCGATACGAACAGTTCAAGAGCTTCCTATCAATCTCGTCTCATTCGACAGTGTGCCTGGGGAACACACCTCCCAGATCCCAGGGAGTTGGCTGGAGAGACCACTGCTGAACTTCTACGTGTTGACATGCGAGGTGCGTTCTATTCTACGTCTTGAACACGATATTAAGCCGCTGAACTCCCTTACCAGGACGTTGAAGCGTACAAAACGACTGTCCGTAAGCAGATCAAAGATTGGTATGCTCAAGCAACACAGCGGAGAAACCAGGAGTGGATGATTATTCACCTCGTGTCACCCGACGTGCGAGCATCGGGAGGGACTTTTTTAAAGATGAAAGGAACAGTCCTGGATAAAATCCGTGCAGATTATAACACCGAAAAGCGAGATAGGTTCGCCTTCCCACAATTCACTCACAACCGTGAACCTAGATGGATTTTTGCAGATGCGTACAACTCTCGTGGTCCCCCGGAAAAGACAACCCCACTACTTGGGTTGACTTCAGCTCTAAATTGAAGGACGGGCTGTTGAATGCGTTCGATGCTGTTGTCACCTTTCGGGAAGAAGAGATCAAGCGGTCCGAAGGCCAGAGGCAAATGCCCGGGTGGAATTTCTGTACATTTTTCATTCTAAAGGTAAGGCGATGTACTAGTCGCTGTTTTCACCTGACTCACGACTTCCCAGGAAAGTCTGGCCTTCTTGTTCGAAGGGATGGGGTTGTACGAAGACGCTCTCGCTCAGTATGACGAGCTGGAAGCGTTATTTTTTCAGGTGTCGAGGGAGAAGAATATGACTTGGTTCGGCACATTCATTTCGCCCGGCTCGAAGGACGACAGTGCCCCTCTCCTCTCTCTAAACAGGAAGGCATACCGGGATCTCATCCTCGCCAACACGATTACGGTTTTTGACTTTCGCATCTATCTGCTTGCGCGCCAATGTCTCATCCTTGGTATGATGGGAAGAGTTTTGGACGTCTGTGAGAAATCCGGCGCCTTTCTTGTGAGGTTTGGAGAACGAGTCAGAGAAGCACAGGTGTGTGCGGACCATTCGGTATTCCGCCTGTATATCTGACAACCAACGGAGGGAACGCTGCCACGATTCTTCGTCGAATCGTGGATTTACTCTTCCGCATTGAGTGTTGTCGAACAAGCAGAGAACTGGGCGCGGCCCTTCGGTTTAGATGGTGCAGCGGTCGCAAGATTCAGCGCTGCGAAGGGTGGTCTGTTGGTGGTGGCTGTTCATCAGGTGAGAACTTCCGGAACGTCATGGACTCGTCTAATACATCCCAGTAGTTGGACGCCATTGGTGTGATCATCGGCCATCTACCAGCATCGCTTCCGTTTTTCGTCTCAGAAACCGCCCTTACGACAGCAAAAAAAACCGATATACACTCCTCGCAGAAGTTATCTCGGGCGGAGATCCTTTCTGCCATAAAGGATCCAGCAGCCTTCTATGATCTCTACGTCAACCTGGCTAACAGGACGATCGATACTTATGCCAAGGGGAATAGGAGGAAGTTCGCAGTAATGTTACACGGGAAACTGGCAGCTCTCGACATGTAAGCTCGGTATTCGTCTCCGCAGTCCCCTTCCCAACGGCCTTGTAGTCACCGGAATCGATTCCCCAAAGCGTACCAAACATTCTTGGAGCTACCTGGTCATTACGGCCCTGGAGGGTGGTCATCGTTGCAATCCTTCATGCGTTACCAGGCGATTAGCATTCACGCGCAGAGCGAAAGAGCCCGGGACCAGGAGTGGGTGATGCTCGTGACGGAATTCCTGAGGACGTATACCAGTGATCACTCCCGGGAACTTCTCACTCAAACCACGGATATGAAATCGTACCTCTCTTCGCTCACGGAACAGCTTAAGGTGGCGGCTTCCAAGTTAGAATCGGGTTCGTCCCAAAGGTGCCGCCGCGAATCTGTGCTTATCAACCCGCCCAGATGTGCCAGTAGAGGATCATCCTGCGCTCACAATAGAGATACTTGAGCGCACCGCCCGACCTATCGGAACTGAGGACGGGTACCTCCTCGACGTGGTGATTCGTAACAGTCTGCCATCGGTGCGTGCGTTTAAACCATCCGTCGTCGCCTGACCGATGGCTTTGTGTAGGATCTGTCGGTGGATGAAGTGAAGGTTGTATTGACGGGACCGGAAGTGGAGAGGATGTCTTTTATGGCGACAGGAGATACAATCTTGAGTTCTGGGTCTACGGACGTGACCTTACGGTGCACAGTAAGTTGCATGTGTCCCCCGTTTATCTGTGGGCTGACCATATCAGTCATCATCATCTGGCCCGTTCGTTCTCGATCATAGTGAAGTGCGGTTCTCCAAGCTACTTTTCCAGCGGAACCACCGGAAAAAACTCCACACATCGCGACTGGCAGATGGGCTTCCCGTTTTGGTGCGGATACCGAAAGATCCGGAGTCGATAGATATCAAGATGGACCAGCCACGATACAGTACGTTTATTCGCTACGCACACGTTCCCACCACGGACAATTAACCTCCTGCGTAGTCGAACTTGGGGCCCCGTCATACGTGCAAGTGACGTTAACCACGGGACGGAACCAGATCTCCCACGCAACACTCAAATTTGCATCCCACGCTGGGATCAAGTTCGAGTTCTCGGGTACGCATTCCGCGGACGAGAGTGGGTCAACGTTCTTCCCAGGAGAACCGACCGCAGCTCACATAAGTTGATGTAGAGCTCTCTTTGGTAACTGCGGAGGACAGATTGACTATCATGAACATCCCGGAGCGAACGTCTGTCACGTTTTTCCTCCCACACTCTGGTGCATCCGCGTATACTGCCATCGTCAGTACGAGCATCGCCCTGCGCAGAACTCTTGGCTCACGTTCGGTACCTAGAAAGTAAACACCAGGGTGGAGTATGTTACGGATACTGAACCAAACTTGACGAGGACACTGAGATTGTCGCAAATCGTTCCGACCCTGCTCCCAGTTGCTGTCAACGTCCAGGATTTTTTCAGGGCTACGAGGTATTCAGTGGACCTTCCTCTTGCTTGCTCGACGGCTCATTTGGCCCCAAGGCTTTTTACACGGTTTTCTGTTTCAACAACGTCAAACCAACACGTTCGTATACGCTCCGCCAAGCTTGTCCCAGAATCAGACTCACCTGGCCAACTCCGGATCTCGCCGTGCACCCCTCGTTCTTCTAATATTTTGGTACGTTGGTTATACCAACTCCCCCTTGGCGGCTCTCAACATCCTTCAAGACGGTCACGCCAGCCCATTCCGCAAGCTTTCTGTTCGAGATTGAGTCGGACGTCGGACGAGGTGCGGAGTGTATCAATCTTCGTCCGTCCATTTCGTTCACCCCAGTGGTAGTGGGGGAAACTCTCAAACTGCACATCGTGTATCGGGAGTTTAGAAAGGGTAGGCGCCTTGTTATTGGCATTAACATACAGTCGTGACGAATCGGCCCTCCAGAGGTTGAAACGTTGATCGAAAGATCCGCCGACAGGGCACTAGAAGACTTCCCCCACGCCGCCAATTGCAGGTCAAGTCTCGTTCAGTCCATGGTCAACGCCCTCGAGGTGGACTCTAAGTGGATACCGCTGTACAATATTACTGGGAAACTCGAGGCGCCATCAACCCCAGACCTCGAACCGGAGCTGGAGCCTGTGGTTGCTAGGGTTAAAGAGGTACCCTCGCGATTCACTGATTACACGGGTTACTGACCTGGGTGTTAGCTGCTCGCAGATCGTCAGGTCACGCTGGAGGATGAGGAGGAGACGTGGAAGGAGATCGTTTTCCCTGTCGACGTCCCACAGATGAATGTAATTTCGACCTTCTGCGTTGGGTTCAGACCCCGGCTTAAACGAACCTTTCGGACAGATCGTTGCCGCCGCACGGGTGGAGTTGGTGGACCATTTCACGCTCAAGGCAAAGTCATCTGACAGGAGATCGTTGTACGCGGGGCAACCGATACAAGTACTCCTCACCATCAACACTTCTTTCCATTGGGGACCTGGGACGCACGAGGGGGAGGAGAAGACGTACAGGATGAGGTTTGATGTCGAAGAGTTGCTCGATGACTGGTTGGTAAGCGGCCAGAAGAGGGGAGATTTCCTGGCAAAAGTGCGCACCGTCAATCGGTCATCCAATTCACTGCTGAAATTTGAGTTAGGATGGCGGAACTTTCACCGTGCCGATCACTCTTGTGGCTCTCCACCACGGAGAACTACCCTTGCCGAGAGCTTCAGTCACTCCTCTCCCAATCGCCGGCGAGATGACCATGAGCTCTGCCGTGCTGCCTGGCTGCGAGACGTACCAAGAACACGGTGCTCACAAGGTCTTGGTGTTGCCAAGAGGGGGTCGAAGTACTTACGTCGTTGGAATGAACGACGATGAATGAGGGAGGTCATTCCTAATCATGGCATAAATCCAACCGCGTAAATCATACAATCTAATCTCCAGCACAAAATACAGCACAACCAAAACAAAACAGGTAAAGCAATGAAAGATCGACGAAAGGTTTGGGTCATACTGCCCCTCGTTCCGTCCGCCTTGCGAGTATGGAAGAGTGCAGCCGCTTCAGCAACGGCCGAGGAAGGAGGGTAGCCTCCGGTTGGGGGGAATCGAGGGTGCTCTTGATGTCCATGAGCGTTCTGGACGTGGGCAACTGCAACGGGGAGGGGAGAGGTGGGAGTGGCTTTGAATTGCATCGCTGTTCGTGTTCGGTATCATCGGCCACACTCGCATCGACAACGATCCTCTCTGCAACCCGGCACCGAGAGTTCGATCGGACGAGCTTTTCCAGCATCTCTGTCTGCGCAGACGGTTAGATATATGGCGGGTAGTAGGGAGGTTGCTGCATACCTGGGAGAGGTTCCTGTAGTGGGAAGGTTCACCCATCAACATCCTTTTCGTGTCCTCCCGGGCGCAACGCTCGGAGCAGTACTTGTGGTCCCGGCACGGGGACGCCAAACGGCCACAGAAACAGTTCTGCCTCGGAGACTTTGGAGGCTGGGGTGACTGCATGTCTGAGAGAGTGGGCGGTTGGCGACCGGGCAAACCGCCTAGGCGGTTCTTTAAAAACGAATGAGCAAAGGTTGAAAGGACACGGCCGGATCAGCATGGTGTTGTCGGTTTGTGCCAACGCCACCGCCGTGCATGTGGCCAAATCGGAACCGTGGCTTTGGGTACAGGGACAATCAAGAAAGCGAGTGACATGAAAGAGCAGGATGATCAAGACACGGTTGCGCCAACTCCGATCAGAAAATATCTCCTTGACGCGCCCCACCGCAGTCTCGACGGAAAAATGCCAGAACCTGAGGAAGCTTCGACATCCTCGACCGAGGTTACGTTCAAGTCGTTGGGTCTGATAGACCCATTGCTGGAGGCCCTAGAGCAAATGAAATTCAAGGCGCCGACCGACATACAAGCCGATGCCCTGCCTCACGCCCTCCAGGGCCGGGATATCATTGGGGTGGCATCTACAGGTTCGGGAAAGACCGCTGCGTTTGCGCTGCCGATCTTGCAGAAACTCTGGGAGGAGCCGAGAGGACTGTTCGCGTGCGTCATCTCGCCAACTCGCGAACTTGCCTACCAAATCTCCCAACAATTCGAAGCTTTGGGTTCCGCAATGGGCGTACGCTGCGCAGTCATCGTGGGTGGAATGGACATCATGTCTCAGAGGGTCGCTCTGGCAAAGAAGCCACATGTCGTCGTCGCGACCCCTGGCCGGCTGAACGATCACCTCGAAAACACCAAGGGATTTAGTCTCAGAACTCTCAAGTTCCTGGTGGGGGATCTGCCGCCGGTCCACTTGACAGCTGTGCTGATGGTCCCCTTGTTAGGTGCTTGATGAGGCCGATAAGCTGCTAGATCTGGACCTCGGCCCTGTCATTGATAAGATTCTGAAAGTCATACCCAAGGAACGGACGACCTATCTGTTTTCCGCGACCATGACAACAAAAGTCGCAAAATTGCAACGCGCGAGTTTGTCCAACCCCGTCAGGGTCGAGGTCTCTTCCAAGTACGTCTGTGCCCTGATTGAATGTCTTGGTCGCTGACCGTGCTGTTTCAGATATTCCACAGTTTCCACCCTCCTACAATACTATCTCTTTATCCCCATGGTTAAAAAAGACGTGAACCTCGTCTATCTGGCAAACAGCCTGGCCTCGAATTCCATCATAATCTTCACGAGAACCGTCCACGATGCCCAAAGGTACGTCTGTTGATCATGGACGTCGAGGGCTGTGCTGAAATCAAGCAAGGTTGTCAATGATACTCCGTACGCTCGGCTTCCCTGCCGTTCCCTTGCACGGGCAACTGAGCCAAAGTGCACGGCTTGGAGCGCTAGCGAAATTCAAAAGCGGCGGTCGGAAGATCTTGGTCGCCACGGACGTTGCGAGTCGGTAGGCGTTCTCTGGCCGTTTCTTTATTCCGGTCGCAAGCTTACTGGGCACAGAGGGTTGGACTTGCCGTCCGTTGACATTGTCATCAACTACGACGTTCCCACCAGCTCGAAGGATTACATTCACCGAGTGGGTAGGACGGCAAGGGCTGGTCGTTCTGGGAAGTCGATAACGATCGTGACCCAGTACGACGTGGAGATGATGCAACGAGTCGAGGCGGTCATCGGTAAGAAGATGGAGCTGTGGCCGACGGACGAAGAAGAGGTTGCGCTGTTGCGGGAACGGGTGGACGAAGCTTCACGACTCGTCGTGAACGAGCTGAAGGACCAAGCCAGGGGCGGTTCGGGGAAGAGGCGGAGAATGGACGGGGGTTCGGCGGCTGACGAC
>Ga0307516_10004798_pt1 | contig 16472 bp, 12 predicted proteins | sample 19_EM_MG_FD_203310 | JGI IMG/M metagenome (GOLD analysis project Ga0307516, IMG submission 203310) | Populus trichocarpa ectomycorrhiza microbial communities from riparian zone in the Pacific Northwest, United States - 19_EM | ecosystem: Host-associated > Plants > Roots > Unclassified | place...
AACAATGACCCAAACACAGTACAACCAATTTCCAAAGATTACAATCAAACTTAAACACACATATCATCATCATATACTACTAACACAAATTCATGCCAAGTTTTGGAATTTTCAAATTTTCACAATCAAGACCGACCACCCAAGGCTTGGAAATCCATGGTTGGCCTTAATTACATCAATTTGTGTTCTAATTTATGCCATCACCAAAAATAGTCTCTAATAACTCAACCAGACTAACATTTCTGTATTCACTTCAACTAACCCTAACATACTCTTCACATTTCTACAATTAAAGATATCCTTCAAATTCAAAGAATAGAAATGAAATTAATTAAAATTTGATGTCTTACCATTTCTAATTAACACAAATTCAATGGGTTTTGTGATGGAAATCTAAGAGCAATCCTCTTTTCTTTTTGCACATTTCTCTAACAATTGAATTAACCCTATGTAACTACTCTAACCTCTTAATTACACTTTAATTTCACCTAATTTAAGTGGATTTTATGAAGTTTATGGTACACCTACATCACCCATGATCTCTAATTGAAGAGAATTGGAGAAGAAATGCAAACCCTCTCTTCCCTTCCTAACATTGAAACCATTTTCCATTCATAAGAATGAGGGGAATGAAAAAAAGGAAAAAAAAAAGAGACCATTACCTGAATTAAGATGAAAATGGTAGATAGTAGGAGAGAGACCGAGTTTGATTGCGATTAGGGCTAGAAATCTAGAGGAAATGAAGGATTTGATTTGAAAGAGAAGAAGAAATAAGGGAGGATAGATTGTCAAGTTTTACTTCATTTTAAAATAGCCAATGGAATTCCCATCAGCAATTCCATTATTAAATTTAACATGTCATCAATGCCGATAAAATTTTTAAATTTTTTTAATATTTTTATTATGTCACTGATTCCATCAAAAATAAAAAGCTTAATTTTTAACAAACTATTATGTCACCAATTCAATCATCCCTAAACCATTTGTAATGTTTCAACAAAATGGGTGGTCCATCACCGATTCCATTAGAAATATGAACCTTAATTTTTGATAAACTGATCCATCGCTAATTCAATTGAAAATTACTAATGGAAAATTTTTCGTCGACATTTCCATTAGTATTTGCTAATTTTTTGATAGTGAAAGTAGTGGAGTTGGCCTAAATCTTTAAGATTGAATTGTATTGCAAGTTTCTAAATATATTGATAAATAAAGTCTTAATTGCTCCTTAAAAGAAACATACACTGACAGATATAGAACTAAACCATTATCTTTGTATATACAAAAATATGAATCGATATGAGACCTTCAAAACTAATAGAAATGAGAAAAATAGCTTAATATATGATATTATGCCTTTGATGTTTATCATAAACTGATTTCTTCAACTTTTCGATTAACCTAAGAAGTATTAATTAATAAGGCTATAAGGTTATGCCATGTAAACATCATCAGGATTTCCATTTGGAAAGGCATTGGAAATATCCAGTTAACGCAATAGTCACCCAATAAAAATAGTTAAGTCAAAAACTGTCTTAACGGTAGTAGCCTTCATACTGGATGGAAATGAAGTAGTATAATTAATCCCTTCATGTTGTTTATGCTTCGTGTCACCTTTCAACAATATCATCAAGATTGTATTTAATTTTGAATACCTATTTATTTCTAAGGACATTAACTTTCTTTGGTAGAGGTGTCAACTTTTGTGTCTCATGCTTGATAAGAGCAATAATCTCCTTACTCATATATTGCAGCACACCATTTTGGATATTTAACTGCCAGTGTATAACATGTAGTTTCAACTAAAGTAGCATGCTTAATTGATGCAATGTGAGCATGTTCCTTCATAATGCTAGGTCTTAAACTCATTTAATGTGTTTTGTCAAGGATAAAAGCTTAAGCTGGGGTGGTAGAAGTAGCAAGTACATTATTGATTGAATTAGTAGATATTGAACGAACTAGGCATTTATAAATGAGAGTTAGTCACAGGATTAGCAATAGATAAATATAAAGATGATGATTGTGTACTTTCTCATCAAATCTTACATGTTCACAACTGTATAAGTGATACATAACTGAAATAAAACATAAATAGCCTTCATGGTTGTTTGAATAACCAAAATATAAAAAGGATCTACTTCTAAAAAAAACTTGTATGACTGGCAATTTCTTAATAGAGTTGTTTGATATAAGTTCTTTTGTGTTTATCTCAATTAAAAAGACTTTATAACTTCAATTTGGAGTTTTAAGTGAATTGGATTTGAACTCTAAATTTAGTTCTAGATCCACTCATGTAATTCTAAATTTATATTACAGGTTTATACGAGTATTAATATAATTAAATTCACTTTATACAAACAATAGTTCAACTGAATAAGTAACTAAATAATTAAAACAACTTGAATGTAAAGTAAACTTAGTAATTTAGAAAATGAATATTTGCATTCATAGAATGATTTATACTCTGATTACATCTATGAATTGGAACTCCTGAATAATGAAACATCTTTTTGGTTTTTTTGGTTTATGGAATTGAAACTACAAGCTTACTGATTGTAAAGGAAATTACAAGCCTATTTAACTATCACCTATAAAGTTATCGCCTATTGTTTTATCGCCTATAAATTTATTGCCTATAGAATTACCGCCTACAAGCTATACTCTACTGGTTATCAGCCTATAATTACATGTTTTCTTGATAAACAGGTTTTGAAGATATTGTGAACTTGATTGAACTGCAATGTAGTTGCTGTTGTTTTGTTGAGTTGTTATTGATTGTTATTCTTCTTAGTTGTCTTGCCACCTTCTTTAAATAAGAAAGTTCAAGATAACTTCTAGTAACTACCCACACATTTCATTCAATATAACTTCCGGTAACTACCCAATCACTTTATTCAAGGTAATTATTCAAGGTACTATGTAGACTCTTTATACCTTCCATTCACCATCCACGTCAAGTGATAAAGTTCGGTCTGCAATCAAGTGTGGCATGTTCTTTCTAGTCCAGACTTTATAACTCTTTGGTCAATTTTAGTGTATAACACTAATTTCCCTCTCAAACAACACATTAATGATTGATTTGTTTCTAAAATTAGGATTTAATGAGAAACTGAAGAGACTTTAATATCTTTATCTATATTTATATCAATTATTTTTCTTAGGATGATTTGAATTTTCTAATTTCAATCTTATTTCTCTTCATTTAAAACATTTTAATTTTTATTCTCTTACATCTTTAGATAATTTTGGTCTTAAATCACACTCAATATCTTTTATCTTTGATCATTCACTTGAATCCAATGTTTATTTTTTAAACTTTGGATCTTCCTTTCCAGAGTCCGGGTTGTCTAGTAAGTTAATAAGCTCTAAATAGTAGTTTGTACTACTACCTTTTTAAAGTTTCATTTTTTTATTTGTCTATTCATTGGGAGAGACTTTCCTCTTATTTCTACGCTCTTTGGTTAACAAATACCTTGTTAGGGTATCACAAATCTCATCCTTAATTTCTTTAAAAAAAAAAAGCACATCTCTTTAAGTATTTTGTTGGCTTCTTTCACCCTTCGTTTAAATAGTGTATATCTTTTTTCTACACTCATAAACTTGCATTTCTTTTTTTTATTTTCTACTGCTACCCCTAGAAGGATTGATTCTCTATTTCCTTCTTCAACAAAGACAACTTTCATTTCTTCTCTTTCTTCTAAATTTTCTAATAAGTTTGATCTTTTTCGTATGACAGTTTTAAATAAACAAATATGACACTCCCATTGTGATCTCTTATTGATGACTGGATCGCTTTCAAATACTTAAGGCTACCAATTGGTGTTATTTCATCTTGGTATGTTATGTGGTCTCTTATTCTGAAGAAAAAAAATCAGTTTCAAACTATATGCCTGGAAAGGTAAACATTTATCCATTGATGGTAGGGTATCTTTCTTCTTTTTTTCCTATTCCAATCTATTTTGCATCATGTATAGAAAATAAAGTTAGATCATTTCTATGGTCTTGGGAGGAGAATGGGAAAAACTTATATGATTTTAAATAGGCATATGTGATTCCACCAAAAAAACCAATATGGTTTGGGAATTGGCTTTATCTTAGATAAGAATAAAGCTAACTTTTCAAATGGCTCAGGATATTTAGTAGTTCTGTTCTAGATTTTGGAAGAATATTATATGCACCATTCATAATATAATGCCTTCTTCAATCATCTTTTATCCAAGACTATTACAATCAAGAATACATAGTCCAGGATTGTTAACTTTTATATAAAAGATGAGAGGTTTTTAAATAATGCAATGAATGAGGTATGTGTGCTAATTGAAAATGGTAAAGATACTAGTTTCTTGAAGGATGTGTGGATTGGAAGTTCTTGCTTAATTGATGAATTTCCCATATTGTTTCTAATTTTTAATAATAAATGTTCTTCAATGGAAAATATAGGTATTTGGGATGGCTTTACTTGGATTTAGAACTTTAGATGGAGAATGGAACTCCGAGGAAAAGAAACAAGTTCATTCAATACCATATTTAGTTTGTTTTTAAAAGTGGTGTTAGCTAATATTGTTCGGGATAAATTAGTTTAGAACCCAAACTCTAATGGTGAATATTCAGTCAAGACTATGTGTATACCGTTATCAGCCCCTAATTATAATAATAATGTGTCTCTTTGTGTGGTTTGTGGAAAGGTCTAGTTCCACTGAAAGTTGAAATTGTTTGTTGGATGGCTATAATTAACAAAATCAATACTAGAGGTGTACTAAATAGAAAGGGTATTATTGAAAGGAGTACAACAATATACCTAATTTTCTTAGTGGCTGAGGAATTTATTGATCATCTCCTAATTCATTATCATAAAGAGTGGTGTATAGGGTCTAAATTTGTAGGCTAATTAGGCCTCTTCTGGTATTGTCCTGGTAGCCTATTAGATTTGTTCCAACAATAGGGATTTCTGGTAAAAATATCATGGTCAGTATGGCTAATGCATAATGATCTCCTATTCAATAAAACATAATCATGATTTTGATGGTATCTTCTCTTTAATCCTAACCAAGCTATATATATGTGGATTAAAGCATTATTCGCTAACTTTCTTTATTGTACAACTGATTTATTATTATCTATTGATGGCTTGATTAAATGGACAAAATGTAAGAAACCTTGACCAAGATAGATGGATCCTCCATTGGAAAACTTGGTCCAGCTGGTATAAAAAGGATTTTACATGGTCACAAATGGATGGCGATGAGGATTATTTTTTTCTATTTTATTCAAGGTTAAATACTCCAATGAAGTTAAGTTGATAACAAAGGTAAAAGGATTAGAGTTATCATCATAGAGAGGTGATTTTTCTAAAAAGAATATGATTCTTTTAATGCTATAAATTGGATTCGCAAACCATCTTCTAAACTTTGGTATCACCATGAGTTGTTTATCTATGATGCTTGTTTCTCTTCTCACTTGGGTGTTGTGATTTTCTCTCATGTTTTGAGTGAGGCAAACCACTTTGTGGTCTAGAGAATGATTTTATTGCATGGATGTGATGTATAGAGAATTTATGGATTGTTTCCTTCGAGAAATCTATCTGGGGTCTAAATAAATTCACTAGGGATTTTTCATCATAGTCTTAATAATTTTTCCTTCTAATTTATTACTTTTCTATTGTGGATTTCCTTATTTAATCATGGTCCACCAATTTTAGATCAGGGATTTACAGTTTAGTTGTAGGAACAACTAAAATTCATGGCTCTGATAACATAGTTGATGTACGACATGTAAGATTTGAAGAGAAGTAAAGAAGGGAAAGAAAGAAAAAGGAGAGAGAATAAGTTGGAAAGAAGAAGTGGGAGCTAAAGAAGATGAGAAAAGGGGGAAAGATAATTCTATAACTCTCTAACTTTTATTAATTCATCAAAAATATCCATAATGTGAAAAAAATACATATAAATAGTGAAACTCTAATCAAAACCAACAATTAGGCTAATAACCTATAAAATTATCCAACTAAATAACATAAATTAAGTATAATTAATAAATTCAAATAAAAATTCAATAACATGAGCTTGGATATGCTAAATCACCTAACCAAAGAGTGACGAGTAGAACTAATCTCCATTATCTTTGTTCATGTTAGAGGTGTTCACAGTTCGGTTTGGAACCAAAAATCCAACCAAATCGGGAGTTGGTATTCCTTGATAATATGACCCGGGCTAAACTGAAAATGGGTCAGTTTTTTTACATTAAAAACCAAAAAAACAGGGTTAGTTCTCTCATAATCTAGTACTGTGGGAAAGTAATAGAAATTTAAGATTCTTTCAAAAGAGACATACATACAACTCTAAGCATGTCTCACAGCCCCTCGACATAGGAGATCTCTTGGTGTTTAGTTAAAAACAAATACAATTCATCACTTTAAGAGCTTATGAACTATAAACACAACAAACTTTTAGAGGAATCATACACATATAGCATTTAAGATTATCAAACATATGCCTCGTTAATCAAGAAATAAAAGAACAACAAATGATGGTCCATCTTTAACAATGAGAATTTTAAGAAAAGGAAAATGTTTGATCACAACATGTAGCATTTAAAAAGTAGTTTTTGTAAAAATTTAGAATTCCACTTAGATAGTATTTTTTTTTTCTTATAATTACCTTGAGGAGATGAGAGAGAAAAGGCAAGAGGAGGTAGGTAGGTAGGTAGGTAGGTATAAGTAGACTATTTTCAAAACTTAAAAAAAAAATTAGTGGTAGGTTAACAGGAGAGAATGATAAATAGGAGATATGGGAGACTCAAAAGGGATAAAATAATTATGATTTAGAATTAAGTTATGTTTTTTTATACCCTGTTTATTTTTTTAAGTTATATTCAAATTTGATTGAACCAGTTTCAACTTTTTGAAACCAAAATCAAACCTAACCGAGTGATTTTGTTTTTTTTTTAATTGATTTCTTCGGTTTTTTAATTGATTTGGTTTTTCCAATTAATTTTTTCTTGGTTTTTTTATTTAATTGGTTAATCAGTTTTTTTAAATACCCTTAATTCATATGCATGCATATTCATTGGTGTAAGTTTGGTGTGCACACGTCCCTGTTTGGGAGTATGGTTGCGGTTGTTTTTCAAAGTGCTTTTAACTTAGAAATGCATTAAAATAATATTTTTTATTTTTTTAAAATCATTTTTGATACCAACATATCAAAATAATCTGAAAATACCAAAAAAATATTAATTTGAAATAAATAAAAAAAATTCAAATTTTATTAAAAAAAAATTTGAATCGAAAAACAAACAGGAATGTGGGGAAACCAAACCATCCACTTATTATTGATTAATGCCTATGTGGCAGTTTTTGGACATTTGGGCTTGCACAAGATGGATATTCAGAAATTGAAATCAAGTGCTCGTAGGATATTGAAGCCCAAATAAACAATGGAAAGGCGATTGAGACAATTGGAAAAAAAAGAAAAAATAAAGTTCTCCAGGACTACGCATCATATGAACAAATGTTTTCAAATCCCATGTAGTCATGGTGTTCAATCTTTTCAATCATGTTTACTATCCCGACTCCACCTGTTTGGAAAGGAAAACAAACCATTATTGATGAAAGAAAAAAAAAGAGGGGAAAACACCAAGGAAATCCATTGCTATTATCAATCAATGAAACTGTTCTGTAACAACACATACCGAGTGATATTGCGCTCACAAAAATGGTGAAGGCAAGGATGAAGATGATAAGTGATGCTCTCCCTAATAAATTGATCAGCTTTCGCACCACAAACTGCCCTACGAAGGCAGAAACAGTCGCCACAGCAACGAAGTATAGAGCTGTGTTGGGAATCAAAGACGGTAAGATTCTATAAGAAACTGGTTTCCAACGTTAATTTATATAGCCTTCTAGTTTTGGTGCTCGCTCAAGAGTTGATCAGTAAATAACTTACCATAAGGGACTGGAAAACGTTTCAGAAGGTAATACTCTACAACGGACATGGACGCTGAAAATGTCATAGCAAAGGTCGCTGTGGCACTTGATACCTGTATCAAAAATATGATTAAACTATTCTTCCTTTTCCAGAGAAGATCATTTGTTTCCTTCCTTCCTTCCTTTATTCAAGTGGTATTTTAATGGCCACGCAAAGGATAATTAAACTCTAAAAAAAACGTATGGAATGCACCTGAGGTGGGATTCCCAATTCCAGAAAAAGAGGTCCTAAGATGAATCCTCCACCTAGACCAAGTAAGCCGCCAACTATACCAGCCAATACACCACAGGCACAATATAGGACCAGCTGGTGTGCTCGCCAATTTGTGCCAGTCTCTCCCTTGGATGCAATCTTCCTTGTTCCTTTATACAAGCTTACTGCCTCGTATGAAGACACACCAACAGCCACAGGGATCTGTAAAGTAAAAAATCCAAATGAAGACCCAAAAAATACCAAGTCCATAACATGTTCTTTAATTTTCCTGGCACAGCTTTGTCCCAAAGTCACAGCTACGAATTTGCCATATACGCCAGGAAAAAAAACGAAGTTCAGAATGATCATAGTCATGGTACCTGTAATAGATTCAGCGCCCAATATGCCATCGAACAAGTTGTTGTATAATTCTGTTGCCATCAAAGCAAAAGGTTTCATCACCACTCAAGCTCATTAATGATGGCAATTTAATGAAAATGAACAGAGAGAAAGCAAGAACCTTGCCAATCTCCAATGCAAGGATTGCACCCCAGACAGCAAAGAGCAGTCCAAGTTCCTTCCAGTACACATTCTCAATAATAGAGACCTGTCAAGGTCACTTAAGTCAGTCCCAAAACCAGTAACTCATGAAATGTAAACATATTAGTATTCCTATCCTACCGCTTCTTTTTTAGGCTCCTTGTTTTCTGCTTCTCCTCCACCGCTTGGACCTCCAGGAAGAGGTTGGTATTCCACTTCTTCATTGTCATCATCTGATTAAAAAGCATTAAACTTGAGTAAATATGTCTCAATATCTAAGTCAACAAAATTTACCGTCTAGATTACCATTTGATTCCAAACGCCTAGCAGCCTCCTGAAAAATCAGAAATAAGCGAGATAAATAATGCAGAAATTATTACGCATGCATATAATTATTGGATGAAAAGAAAGAAAGAAGGATGTTAGCAAACCTGTTTTAATATAGTTTCTTTCTTCCATGTTTCCAAACCTTTTAAGAAAGCCTTAGTTGATGTGCCTGCATAAGACCACAACTAATCAAGAAAGTTATCAAAGAAACGAGGTGAAATTCACTTGAAAGAATGGATGCATACCAATGAAGAGAATGATTAGCAAAACCGTAATCATCCAGTCAGCAAAAATCACATTGAAAGCCACCCCAATGCTGATTCCTAACACCAACATTGGTTGAAATAAGAGCGCCAAGTCGTAGTCAATAACGGGCATATCCAATGTAGGATGCCTAAGCTTTAAATTGTAGTATACTGTAGAAGCTGCCGCACCTGTAATCATACCTGGACAAACAAATCCAAGCTTAAAACAACTGCCTTGTGGCGTCTCAACTACCAAAAAAATCATCTAAAAACAGAAGTTTTATACAAATTTAGGACAACAATGCTTTCACTTGTCAAAATTTTGAATCTCAAGCAGTGGCGGAGCCACAGTGGGTCAAAAGGGGGCAATTGCCCCCTTATTTTTTTTTTAAATATTAATATATTAGTGAGAGTGAATTATTGCTACAGCCTATAGGTAAGGAAAGTTTTTAACTTTTATTATTGTTGACTAACTTGACTTTTATATATATATATATATATAATTACAGCTCCCCAACTTTTCCCCCTTTCCCTTTTGTTTCTCCTGTCTAACAAAACAAAAAGGGTTTTTTTTCAGCTGCCGTTCTTGCCTCTCCTCGTCTCCTGAATGCAAATTTCTCGTGGATTAATTTTTTTTGCCTTTTGCTTTATACTTTAGTTAAATTTTCTTTATTTTTTCTATTTATTTTATTATTTAATTTTAGTTTTATTCTTTTATAATTAGTTATTAAAAATATTAGGGTTTATGATAATTTAGGAGTTTTGTTATAAATATGTTCAAAATAAATTTTTAAATCTGCTAATTTAATTTATTAAATGTTTCTTTTCTTATTATAAAGAAATAAATTAATATTCATGCAAAACCACTATTCTTGACATCTTTTGCATTGATAGAGTAGTTTATTAAAATTTAATATTTTTCACATGATTTGTTTGTAAGTAAAATATCAAGTAAAAAGCATGTTTTTCAAGCATTGTTCCTCTTACACATATACTAGGGCATTGTTCCTTAATTAAATGTCTAAAAATGATTAAGTATAATTTAATCAACATACTTATTATATGCATATAGATATGAATTGAAATAGGTTTTGATTTTGATGAATTGACGTGTATTTTGCTATTAATTTTATATGAAAGATTTAGAATTATTGTGTAACTCAACTGATTTTTGTTTAACAGTGAATTATTGTGTAGTTGTGTTAATTATTATGTAGACATTAATGATAAAAAAATCCAGCAGGTTCATATTAAATTAACATGTCACTAGATAAATATTTCAAGCGTAAATCTATTGAGGATGAAGAGTCAATCAAAGCTTCAAGTCATGTAACTCAATCAAGTTCAAAGAAAAGTCATATTGAAATCAACCCCGACACTCTCCTTGTTGACCCTGGCTTAAGAAGATCAATTTATGAGTACCATATAAATGATATGGATGCAATCCGAATAGCTTATCTACAAAAAGGTTCTTGTCAACCTTCACACTATGATTTTCCATATATGTTTGAATTGATTTCTAATGCATATCTATATAATATAGTATTTGTTAATAATTTGCCCTCTCATTTAAAAAACTCTGGCTTCGCCACTGATCTCAAGTCAGAGGCCTTTGGGGAAATGAACTTTCATTTGACCTCCTAATTAAGCATCTTCCATCAAGAGAAAATTAATACAAGTGGAAGTGTCCATAAAGAATAACAGATTTCTCTTACATTTTGATATAGCAGTCGATGATTTTGCATCAAACCCAATAATCAAGGTAAGCATGGGAACAAAAATGCCACCGCCACCAACACCTCCTACACTCCCAAGTGCTGCTCCAAAAAATCCAATTATGGTTCCCACTACAATTTTCCAGCCAAATTTCATGTCCTGTGAATCCATTGTCACAAACCATACTCATAAGTCGTGTCAGATAGATGCCACGGTTTCTGGAACAACAAACAGGAAGAGGCCAAGAAACAAGAGGACCTCAACAAATGTAATATAGTCGACTCAGTTTTTTTGTGATCCAATATCTTTCGTCAGTTCTGATTTCCCAGGAGGAGGAAAATAAGCTCAACAGAGAAAATTGGTAGCATGAGGCCAGGGTTAAAACCTGAGACTCTTTTCCTAACTAGATTTTCTAAGCAGCAGTACAGAAAAAAAAAACCAATGAAGAGCCAACATGAGAATCCCAAAAACACGTAGGAAGTAAAATATAGAAGTGTACTTACCGGCCAGACATGTGTATATCCATATAAACCTTTTTGCCACAAGAAATTTAATACTCTCATGAAAAGACCAGGCTCAACTTGCGGGCTGATCCCGTGAACAGTTGAAACTTGTTTTCTCAGTCTTGCTTCAGCTATGGCAACCATTGAAGCTATACCAAGAGAAACAATCAAAGTTGCTCCTCCTATCATTCTCAAACTCAAACCCCGCCATTTTGATCCCATCACAGCCATGAGAAATACTCCCTTTATTTCTAGCAGAATCAACTGTATGATGTTTGAGCTCAGACCAGAAAGGAAAACAGAGAGACGAATACTAGTAATAGTAAAACTCAGGACCGAGCAAAACCAACACCCACTTATCAGGAATCACATGTTGGCTACAATCAATGTAAATGCAAAGGACAGGAACAGAAAATGACAGCCAGATTCCTCGACGTCAATAACGGATCACGAGTTTTAAACTGAGAGAGTAAAAAACTAAAAAGAACCAATACCCACTTATCGAATCCGTCTGTCTTTACTTTCTATATTTTACAGTTTCTTCAAACTCTAATTTGCAAGTCTTGAAACAAATTTTGTAGTGATAATAAATAAACTCAATCGAATCTCATCAGTATAAAAGGATTTGAGCATGCCGCTCAATTGAGTTTTTTTCTTTTTCTATTAATATTTTTTTTTTTAACTCTATAAACAAAGGCTTCTAGTTTGTCTTCATCCAAAAATTTTATTTTATATTAGAGTAAAAAATAAAGATTCGATTTTTCTTTTCTTTTCTTTTTTTTTATAATAAAAGGATAAAAACCTCTTATTTCCAATCTTGCCCGGCCGGTTTAGATTTAATCCAAATAAAGAATATAGTTAAATTATTGTGGAAGGGAGAGACTTCTAGAAGGGAGTTTATTTTTCGTCCTTGTTTTCCACGTTTTTCACTTAATGTTTGGTTAGTATCTTCAATTGAAAAAATAGAAATAATAAAGACAAGAGATGACACAAAAGACAATTAAATTATGCTTTACTTTGTTATTAAATAATTTCTTCAAATATAACTAATAATAAAATAAATAATTAAACCAATTATATATAAAATAAAATATCTGCACCAATATAAAGTTAAAATCTCACATAATTATACATGCAAGATAATAATTATATCACAAATATTTTTTTATTTTTTATTATCATTCAATGTTGACGTCTTCATCATTAAATTCAATTCCTTTAAGAACATGACCGATCTCCATTTCTATTAATTTTTCAAAAATGATATTTATTTATTTTTATTACTGAAGAGACCGAGTTAATCTCGTTCTTGAAGAGTTGATAGGAAGCCCTCAAACATCACATGGAGATAATAAAAACATCGTCTTTGAATAAATCAACTCGTATATAAAAAACTTACATTTTTATTCATTGACTATAATACATTTTTAAATGATCAGAGTGTCAGGTGCGAAAAAGATTCTTCCCTTTCATATCTTGTAGATGGTAAGTATTTGTCTTAGCCACCCTCGTGAATCTAAAGGGATCATCCCATTTTAGGGCCAACTTGCCCCTTACTCTCTTTATTATTAGTAGCCTCTAACTTTCATGGCATCAAGCCTCCAAATTTGAACCTTTTATTCTTGGCTCTAGCATTATGATGTTGGGTAATTCTGAGCCGATAAGCTTAATTTCTTACTGTTGTAGTTAAGCAAGATTCTTCTAAGAAATCTAAATTGGCCTTAAAGCCATATTCATTACTTTCTGATGTATAATCAACTACTCGATGACTTGGACATCCAATCTCAGTTAGGATCATGGCCTCAGTTCTATAAGTAAGGAGAAAATGAGTTTCTCCGATAAATGTCTTTTGAGTGGTCTTATATGCCTATAAAAGCTCATTGAATAGCTCATTCTATTCTGACTTGGTATCTGTTACCTTTTTCTTGAGTCCATTGAGAAAGACCCGGTTGGTGAGTTCAGTTTAGGGGTTAGACAGTAAAGAGAAACAATGATCAATGTGAAGTCTTTAACGTTATTATTTCACCTTACAACTATCAAACTAGGTCTCATTATCAGTGATAAGATTTTAGGAATCCCAAATCTATAAATGATACTCTTCTAAAAAAAAAAGATGACCTTGTTAGTGGTGATATTTGTCAAAGCTTCTGCCTCCCTTCTATCCGGTGAAGTAGCCCACAACCATTAGAATGAATTGTGTAACAACCCGAAATCCATATATTAATCTAGAACTTTGAGCCTTGAACTTAGAGGAAAATAGGGTAATTTTTTTTAACAACTCAGTTGAGAATATCGTCACATACATTTATATATAGCAACAAATTATTTTTTTTTAACCATATAATCATGACAAAAAGATCTGATTAACGAATTAATTACAACGTTTAATTCAATCTTGGAATTTTACCTTACGTTCAGGATCTTTCGTGACTCGAGCACAGCATATTAGTACATGTCCTGCAAGAAATTAGTATTTGAATTAATTATTATTCCCATCTCTATGGGAAGTCCAAATCACATTAATTTAATAGTAGTAGTAGTAATTGTTGAATAGTTCCATAAATTATTCATTGTATTTAAACCACCTTTTTTTATATATTATATCTACCATTTTCATCAACAATATTTTGCCTTACTTTTCATGCCTTACGCTCGAGGCCGTGTGTGTGTGTGTGTGTGTCTATATATATATATATCACAATGAAGTATTTTTCCCACGTAAGGTAGCCATACCTCTTTTCAGAATAACATTAGTTTTAAGAATCATTCGGGGATTCAATTCTTTAATTATCCTTTTCCATGCTATCCGTCAGTGCATTTAACATCAAAATACTATCTTTTACTTTATGTCTATTTGGGTCAGCAATTTAGAATCCTTAGCTAACAATTCCTTTATAAATCTCACAATTAATTTACTATTGACAAGCACTCTTGCCACTGAAAATTCGCATATCTAACATGTATTTAATTTCAATGTTGATAGTTTATTTACCTGATGCATCCAATATTCATGCCAATTTCTATTCACTCTTTTACATTAGACAAAATAATTTGTCATCATTGGCCATAAACTATACATTGTTGCTAATAGAATTTCATTTGATTGTTATACTTGCCATAAAAATTATATCGTGTTAGTAATCATACGATCCCCTTTTTACGACACACTTTCATTATTTATAATAAATTCATCAGCATTGTCTATGTACACAATACATGATTCACGAATCATGTTAACTCAATTTTGTTTTTCAATTTAAAATACAATAAACATATATCATCCATAACCTTGACGAGACCGTATACCAACGATCGATAAATTTTTATTCAAGATATCTAATTCGAACGTTTAAACTATAATATCATCTCTTCTCTTTTTCTTTTTTCTAAAGGTCGTCTGTCTTTTCGTTGGTTGGATTTACCAATTTAACTACCATACCATGTATTCTTTCTCGATGACAAAATCTTCGTCTCCATCCTTCATGAGGATTAGCTTTTTACATATTCAACTTCAATAATTCAACATTAAAACCACAAACATGATTTCACCACTGTAGTTTTATCGTAACAATTTAAGATTATATAATGTTTTATTAATGACTCTACGAGTCCATAACTCATGTATTAACACTTTCACACGAGCCACTAATCTAACCACACATTCCTCAATCATCAATGTTTTTGACACCACTAACACCAAAACCAGGTAACTAGATCTTCCATTAACCTACTTACCAGAGCACAAGTTCCTTCCTTAGCCCATTCACTAAGGCACTAGTCGTCACTGCCCAAACTGGGCACCAAATTCCATCCAACATGAATCACTAGTATTCCATCCAACAAGAATACTAGCCCACAGCCCAAACTGGGCATTAGATTCCATTCAACAGGAATCACCAGCATTCCATCCAACAAGGATACTAGCCCACAGCCCAAACCAAGCACCAGATTTCATCCAACAAGAATCACCCCACAACCCAAACTTGGCACTAGATTTCATCTAACAAGAATCACAAGTATTCCATCCAACAAGAATACTAGCCCACAGCCCCAACTGGGCACCAGATTACATGCAACAAGAATCACCAGCATTCCATCCAACAAGAATACTAGCCCACAGCCCAAACCAGGCACCAGATTCCATCCAACAGGAATCATCAGTATTCCATCCAACAAGAATACTAGCCCACAGGCCAAACTGGGCACCAGATACCATGCAACAGGAATCACCAGCATTCCATCCAACAAGAATACTAGCCTGCAGCCCAAACCAAGCACCATAATCCATCCAACAGGAATCGCCAGTCAACAGCCCAATCCGGGCACCCGATTCCATCCACCAGGAATCGTCAGTATTCCATCCAATAAGAATACTAATCAATATAATCTATATATCAGAATTCAAATAATAATAAAAATAATTCCACGGCATAATAAAAATGTAGACCATATCAATTAAAATATTTATAGTGCTAGGCACCTACTTCCTTCACATAAATTATTTAAACACGTACACGTACACATCATTAGCATACATGTATAAATTGAGCATCAATAATTTAATCACAATATACCATTAAATTATCACCCTGAAATCAGTACACTTCATTTTTGTTATTACACATCTAACTCGATAGTCAGTACACTGCCGCCACTAACTCTATTCAAGCCAGCCAGTCCACTATATTTTTCCTTGACATAAACATTCACAATTACACAAGTACAAGTAAATTTATAGAAAATACCATTTATTTAACTCTAACAAGTATTGTAAAAACAAAGTTTGAGGTGCAAAGCACCTAGCTAATGCTTGAACTCGCACAAAAGTCCTATACTGCTGAATAAATCCTGCAATCTCTCATGTATCATTGAAGATACACATCAAATTTGGCTCCACCATAATTGGAAATTCCATTCTAAAACTCATTTAAATTTAACATCACATGACACATGCATTCGGATATATATAT
>Ga0307516_10004799_pt1 | contig 16471 bp, 17 predicted proteins | sample 19_EM_MG_FD_203310 | JGI IMG/M metagenome (GOLD analysis project Ga0307516, IMG submission 203310) | Populus trichocarpa ectomycorrhiza microbial communities from riparian zone in the Pacific Northwest, United States - 19_EM | ecosystem: Host-associated > Plants > Roots > Unclassified | place...
AGGATAGCCGTGGCCCCGGCGATCAGCCCGTCGTGCAGGTGACCGCCGGCGCCGGGTTGGTGCCGTTCCAGGAGGCGATGAACCCGAAGCTGGCCGAGCCGCCGGCCGCCAGGGCGCCATTCCAGCTCACGTTCCGGGCGGTGACCGTCGCGCCGCTCTGCGTGACGGTCGCGTTCCAGGACTGCGAGATCTGCTGGCCGCCGCCGAAACCGAACGCTGCGGTCCACGCCGAGGTCGCCGCCGCCCGGTCGTTGCGCACGCTGACCTCACCCTGGAACCCGCCGGACCACTCGGAGATCACCCGGTACGTCGCGGTGCACCCGGCGCCGCTCGGCGGAGCGGAGGTGGACGGTGAAGGGGACGCGGATGAGGGTGGGACCGGCGTGCCGAGGGCCTGGGCGAGCGGCGGGTACCAGCGGTCGGCCATCTTCCGGAAGCCGGCGTCGTTCGGGTGCACCCCGTCGCCGGTGTCCGTGGCGGTGTCGAAGCCGGTCCAGAGGTCCGCCACGGTGATCGGCGACTGGGCCGTGCTGAGGCCGGCGGCCCAGCCCGGGATCGCGGTGTCGAGCGCGACCACGTCGGCCGCGCAGGTGGTGCAGCCGGGCGGGTTCATCGGGATGATCTTCGCGACGATGATCTTCATGGCCGGGTTCTGCGCCCGCATCTGGCCGACCAGCTTCGTGTACGCGGCCAGCACGGTCGCGGTCGGGATGTACCCGCCCCACATGTCGTTGGTGCCGAGATGCATGAGGACGATGTCGGGCCGGGCCGCCGCCAGCCACGGCGGCAACTGGTTCTGGTCGGCGATGCCGGTGGCGGAGTAGCCGCCGTGGCCCTCGTTGTCGCCGTCGTAGGTGAACCCGTAGTTGCAGCCGCCGTCCGGGTCGCTGCCGACGAAGTCGATGGTGTTGTACCCGGCCGTCTGCAGGTGGTTCCAGAGCAGGGCGCGCCAGCACCCCGGCCCGGCGGTGATCGAGTCGCCGAGCGGCATGATCCGGGTAGGTGCCGCGGCCGAGAGCGCGGGCCTGGCTACGGTCAGCGCCAGCACCGCGATGAGTACGGCGAGAGCGCCGTAGAGAATGGACCGGCGTGGCATGGTCGCCTCCTTCCTGGCGGTGGCCGGTTACGGGGTGACGGTGAGCAGGTGTGCCTTGAAGCCGGCGCCGTAGCTGTTGGTCGGCGTGCCGTTGTAGTCCTCGATGAGCACGTTGCCGCCGCCGCAGCCCCACGGGTTCCAGGTCCAGGCGGTGTACCCGATGCGGCGCGCGTCCGCCCAGGCCATCACCTGGTCGATGTAGTCGTGCGCGCAGGTGTTCTGGCCGACCTCGCCGATGTGCACCGGGACCTGCGCGGCCACCGTGCCGATCTGGCTGTCCCAGCAGGAGACGGTGACGCAGGCGTTGAAGTTGTAGGAGTGCCACGAGGCCATCAGGTTGCCGGTCGGGTCGGCCGGCTTGTACGCCAGCCACTGGGTCAGGTCGTTGGTCCAGGTCAGCCCGCCGGTCATGACGACGTTGGTGGCGCCGGTGGCGCGTACCGCGTCGAGCAGGTCCTGCATGCCGGCGACCTCGTAGCCGATGCCGGTGCAGGTGCCGCCGTCGCGCAGGCAGGTCCACGCCGCGGTGGCGTTCGACCAGTTGTTGGCCGCGTCCGGGTAGGGCTCGTTGAACAGGTCGAAGACGACCGCGTTGTTGCCCTTGAAGGCGTTGGCCACGCCGGTCCAGAACTGCGGCGCGTACTGCATGTCCGGCATCGCCTTCTGGCAGGTCGCCGTGGCGTCCGCGCAGGCCGTCGAGGTGCCGGTGTAGACGCCGTGGTTCCAGTGCATGTCGAGGATCGGGTTGATGCCGTTGGCCACCAGCAGGTTGACGTAGTCCTTGACGGCCTGCTGGTAGGTGGCGCCGCTGGGCGTGCCGAAGGTGCCCAGCCAGCAGTCCTCGTTCAGCGGGATCCGGACGGCCCGGATGTTCCACGCCTTCATCGCGGCCACCGAGGCCTGGTCGACCGGGCCGCTGTCCCACATCCCCTTGCCCTGCACGCAGGCGAACTCGCCGCTGGACCGGTTGACGCCGAGCAGCCGGTAGGTGGCCCCGGCCGCCGTCACTAGTTTGTTCCCGGAGACGCGCAGCGCCGGCGCAGCACCGCCGGTCGGGGGCGTGCTGCTGCTCGGCGGCGGGTCGCTGGGGATCTGGCTGGCCGACGGCGTGGGTGTGGTGACGCTGCCGGTGCAGGTCACGCCGTTGACGCTGAACGCGGTGGGCGCGGGGTTGCTGCCGCTCCACGCGCCGATGAAGCCGACGGAAACGGCGCCGCCGGTGGTGACGGGGCCGTTCCAGCTCATGTTGGTGGCGGTGACCCGGGTGCCGGCCTGCGACCAGGTCGCGCCCCAGCCCTGGGTGACGCTCTGGGTGGCGGTGGGGAAGGTGAATTCCAGTTTCCAGGTGCTCAGCGGGTCGCCCAGGTTGGTGAAGGAGACACCGCCCTGGAATCCGCCCTGCCATTGACTGGCCACGGCATAGGTGGCCGAACAGCCGCTGCTGGCGGCGGAGGCGGCGGTCACCGCCGCCAGGGCGCCGGTAACCAGCAGACCGGCCGCCGCCGCTGCCACTAGTGCAACGCGGTATCTCATCGAGGACTCTTCTCCGCTGGGGGACGGGTGACGTGGGAGCGCTCCCATAGACTCATCACCTTGAATGATGAAGTCAAGATGTCGAGCCCGTTACGTTCCCGCGGAGCCGGGCCGGGTGGCCGCACCGGGGCCGCGTCACCCGGCGCGGAAGAGCGGACCCCTAAATGCGCGGGGAATTGCTGAGATCGGCGAGCCAATCGCGGCTGGCGCGGGCGATCCGGGCCGGCACGTGCAATTCGTCCAGCAGATCGGCGGCGGCCGACATTTCCGATTTCCGGCGTACGGCGTGGGTTTTCGAGCCCTCGATCAGGCGGGTGAGAGTATCGGCGTCGCTGCGGCTGAGTTCGTCGCGGATAACGTCGCTGAGCCACGACTCGAGCCCGGCCGCGCGCGCCGCTTCCAGGGCCTCCACCGCGGCGGCGGCCAGCCCTTTGTAGAAGACGCTGCGGAGCAGTTTTCGGGTGGCCGCCGCGCCGACCGGGCCGTCGATCACCTCGACGCTCGCGCCATACCGGCTCAGCGCGGCGGCGACGGCGGGGGCGGCCGGGCCGCTCATGGTCATCGGGGTGCGCAGCCCGCGGCCGGGCACCGGCGCCATCACCGCGACATCGACCACCTCGACCTTGCCGGCGGCGGCCGTGCGCAGGGATTCCTTCAGGCCCGGGGCGGCGGTGTTCAGGTCGGCCCACAGAGTGCCCGGACGGCAGGCCGGCAGCGACTGGACGAGGGCGTCCAGGGCGTCCGCGGCGCTGTTCACGCTGAGGACCAGGTGGGCGTCCCGGCAGGCGTCCGCGTCGCTGTCGGCGGGACGCACACCGGCCGGCGCCGGCACGCGCGGATCGAAGCCGTACACGGTCGCGCCGGCCCGGACCAGGTCGGCGGCGATCAGGCTGCCCGCCTCGCCCAGCCCGAGGACCGCGATGGCGCCAGTCGGGACGGCGCTGCTCACGACGGCGCCCCGAAGTAGTCGAGCGAGCGGAGGGCCTCGATGACGCTGGCGACGTGGTCGCGCATCGCCGCCTCGGCGGCCTTCGGGTCCCGGTCGCGGATCGCGCTGATGATGCGTTCGTGCTGCGGCAGCGACACCTGCGGGCGGCCGGGCAGCAGCGCCAGCATGAACTGGTGCCGGACGAGCTGGCCGCGCAACGTCTCCACGATGCGGTCCGCCGTGCGGTGCTCGGCGATCACCCGGACCAGGGCGTGCAGCCGCTGGTTGAGGTCGCTGTAGCGGTGGTATTCGCCGGCCTCGACCGCCCGGCGCATCAGCACGCCGATCTCGTCGAGCTCGATCGACTGGTCGGGGCTGACCTGCTCGGCGGCGCGGGCGGCGACCAGCCCCTCGACCACCATCCGGACCTCGGTGATCTCCACCGCCTCGCGCATCGACACCTTGCGGACGTGGGCGCCGCGGTTGCGCAGCACCTCGACCAGGCCCTCCGCCGCCAGGTCCTGCAGCGCGGCCCGGACGTTGTGCCGGCTCGCGCCGAACCGCTCGCTCAGCTGCGCCTCGACCAGCCGCTCGCTGGGCAGATACTCGCCGCGCAGGATCGCTTCGCGGAGGGCGTCGCGGGCGTCGGCCGCCGCCGGCCGCTCCGGGGAGGGGCCAGCCGGTCGTCGGTCGTTGGCGTGCTCAGACGGCATTTGTCCCCGTTGTCCCTGGGTGGCTGGCGGCAAGTCGCGTCTGCAGTCTCCTCGCGTGGCCACAAAATTGTCAACGATTGTCTCGATCTTGCACCCGGCCTAGGGTGACGTGCGAGAAACAATATTGTCGACAATCCCGGAGGGGGGTCAATCCCGGCCCATCTGGTCCGCCGCGGACAGGTGCTCCACGGTGATGCCGGTGTCGGTGAAGGTGCGGGTCACCCGGCCCGAGGTGTAGACCCAGAGGATACGCAGCGGGCCCGGGCCCACGTTGCGGAACAGATGCGGGATCGGCGCCGGGATGTACGTGGTGTCGAACCGGCCGAGCCGGGTCGCGGCGCCCTCGACCAGCACCTCCGCCTCGCCTTCGAGCACCGTGACGTGCTCGTCGCAGTTGTGCGAGTGCATCGGCGCGCCGGTGCCGGGCGGGTAGACGCTCATCCCGCTGGTGATCCGGTTCTCGCCGCCGGCCGAGGTCGTGGTGATCAGCGGGGTGGTGCTGATCGCGCCGCCCCGATCGAGGGTGGGCACCAGGGCCGACTTGATGATCACGGTCATGGTCCGAGGGTAGGGCCAGGCGGCGGCGGTTCAGCGTCACGAAGGCTGCAGCCTTACCTTGCAGCGAATGACTGGGAGGTAATACCACCGGGTTGTTACGTTCTTGCGAAACACCTGTCCCGAGTGTTGGGGATCACAAGGTAAGGGGTTAGTCGCCCATGAGACTTCCCGTCATCAAGCCGGACGAGATGAATCCACGGCAACAGGAAATAGGCGCTCGGATCGCGGGCCGGAGAGGCGCGGTCCGCGGGCCGTTTCAGGTCTGGATACATAGCCCGGAATTGTGCGACCGGGTCGAGGCGCTGGGCGCGTTCGTCCGTTTCGAGTCGAGCCTTCCGCCGCGGCTGCGCGAATTGTCGCTGTTGCTGGCGGCCCGGCACTGGGACGCCCAGTACTCGTGGAACGCGCACGTGGACAAGGCCGTCGCCGCCGGGATCCCGGCCGAGGCCGTCCGGGCGATCGCCGAGCGCCGCGAGCCGGCGTTCGACCGGGCGGAGGACACGGCGTTCTACCAGTTCTGCCACGAACTGCTCGAAGACCACTTCGTCCGGGACGACACCTTCCACCGGGCGCAGGAACACCTGGGGGCGCAGGGGCTGGTGGACGCCGTCGCGTCGCTCGGCAACTTCAGCATGCTCGGCATGTGCCTCAACGCCTTCCAGGTCGACCTGCAGCCGGACCGCACCCCGCCGTTTCCCGACGTGCGGGGCCACGGCCGCCATGGCTGACCCCGACCCGGCCGCGGCGGTGGTCCGGGTCCGCGGGATCACCAAGCGGTTCGGCGGCGCGACGGCGCTGGACGACGTGTCGCTCGACTTCTATCCCGGCGAGATCCACGCGGTGATGGGCATGAACGGCGCCGGCAAGTCGACGCTCGTCCAGCTGCTGTCCGGCGCGCTGAACCCCGACGTCGGGCACCTCGAGGTCGGCGGTCAGGCGCAGAGCCACCTGACCGCCCGGCGGGCCCGGCGGCTGGGCGTCGCCACCGTGCCGCAGCGCCGCGAGTTGGTCATGAGCCTCACCGTCGCCGAGAACATCATGCTCGGCGACCTGCCGAGCCGGGGCTCGCTGGTGCGCTGGAAGCCGGCGCGCCGGGCGGCGCGCGCGGCCCTCGACGCCCTCGGCATCGGGATCGACATCGACGCCCTGGCCGGCGAGTTGACGGTCGCGGAGCAGACCATGGTGGAGGTGGCCCGCGAGGTCCGCCGCGGCGGCCGGGTGCTCATCCTGGACGAGCCCACCGCCTGCCTCGGCGCCGAGGCCGCCGCGCAGATCCGTGACCTGGTCTGCCGGCTGCGCGACGGCGGCGTCAGCGTGGTCTTCATCTCGCACCACATCGCCGAGGTGCTGGGCCTGGCCGACCGGATCACCGTGCTGCGCGACGGCGTCGTGGTCTGGACCGGGCTGGCGAAGGAGACCGACGTGGGCGACGTGGTGCGCACCTTGGTCGGCCGCGACGTGGTGTCCCGGCGGCCGCAGCGCGCGGGCGCCGCGCCGCAGGTCGGCCTGAGCGTCCGGCGACTCGGCCACGGCCGGCACATCGACGACTTCACCGTCGAGGTCCGCAGGGGCGAGGTCGTCGCCGTGCTGGGCCCCGCCGGAGACGCCCAGTCCCGCCTGTTCGACCTGCTCTCCGGCCGGCGCCGCCCGGACCGCGGCCGGCTTGAGGTGGACGGCGCCGCGGTCCCGTTCGGCCGGGTCTCCCGGTCGCTGGCCAGCGGCCTGCGCTGCGTCACCGGGGACCGGCGCCGGCTCGGGCTGATCCCCGACCTGTCCGTCGACGAGAATCTGCTGCTCGCCCGGGACCGGCTGGACGGCCGGCTGCTGCACCGGTGGAAGCTGCTGGCCCGGCGGGCCGCCCCGCTGCGGACGGACTACCGGGTGGTGTCGCTGGCGGCCAACCCGCCGGTCGGCCTGCTCTCGGGCGGCAATCAGCAGAAGGTGCTGCTGGCCAAGTGGCTCGGCACCGCGCCGGTGGCCTGCCTGCTGGAGGACCCGACCAACGGCGTGGACGTCGCCGCGATGGCGGACATCCACACGCTGGTCGACGCGCTCGCCGCCGGGGGAGTCGCGGTCCTGCTGGCCTCCTCGTCCGCCGAGGAGGTGATGCGCCTCGCCGACCGCGTGGTGGTGGTCCGCGACGGCCGAATGATCGCCGAGTACGGCATCGGCAGCATCACGCGCGACGAACTCGTCGCCGTCGCCCTCGGAGGAGCACTGTCGTGAGCACCCACCCGAGCACCGCCACCGCCGCCGGCACTCCGGCGCGCCCGCACCGCGCGCAGTCCCGGCGACCGTCCCTCCCGCACGCCGGTCTCCTGCTGGTCCTGGTGCTGATCGTGGTCTTCGCCAGCGCCCGGACCGACGCGTTCCTGACCACCAACAACCTGCTCAACGTGCTGCGCCAGGTCAGCGTGGTGTCGGTGATCGCGGCCGGGCTGACGCTGCTGATGACGGCCGGCGGCATGGACTTCTCGATGGGTGGCAACGTCGCCGTCACCACCTCGGTCGCCGCCCAGTTGCTCGCGCACGGCGAGCCGGTCTGGCTCACCGTCGTCGTCGCCATCGCGCTGGCCACCGCCATCGGCCTGGTCAACGGCGCGGTGGTGACGTTCACCAGGGTGGCGCCGTTCGTCGCCACGCTGGCCACCGCGACGCTGCTCGACGGAGTGGCGTTGCTGATCATCAACGGCCTGAGCGTCTCGATCGGCACCGAACTCTTCCCGCTGGGCAACTCCACCACGCTGGGCCTGCCCAACCTGCTGATCGTGGCGGTCCTCGTGCTGGCGGCGACGGCGTTCGTGATGCGCTACACCACCTTCGGCCGGGACGCCTTCGCGATCGGCGGCAACGAGGACGTGGCCCGGCTCAGCGGCATCAGCGTGGCCCGCGACAAGCTGGTCCTCTACGGCCTCGCCGGCGCGCTCTCCGGCCTGGCCGGGATCATGCTGCTCGCCCGCCTCGGCGCCGCCAGCCCCGGCACCGGCGGCCTGACGCTGCAACTCACCGCGGTCGCGGCCGTCGTCATCGGCGGCACCTCGCTGGCCGGCGGCCGGGGGACCGTGTTCGGCACGGTCCTCGGCGTGCTCCTGCTCGGCGTCGTCGCCAACGTCCTGAACCTGCTCCAGATCTCCAGCTACTACCAGCAGATCTCGGTCGGCGCCGTGCTGCTGATCGCGGCCATCGCGAACCTGCTGCAGCGCCGCCGCACCTGAACCCCTCTCCCCGGAAGGCGATAACCATGCCCATCCCCCTGGTCCGTACCTTTGGTGCGTTGATAGCAGTGGCGCTCGGCGCCGCGTCGGTGACCGCTTGCGGCTCCGGTTCCGAGGCCGAGGGCGCCGCCGGCGCCGTCACGCTCGGCTTCGTCAACGGCGCCACCACCGAGTTCCACACCTGCCTGCAGAAGGCGGTGACCAGCGAGGCGGCCGCGGGCGACGCCACGGTGATCACCGCGAACTCGAACCAGAACCCGGCGACGGAACTGGCCAACATCGAGGACATGATCTCGCGGCAGGTCGACGCGCTGATCGTGCAGACGGTGAACGTCGACGCGCTCAAGGGCGACATCGCCAAGGCCAACGCGGCCAAGATTCCGATCTTCCTGACCTCCGTGATCACCAGCGACACCTCCGGCATCCTCGGCGCGGTGGTCGTCGACCTCAAGCAGGTCGGCGCGCTGGACGCCGGCTGGATCGGCACCGACGCGGCCGGCGCGCCGGCCCAGGCCGGCGTGATCGCCGGGGCCCCGGGCGCCGCCTCCGACCTGCTTGTCTCCGGCTTCACCGGCGCGCTGCCGGCCAACGTCCAGGTGGTCGCGAACCAGCCCGGCATGTTCAACCGGGCGAAGGCCCAGGACGTCGCCGAGAACATGATCCAGGCGCACCCCGACCTGAAGTACGCCTTCGTCGCCAACGAGGACATGGCGTTCGGTGCGCTGCAGGCGTTCCAGGCGGCCGGCAAGCAGGTCAAGATCGTCACGGTGAACGGCGCCGACCAGGGCCTGACCGCCGTCAAGGACGGCCGCTTCGCCGCCACCGTCGCCAACTCCGCGACGGTCACCGGCCAGCTCGCGGTCAAGAACACGCTGGCGCTGCTCAAGCAGGAGAACGTCGGCAAAATCGCGAACACGCCGATCACCCTGATTACCAAGGACAATCTCAGCGCGGCGCCGAAGTATTGCCTGGAAAGCTGACCGGTCATGGATCGCATTCTCGTCATGCGCAGTTTTGTGACCGTCGCGAAGGTGGGCAGCTTCAGCGGCGCCGCCAAGCAACTCGGCACCTCCGGCTCGCTCATCTCCCGGCACGTCGCCGACCTGGAGAAGCAGCTGGGCGTGCGCCTGGTGAACCGCACCGCGCGTTCGGTCAGCCTGACCGAGCCGGGCCTGCGGTACAGCGAGTTCGCGCACCGGATCCTCGACGAGATCGAGGCGGAGGATGCGAAGATCGCGCAGCTGCACGACCGGCCCGAGGGTCCGCTGTCGATCATCTGCCCCAAGTGGATCGGCAGCCTCGACCTCGGCGACGCCATCGCCGCGTTCTCCGTGGCGCACCCGAAGATCGCCGTACGGTTCGAGCTCGGCGGCATGTCCGACCGCACCTACGACTTCCTCGACAGCGGCTTCGACGTCGCCTTCCACACCCGTGACCTGCGGGATTCCAGCGTACGGCTGAAGAAGATCGCCTCCCTGCCGTTCGTGCTGTGCGCGTCCAGGAGTTATCTCGACGCGCACGGCCCGCTCGCCCACCCCAACGACCTGGCCCACCACGACTGCCTCGTGCACGTCAACGACCCGGTCTGGCGGATCGGGCACGGGCATGCCAGCACCCTGCACAAGATCCGCAACGTGGCCTTCATGTCGAACTCGTACATCGCCCTGCAGAAGGCCGCCGTGCACGGGCGTGGCATCGCCCTGATCCCGCACCGGCCGGCCTACGACGACCTGGTGAACGGCACGCTGCGGGTGCTGCTGCCGCACCTGCCGGTGCCGAGCAGGTCGCTGTACGCCATCTACGGCCCGGCCGCCCAGGCGCCCCGCAAGGTCGAGGTGTTTCTCGGCTTTCTCAGCACCTGGTTCGCCGGGAATCCGATTCCGGCGTTTTCCGCAACAAAGGATTGCGTTATTGCCGGGCAGTGACCGCGGTAATGGCCGGGCCGGCACTTCTAGGATCGATTCGGGCCTTGAGGAGGGTGTACCGACAATGGGAATCCAGCGCGTCGAATCGGTCGTCTACGGCGTCGACGATCTCGACAGATGCGTCCGTTTCTTCGAGGACCTGGGCCTGTCCCTGGTGACCCGCCGGGACGCCGGCGCGGTCCTGGAGACCCGGATCAAACAGACCGTGCGCCTCGAACCGGCGCCGGAGGCCACGATCCGCGAGGTGGTGTGGGGCGTCGACACACCGGCCGAGTTGGCGACGCTGGTCGGCCGGGTGGCCGCTGACCGCGAGGTCGTCGAGAGCGGCGGGATCCACCACACGCGCGACGAGACCGGTTTCGGTCTCGGCCTCACGCTCGCCGCGCCGGCCGAGTTCGAGCCCGACCCGCCCCGGCCCGCCAACACCTCGGGGCATGTGACGCGCTGGAACGCGGCCCTGACGTCGGTGGGCCGGGTCCGGCCGCTGCGGATCTGCCACGTCGCGCTGAACATTCCCCAGCGGGGGCGGGAGGCGGCGGTCGCTTTCTACGTCGACCGGCTGGGCTTCATCCCGACCGACATCGTCCAGCCGATGGGCACCTTCATGCGCTGCGAGGGCGACGCCGACCAGCACAACTTCCTGCTCTGCCACCGGCCCGACCGGGCCGGCATCAACCACGTGTCGTTCGAGGTGGCCGGATTCGACGACGTCATCGAGGGCGGCAACCACATGATCGGCCAGGGCTGGCGGGAGGCCCGGCGCCTCGGCCGGCACACCGTCGGGTCGAACGTGTTCCGGTTCCTGCACGCGCCCTGCGGCGGCCGGGTCGAGCTGGCCGCCGACATGGACCGGGTGGACGACTCGTACGGCACCCGGGTGCACGAGACCGCCCCGCCGCACCACATCTGGACCCTGCGCGGCTCCAAGGAGGACAACCATGACCGATGAGTACGCACCCCTGGGACTGTTCATCGGCGGCAGCTGGTGCCGGGGCGCGGCCGGGCAGACCACGCCGGTGCTGAACCCCGCCACCGAGGAAATGCTCGCCGAGCTGCCCCTGGCCACCGCCGTCGACCTCGACCGGGCCGTCGACGCGGCCGTGGCCGGCTTCGAGACCTGGCGGAACACGCCGATCGCCCGCCGCGTCGCGATCCTGCACGACGCCGCGGACCGGCTCACCGCCCGCAGCGAGCGCGTCGCCCGGGTGATGACCCTGGAACAGGGCAAGCCGTTCGCCGAGGCCCGCGGCGAGGTGCTGCGCGTCGCCGACGCCCTGCGCTGGGACGCCGACGACGCCCGCCGCGCGTACGGCCGGATCATCCCCTCGGCCGCCGACACCGTCCTCTCGGTACGCCGCGAGCCGATCGGGCCGGTCGCCGCGTTCACGCCCTGGAACTTCCCGGCCGGCTCGCCCATGCGCAAGATCGCCGCCGCGCTCTCCGCCGGCTGCTCGATCGTCATCAAGGCGTCCGAGGAGACCCCCGGCACGGCCTGCGAGATCGTCCGCTGCTTCGCCGAGGCCGGGGTGCCGGACGGCGCGCTGAATCTGGTCTTCGGCGACCCGGCCGAGGTCTCCGCCCACCTGATCGCCGCGCCGGCCGTCCGGCTCGTCGCGTTCACCGGCTCCATCCCGGTCGGCAAGCTGCTCGCCGCCGCCGCGGGCGCCGCGATGAAGCCCTGCCTGATGGAGCTGGGCGGCCACGCGCCGGTCATCGTCTGCGCGGACGCCGACCCGGTGGCCGCGGCCCGCCGCGCCGCCACCGCCAAGTTCATCAACGCCGGACAGGTCTGCACCTCGCCCAGCCGCTTCCTGGTGCACGAGAGCCTCGTCGACGACTTCGTCGCCGCATTCGTCCGGGCGGCCGACGCCGTCGTGGTCGGCGACGGCCTGACGCCGGGCGTGACGATGGGGCCGATGGCCAACCCGCGCCGGATCAAGGCCATGGAGGAATTCATGGCGGACGCCGTGAGCCGCGGCGCCACGGTGCTGCGCGGCGGCGAGCGGCTCGACCGCACGGGCTTCTTCTTCCCGCCGACCGTGCTGACCGACGTCGCGCCCGACGCCCGCCTGCTGCGGGAGGAGCCGTTCGGGCCGATCGCCCCGATCGTCGGCTTCGGCGACCTGGACGACGCCCTGCGGGTGGCCAACTCGCTGCCCTACGGCCTGGCGGCCTACGGCTTCACCCGCTCTGCGGCCACTGCCGAGCGGCTCACCCGCGGCCTGGAGGCCGGCATTCTGTCGATCAATCACTGCGGCGGCTCCGTGCACGAGGCACCTTCCGGCGGAGTCAAGTCCAGCGGCTACGGCCGCGAGGGCGGGCCCGAAGGGCTGGACAGCTACCTGATCACCAAGCGGGTCTCGCACCTGCTGGTGAACTGATGAGGTACTGCCGCCTCGAGGTCGACGGCGGGCCGCGGTGGGGCCGGGCCGGCGACGACGTGGTCCACCTGCTGCGCGGGTCGCCGATCGGCGCCGACCCCGTCCCGGACGGCCGCACTGTCCCGCTCGCGGAGGCGGTGTTCCTGCCGCCGGTGGTGCCGCCGGTGTTCTACGCGGTCGGGCTCAACTATCGCGGCCACGTGCCGCAAGCCCTTCCGGAGCGCCCGGAGGTCGGCTACCGCGCCAACAACGCCCTGGTCGGCCACGCCGCCCCGATCGTGAAGCCGGCCGGCGTCGAGGGGCGCTTCGAGGCCGAGGGCGAGTTGGTCGCGGTCATCGGCCGCACGGTGCGGCACGCCGACCGCGCGCAGGCGCGGGCGGCGGTGTTCGGCTGGACCATCGGCAACGACGTCAGCGCCCGCGCCTGGCAGCACGCCGACCGGACCTTCTGGCGCAGCAAGAACAGCGACACCTTCAAGCCGATGGGCCCGTGGATCGAGACCGACGTCGACCCCCTCGCCCAGACCACCACGATGCGCGTCGACGGCGAGGTCCGGGCGAGCTTCCCGACCGGCGCGATGGTCTTCGACCCGTTCGACTACATCGTCGAGACCACCCGGTACCTCACCATGCACCCGGGTGACGTGCTGTGGATGGGCGCCGACGGCACCTGCCAGCTCGAACCGGGCAACGTCGTGGAGATCGAGATCAGCGGCATCGGCACCCTCGCCAACCCCGTGCGGGCCGAAACGAAAGGCGACCGGAGATGAGCAACAAACCCCGCTACATCCACCACGTGAACTTCCCGACCACGGATCCGGAACGGACGAAGGAGTGGTACACGAAGGTGTTCGGGCTCAAGGCGATCACGCCGAAGAGCAACACCAAGGTGGTCCTGATGACGCGCGGCAACTTCGACCTGCATTTCACGCCGGTCGAGGAGATGGACCGGATGGCGCCCTACCACTTCGCCATCGAGGTGGACGACTGGGACGGCTTCCTCGCGCACCTCGCCGAGCTCGGCATCCGGCACACCCGGCCGATCGAGCGCCCGGAGAACAAGTCGAAGTTCTGCTACATCCACGATCCGGACCACACCATGATCGAGCTCGTCTACCACGGAAACCGGCCCGCCTGATGGGCTTCGCGAACGCCGGCGGCACCTCCATCTACTACGAGCGGCACGGATCCGGCCCGGCGATCCTCCTCGTGCACGGCTCCGGCGGCCACCACGCCGCCTGGTGGCAGCAGGTCGCCGCCCTGCGCGACAGGTACACGGTGGTCACGGTCGACCTGCGTGGCTTCGGCAACTCCGATTCGTCCATGCCGGAATTCGACGGCCGGGACTTCCCGGGCGACCTCATCACGGTGCTCGACCAGGAGGATCTGCGCGACGTGCTGCTCGTCGGCCAGTCCATCGGGGCCGTCGCCGCGCTGCGGGCCGGGCTCGGCCGCCCCGACCGGGTCGGCGGGGTGGTGCTGGCCCACTCGCTCGGCGGCCTCGCCGACCCGGAACTCGCCGAACTGGTCGCCGCGGACCGGGCCGAGGCCGTGCGGCTGCCGGTGCTGGATCGCCTGCTCAGCAAGGAGTTCCAGGAGCGGGAGCCGGCCAGGACGTTCCTGTTCCAGCAGATGGGCACCTTCAACGTGGCCAAGATGGCCGACCTGCGCAACCTGTCCACCGGCGGCCCGGCCGTCGACGAGCTGGTGGCCTCCGGCCTGGACGTCACGTTCCTGGCCGGCGAGCGGGACGCCGTCCTGAGCGCCGCCACCGTGCGCCGGGCGCACGCCCTGGTCAAGGGCTCCCGGCTGGAACTGGTCCCGGGCGCGCCGCACTCGATGTACTGGGAGGCGCCGGAGCTGTTCAACGCGGCCGTCGCCCGGGTCCGGGAGGCCCTGACATGAAACTCACCCTGATCCAGGCGGAGGAGATCGTCGCCGCCGCGCTCAAGCACGGGCAGAGCCTCGGCAAGGCGCTCAGCGTCGCGGTGGTCGACGCCGGCGGCTTCCTGCTGCTGGTCAAGCGCTCGGACGGCGCGCGGCCGCTCACCCCGAACATCGCGATCGCCAAGGCGTACAGCGCGGCCGTGATGGAACGGCCCACCAAGATGCTGCGCGCCTGGGCCGACAGCAACCCGACCTTCTTCGCCCAGCTGTCCCAGATGGGCGCCCAGCCGATCGTCGCCACCGAGGGCGGCGTCACCGTCAAACGCGACGGCGAGATCCTCGGCGGCCTCGGCGTCTCCGGCGGCACCGGCGAGGAGGACCAGCAGGTGTGCGACGAGGTGCTCGGCGCCCTCGGCTACGAACTGCAGTTCCAGGCGTGGGGCGGTGCCCGAAATGGCTGACACCTTCAAGTTCCGCATCGATCACCACGGCAGCCTGGTCCGGCCGCCCGAGCTGCTGGCCGCCCGCCGGCAGCGGGCCGAGAACGGCATGACCGCCGACGAGCTGCGGGCCGTCGAGGACAAGGCGATCGCCGAGACCGTACGCGCGCAGCGCCGGCTGAGCCTCTCCGTCGTCACCGATGGCGAGTTCCGGCGCGAGGACTTCCGCGGCGTGGTCTTCGACGCCGTGCACGGCTTCCGGCGTACCGGCGGCGAGGTCGACGGCCTCGCCCGTTGGGTGGCCGCCGAGGAGCTCAAGCCGCACCGCGCGCTCGCGGCCGACGATGTCGCGGCCGTGGCCGCGCAGACCCGGATCCCGGCCAAGGCCACGCTGCCGTCGCCCGCCTACCTGGCCGCCCAATGCTTCGATCCGGGGGCGGCCGGCACGCCCTGGCGCACCGCCCGTGAGCTGGGTGAGGCCCTGGCCAGGATCATCCACGACGAGATCACGCTGCTCATCGCGCGCGGCGTGCGCTACATCCAGCTCGACAATCCCGGGTACGCCGGCTGGCTGTTCGGCGCCGGCGCGTCCACGCTGACGCTGGCCGACGCCATCGCGGTCGACTCGCTCGCGGTACGGCTGGACGGCAAGCCCGACGACGTCCGGATCGGGCTCTGCCCCACCCGGCACATCGCCGCGACGGTCGACCTGGCCGCGGCGGAGCGCATCTTCGCGGAGGTGCCCGTCGACCGGTGGATGCTGCCGTACAGCACGGGCGCCGAGGCCGAGCTGCGGCTGTTGCGCGCGGTCCCCGCCGATCGCGACGCCTGCCTCGGCATCGTCGATCCGGCCGCGGCGGAGCTGACCGACGTCAGTGTGATCATGGATCGGATGGATGCCGCCGCCGCGGTCAAGGACATCGAGGACGTCGCGGTCAGCCCGAGCGCGGGCTTCGCCGAGGTGGCCGGGCGGGCCGGACCCGGCAGCGAGGGGCAATGGCGCACGATGGTCCACGTGGAGACCATCGCGTGGATGTGCTGGGGCAACGAGCTCTGAGAGGGGTGGTCATGGACGTGCGAACGATGGAGACGCTTGCCGGCGGGCGGTGGACCGGCGCCGACGCGTGGGTGGACGTGTACGACCCGGTCGACGTCCGCGAGCCGGTGCTGCGGGTGCCGGCCCTCACCGCGGACGCTGTCACCGACAGTTATGCCGTGGCGGTGGCCGGATTCGACGCGTGGCGGCGTACGCCTGCCCTGGAGCGCTCGCGTGTCCTCGGCCGGGCCGCGTCCCTGCTGCGGGACCGGGCCGCGGAGATCGCGCTGGCCGTGGTCACCGAGAACGGCAAGACCCGGGCGGAGGCCCGCGGCGAGGCCGAGAAGGCCGCCGACTTCTTCGAGTACTACGCCGGCGTGGCCCGCGAGGCGTACGGCTCGCTCCTGCACGACGCCCGCCCCGACACCCAGACCTCGTTCCGCCGCGAGCCGATCGGGGTCGTGCTCGCCATCACCCCGTGGAACGATCCGCTGCTCACCCCGGCCCGCAAGCTCGCGCCGGCGCTGGCCTGCGGCAACGCCGTGGTCCTCAAGCCGGCCACGGAGACGCCGGCCTCGGCGCTGCACCTCGCGCGGGCGCTGCACGACGCGGGGCTGCCGCCCGGCGCGCTCACCGTGGTCACCGGCCGCACCGCCGACCTCTCCGGCGCGCTGCTCGACGACCCGCGGATCGCCGCGGTCACGTTCACCGGCAGCAACCAGGTCGGCGAGCGGCTGCGGCAGCGGATCGCCGCCCGCA
>Ga0307516_10004800_pt1 | contig 16470 bp, 15 predicted proteins | sample 19_EM_MG_FD_203310 | JGI IMG/M metagenome (GOLD analysis project Ga0307516, IMG submission 203310) | Populus trichocarpa ectomycorrhiza microbial communities from riparian zone in the Pacific Northwest, United States - 19_EM | ecosystem: Host-associated > Plants > Roots > Unclassified | place...
AGATTCCACCGCGAATCAAATCGCAAAACGGTTCCAAGCCTAGAGTAGACCCTTGTCACCTTTGCCCTATGCGCCTTGCTGGGGGCCGATGACATCATCGCGAGCCATCGGCATCATGAGCCCACGAATCCACGATCGCGGCCTGGTGCCAGTCTCGTCCGAGGACTGCCACCCGACCACCACGGGAGACACTTGAACTTGCTTTAGCGATCCTTACCTCAACTACCTGGAACGATCGGCACCCTCCCCTGTAGAGGCCGCCACGTCCAGATTCAACACTGCTATGCGACTGGCCAAGCCCGTCATCTTCGGCATAAGGTCGAAGTCGGAGTCAGACGTAACGAGTTCAACGTGCGCGCCTACCGAGTACGACCACCGACTAGCGATGGTGGCATGCAGAGCGTCCCAGGCTCGCAACGCCCGATTATGGTTTAGTGTCGCGGAACTGATCAATGCCATGACATGCTCAAAAGAGCGGGGAGGGGTCTGTAGCACAGCAATCCGACCTTCGCCGATGCGCTGAAACAAGTCGGTACGAGCGTTGTCCCACCACGCAGAATCACACCCCGGCAAATCAGCCGATCGAAGATTCGCGGTCAAATTGCTGTGAAACTCGATCAAGGTCAACTCAGAACAAGCAAGTTCACGCGATGTGTCATCAAGAATCTGCTGAATGAAGGGCGCTATCAAGACGTTCCGCCGGGAGCACGGGGACGCGAGCCCTTCCGCTCGGCGCATCAATGCGCTCGTGTCTAGATAGGTGAGACGGCTCACGCTGGTCATCGCGGCCCTTTGCCTTCACTCTGATTTCCGGGCAAGCGATTGGCGCTCAGGTAACTATCAAGCTTGTCCAAATCTTCCTCGGAAACAGCGGTTCTCTCTGCAGTCGATCTTCCGAATGCCGCCCAATCTGTGGCGTCCATTGACCGACCCGCAGCGCGCTCTACCTCTTCGATTACAGCCTCCGCGGTCACGACTGGGTCAACCTTTCGAAACGCGCGGTCGACGAGTCCCAACTCCAGAACCTTTGCCACGTCAGTTTCATTCAAGTAGGCACTGAATAGCACCAGTCGAACCGAGGGCCGAAGTCGAGAAATCTCATACAAAAGGCGAAGCCCCAACTTGCTACCGGGAAGGTTATAGTCAGCAATTACGAGGTCAGGAGCGTTCGCGTTGAAGAGCTCGAAACCTTCATCCCAATTGGATGCGGTTGAAATTTCGAAGCCATATGTAGCAACAGTAGATTTGATCCTTTCCACCAGATCTGCGTCATCGTCAATAAGCAAAGCGTAAGTCATGCATCCCCCTCTCGATAAGGCTAGTCGTGGCGACGCTCTCGCCGCAACTCAATACAGATGTCAGTGCCCTCGGCGCCAGTCCTTTGTATTAGAACACTTCCCCCAGACACTTTCACCGAGTTCTCTACAATTGGGAGGCCTTCCGCAGGACGCCCACTTGTGGACCGAATACCCAAAACACCGTCGCCCGCATGCTTTCCGGGTATACCGATACCGTTGTCGGAGACAACGATACTGATTGTCCCATTACTGTCATCGGAGGCTCTAATTGCAACCTTCGGAGGTCTTCCAGACGGCCGATCGACCTCAATGGCATTGGTTAGGAGCTCCTGGATCGCACCAACAATAAGCTCTGCTGGTACTATCACCGCGCCCTTCGGCAGCGATTGATCGACGGATAGCATCACATTCTTGTCAGCAGCCATAGACTGCACCTCTGCCACCGCGAGGGATACAAGCTGAGCGACTGCAATCTCCTTGAATTGCGGAGGCTTCTCGTCCATAAACCTACTAATTGTTCCACCGAGCCTATTGAGATCAGTGGCCATTCTGCTATGCAGCTGCAAAAGCTCTTCGCGGACGTCCTCGGGAACATCGGATCGCCTGGCAATTCCCTTGAGCTGCACCAGGTCGAAGCCCAAGGCTTGTAGTGGCTGCCCGGCGCTATGCGCTGTAGCCCGCAAGCGGACAGTTGCAAGTTCGCCTGCCTGCTTCGCCTGAGCGGTTGCCTTGGCGGCTGGCGTTCTCCAGCGTGGTTTGACCAACTCTTCATATACTAGATCTTCAAAATGGGCAAACTCGGCTCGCACATGGCGCACCAGGTCTTCCGAAGCTTCGTTGTCCAAAAGCCCAAGACGATTCGACATATCCTCAAGATCGGGATTGTCCTCGCGTGATATCTCGACATATCCGGAGAAGGTCGCAGGCTGGATAGCCGCGTGGCCCTGCCGTGACGCTTTGCGAGCCTCAACACCGATCCAGTCGTCACCTGGTAACCCATAGGGCTCTACTAATATCCCATCACGATACAAGAGCACACCAGTCGCTGACGCATCCACCTTGCTTGCGCGACGAGCGGCCGGTGGAGGGGTATACACGAACCTACCCGAGAATGAACCGCAAAAGAGCGTCTCGGGACGATCTTCGGCCTTAGCAGTCCGGCTATTGATCGTCGCCTCACCGAGATTCTCCTCTTGTGCCTTGCCGACCTCCCTCGCAACGGCCTCGCTTCGCGAGATCGAGCGTCGGATTACTACATAGTCGGCCTCATCTGTGTCGACACTGAATCGATAGACATAGTCGGCGTTGACCTGGGCAGTGTCGGTAGTAACTAGCCCTATGTCTTCGAGTTCGGTTACTGAGTCGCTCTTTAGGTTTACCGAAAAGTAGCGACGCCCAGCTTCTAAAGGACGGACCAGGTATTGAAGGTCCTGCTTGAGTCGCCCTAGTCGCGTTCGCGCTCGTCCGCGTGCAGGCCTTCCAGGAATTCTGCCAGTCCAAGGCTGTCGAAGCGCTCTGATCAAAACAATGGTGCCGCTTTCGAATTCTTCTGCAGGAGGATCAGTGTCGAAGTCGTAAGGAATATCCACCTCGTTTAAGGCGAGCATCATATCTTCGTACGTCGACCAGTCGAAGGTTACGTGCATCCATGGAACAGAGTCGGAGGGCCTCGTCCATACCTCCATCACGTCGCCCAAACGCCCCGCAGCCAAACGTCCCAGGCCCTTTTCTCCTGCAGGTGCACGCTCTCGCAGACGCCTGCTGGCCGCATCATTTGCGGCGGAAAATAGGCTGGGACCAGCGTAGTCTAGAGACTTTTCACTGAAGCCCGGCCGTAGCCAGTTCGCGCGAAACGACGCCTCATCCATTCCAACACCGTCATCGCAGATTAGAAGCTCCGGAGGCGTGGATGTGAGCCGAAACTCCACGACTACAGACTTTGCTCCCGCGTCGTAGGCGTTCTTGACAAACTCGATGACTGCCAGGTTTGGATCGGCGATGAGTTCGCGACCTAGGTAGCGCTGCAGTCGCGCGGAAGGTTCGAAGTGCATGCTGCTCGCTGCCATCAAGGCACCTCGCCGTCAAGCCGGGCGAATACCACGCTCTCTCGAAGGTATTCCGAGTAGCTGGCTCGTCTAGTGGGTCGCCGTGCTACTTCGATCCGAACTACCGTCAATCCTACTATCTCCGCGAGGCGAGCAATGAGGAGATCGGCGGCGATTAGCAACTGTTCATTTGCCTTGCCATGCAATGAGTTTCCCACAATACATGCCATTACTCCGCCCGGCCGAAGTGTACGCTTTACACGATCAACCACTTTCAGCATATCGTCGGTGTATCCCATTACTAGTTGGCGGCGGGCGCCCGAGTAACGGTCGTTTTGGGGGATCGCAGCTATGAGTGGGTCAATTAGCGCTTGCACTTCATCGGCACTACTCCCGAGCTGGTAGTCGTAACGCTCGTCCCACTTGAGACTTCCATGACTTCGAAGAGTCTTTCGTCGTTGAGAAGCGAACTCCCCTTCATTGCCAATCAGCCCTAACGCCCAGAGCTCAAGCTTATAGACTTCGGTATAGTCGATATTGTTCGGATAAGGTGGCGAGAATAGAGCCAGGTCTGCCTGAACCTGTGCACCTTCTGGGGAATCCTGTCTGACGTCCAAGAGGGACACACTTCCGCGGATCGGTGTCGATACCCGCGAGAGATCCTCTTGGACCTTTTCCGCAGCTTCAAGGAATACAGCGATTGGATCCCGGGCAATCTTGCCTGGTGAGTAACGCAGCGTTCGGCCATCTCTGCGCAGCTTGCTTGCTGGCTCAACGGTCGCAGCTAAACACATGCCCGCGAGCAACTTGGAAGTGGGATCGGCCAACTCTGCAAATTGATCGCACGCTAAACGCAATCTCGTGAGGCGAGAGAGGGCATTCGGAGAAAAGTAGCTCGGATTGCGGAACGTGGATAGTGACACAGGGCGTGCCCTCGCGCGTGAGCTGTTCGCAGCCGCTGCAATTGCTCCTGCAAAAGTCAAAAAATTGGACGGCGGCGCTTGCAACGCTGCCAGCTTCGCTGAACTCAACATATGCAGAAAGGGGTTACATTCGGCTCCTGCAAAATCTGCGCTGCGCAAGACTCCAGCCTGAATGAGCTGACCCGCAGAAATACCGGTCGTTCCCGATCCAACAAATGGGTCGAACAGGCTCAGGTGACGGTCTGAAGAAACATCTATCTCGTCCTTCAGCACTCGTTCGAGGAGCCTGTGGGAGAAGGCTTCCTTGAAATGGAACCACCGGTGTATGGGTTCTGCACTGTTCCCGTTTGGAGTGACGAGAGTGGCGTAGTCCCCTGTCCGAGAGACAGGAACACGTGACTCGATATCGTCATAGTGCTGCTTCAGTGCGTCTTGATGAGTCATCCTTGTTCACCTACACGCAGTACGCGATAACCTAGCCGGATCAGCTGAGTTCGCGCTTGCATTGTGGTGAAGTCTAGACGGTCGAGACCAGTAGCTAAGGCGAAAATTTGCTTTGGCGGAAATACCTTTCCGTCTATTTCTACTGCGTGCGACCTAACCGGTTCGGCTACCGCGCTTCTTGCACAGGCCTCGACCTGATCCCGAGTTAGCCGCATCGAACGCCCGTTGAGCACGAAGGTCACGTCCATGTCATCCGTCCAACCGTCAGGAGATCTACTCCTTACACCTACAACTTCTACATCAGAAGTCGACCACACAGCGCCGGCGTGGTAAAGACGCCACGGACCCCTGTGCAGTCCATCGCGCCAAGTGGGCCCACACCTGACTTGGGAGCGCTTCGGTTCCGAGGGGTGATCATCGCAACATTGTATTGTCATGATACCTGCCCTGGATCTGCTTCTCCATCACTTGCCCTGGTCGTCACGCGGCGACTGTGTTCCTCTTCAGGACCCACCTGGTGCCTTCAACTGCACCCTCACGCACCGCCGCGCGGCTCGCATCTCGTCCGTCTTGGCACGAAGTTCGTCGGAAACCTTGCGACCAAGCTGACTGCCGTTGCTGCTCTCGTGGTCGATGTTTCAGTTCTTACGCGAAACGCTCGCTGAGTGGCGGAAGGTACCCGATCGGCTTCGCATCGTAGAGCCGGCCGTCAGGGTCGAGGTAACAGGTCCATGCCGGGCCGTCAACCGTTCGGTTCACGAACGGTTGATGGCCGCGGTGGTCAAACTCTTCGACAGGGCGAACATCCTCGGACTTGTTACGTCGGTGAGAGCCACGCGGACACCGTACGACGGGCGTATGACAATCCGCTCGCGGCGGTGGGCACCGCCCTGTCTAGCCGGTGACGGCTCCCACTGCTGGAGCGGTGGATCTCATCGCGGCGTCGTCGGTGTCCCAGAGTAGACCTCCGACCTGACCGGCAATGCCGGTGATCACTTCGATCGGGACATGCTGGTGTCGCCCGGCCATGCTGGCGTTGGACCAACCCGTGACGTCCATCACAGCGCGAGTCGGAACCTTCAGGACGAGCAACATCGTGGCGGCCGCATGCCGGGCATCGTGGAGTCGGGCAGCTCGTACCGGAAGTACGGTCGGCCGCCGCCGCATCGGCACCGCTCCGATCCCGCACGCCGTCGCCGAGGTGTAAGAGAGCTACTCAGCCTGCGGCTGCGAAATGCTCACACATCACGGTCCGCTCACACTCCTCTCGACGCGCGCGTAGCCCAGTTCAACACACCCGTGGGACCCACCGACCACGCCGATCTCGATGCTTATGCGCGACCCTAGCCATCTGTCTACCAAGAGGCGGGATGGCCCGCTGGCTTTGGTCTCAATCTTGGTCTCGTTCATGCATGGCCGCCGCGGTTCACGTCGGTCGTCCACCCGCCGGTGACCAGCAACATGAATGCCAGCGAACTTCGCCGAACGGCTCAGCTTGGCCCTGAAAATCGGAAGGTCGGCGGTTCGACCCCGCCCCTGGCCACCAAGCCTCTCGCCGGGCTTTGAGCACCGCCCACCAGCGGAAACGCCGGTGGGCGTTTTGCTGTCTGAGGGCTAGATCACAGCGGTGTTGTTGTCCCGTGGATACCGCAGATTTCTCATGATCACCGCTGCGAGTTGCACGCTCGCTGCACGCCGCTCCCCGCCCCGAAGCCCGAGAGCCCCCGCCGGAGGCTCTCTGCGGGATCTGAGGTAGCCGCAGAAATACAACGGCCAGCTCCAAGGCTCTGAAGACGGCCAGGTTTCGGCAGCTGGCGGCCTCGCGACCGGCTGGAAGAGCGAGCACTGATTGTCCTCAACCCTGCGCTGACACTGTCGATGCGTGGAGCGTGACCACGCCGCCTCGACGTCAGAGCCCGCGTGAGCGCCCCCGCTGGATGGGTCTCGTCGCCGTGGCCGGCGGGGCCGCTGCCGGTGGGGCACTCGCTGTCCGGGCCACCCGGCGCAGGGACACCGCCGGCCAGACCCCGTCCCAAGTCGTCGCGCCATCGGCGCCGTCCGAGCTCGCCGCCCCGATGCCGGCGAAAGCGACGGCCGCGCCCTCGCAACGTCCTACCGAGCCGCCACCTCCGCCCGCTCCGACAGCGCAGCCCCACCGTTCCCGTTGGGCGGCCCTGATCGCGGTGGCCGTCGGGGCCGCCCTCGGTGGGATGCTCGTCGGCCGGGCCATCGAGTCCGGCACCGGCACCGCTCCGGCGCCGCAGGCCTCCGCCTCCACATTTCCCGCCCTGGCCGACCCCGCAGGCTGGGTGATGGCCAGCACCAACTGGACGCCGCCGCCCATGCCCTCGAGCCCGGCACCCATCCAGGCAGGCGGCACCGTTCCTCGCAACGGCTCCGTGATCATGAACGGCGACAACGGTGAAGAGATGACAATCTCCGTCGTACGCGTGGAGGACCCGGAGCTGTCAAGCTTCCCGGAGTTGAAACCCGCGACCGGCGACCGGCTGGTGTCGGTCACGGTGAACGCGAACAACACCGGCACCATCCCGTTCATCGCCCAACTGCAGAAGTACGCGTGGGTCGCCGACGCCAAGGACGAGTGGTACCAGCGCGACACCACCATGACCACGGCCCTGGCGGCGTTCCCCGACGCCCTGGTCGAACCGAAGTCGGAGTTCGCCCGGACCATCGTGTTCGAGATGCCACAGGACGCCAGGCTGACCCGGCTCCGCCTCAGCCTGCAGCCCGGCGTCGCCGCCCAGACCGCGGAGTGGACGCTGACCTGACGAACGCTCCCTATGCTGCCTCGATCGAGGTGGAGTTTGCCGCCATCGGCTGCTCCGGTCTGCGCTCGCGGCCGCCGTGCGGCTGGTTGGTTGTTTCCAATAGTTCGTTATCGCTCGATGTATTGAAGGCGAAACTCGGTCAAGGCCGGCCGTGTGGCGGCACCGTTGGTCGGTCATGGACGGTCGGGAACCGTATCGCAGTGACTTGGCCGACCAGCAGTGGAACCTCATCGGGGCCGTTCCTGCAGTGCGCGTCAGTGGGCCGGCGCGGAAGACGCCGCGGCGACGCCAAGCAGCGAGCGTCGGGCCGGGCGGAGGGTCGCCTCTCGTTCAACACGGCACAATGTAATGTGTCCTTTCCATAAAGTCAGGGACGCTTGACTATATGGAACGGACACTTTACCTTCGTTCCATGGCTAAACAAGCACCGCAAGACCAGGTAGCACGCGCGGCCCGCCGCGTCGTCCTCATCGACGGCCTACCGGTGGTCGCGCTGGGCGGGGTGGCCCTGGCGCTGGGCAGCAGGCCGGACCAAAGCGCCGCTCAGAAGGCCTGGTGGATTGCTGCTACCGGCGTGTTCGCGCTCGCCGTGGCCTGGGTTCTGCTGCGGGCGTTCCGGCGTGCGGACGAGTACCTACGCAAGATCCAGTTGGAGAGCATGGCCATCGCGTTCGCGGTAGTCCTCGTGGCACTGCAAGTGGCCACTGTGCTCGATTCCGCAGGCGTCATCCGACTCCATCAGCTCACGCAGCCGATCCTCATCGGCGGGATGGCGATCTGGCTTGTGACCGCGGACCTGCGCACCCGCTTTAACCGATGAAGGCGCCGCACCGATGAAGAACCGACTACGCGAACTGCGAGCAGCCCGCCGGTGGAGCCAGGCCGACCTGGCCGACCGGTGCCAGGTCTCCCGACAGGCGATCAACGCCATCGAGACCGAGCGGTACGACCCCAGCTTGCCCTTGGCGTTCACCATCGCCGACGTCTTCGACCGGACTATCGAGGAGATCTTTCTGCCCGACCGGGCGGACACGGCGAACGCCCCAGGCCTACCCCGAGAGGGCATTTCTGAAGATTAGGTCCGCTTCTCGGCGAGAGCGAATATTCCGGGCTCGTTCTCGATCAGGATCTTGCGGGTGACCATGCGTTTCAGCTTCGCGCGTGCGCCTTCGACGTGTTTCGGTAGGGGGTTCGACGCCGAGGGCGAGGCAGATGTCCTTGGCGCGCATTCCGGTGGCTGCCGGTGCGCAGGACGGCGAGGATCTGCTGGTAGGCGGAGCTGATCACGGTCGGTTCGTCGGCGGTGAACTCGGCTGCCGCGAGGGTCCGCAGGGTGCTGCGGGTGGTTGCCAGGTCGGCGAGTTCGTTGTGTGTGACGTCAGTGAGTGTCTGGCTTGGTCTTGAAGCCGGACCAGGGAATCTGGCGGCGCTTTCCGGTCTCGGGATCGTTGCCAGCGTCCACAAGCCGTGCGGCTTACGACAGCCGTTGGCTTAGGGGTACGAACGACCACCACCACGCCTGCTCCGCCTTCGATACGGTCGGCGTGACGCCGGTTCGGGGATTGACCGATGAGTGGCAGCGGCCGGCACCCGCACGGGCTCGATGAGCTCGACGGCGCTGACCGGCCACGGCAGGTCGAACGAGGTCATGGGGTGGGGATGGCTGAGTTTCGCATCTTGGATCCGGTCGAGGTATGGGTCGGCGAGCAGGTGATCGACGCCGGGCAACCGCGTCAGCGGCACTACGGTGGCCGATGCCAATCGGTGGGAGGGGGCGGCGTGCGCGGCCTGGCAAAGACGATCGTTTCGGTCACCGTCCTGTTCGCGGTGGCGGCGTGCGCCGGGACTCGCCAGGAAACGCGCACGCCGAGCCCCGCGGACGACGGGCTGAACGTCGCGGACTGCCTGGCGCAGCCCGAGTCGGCCTCCACCGGCGGCAGCTGGCGCGAGGTCGCCTGCGACGATCCGGTGGCGATCGCCTCGGCGACCGCGGTCGAGAGCCTCCCCGGCGGCGTCGCGGGCGCCATGGCCGAACCGGATTGTCCGGCCGGGACGGACTACGCCCTGCGCGCCACCGACTTCCGGCCTGTGGGTGGAGACGTGAGCTGGAGTTTCGTGTGCGCCCGCAACCTCAAGCCACCCCACCCGGGGGATCCGGGCGGGGGAGGAGGCCCGGACATCGTGGCCGGGGACTGCGTGCACACCACGGCAAACCTCGCCGCCGTCAAGGAGACCCGCTGCGACGGCAAGGGCAAACTCAAGCCGACGCACAAGGTGACCATTGTGGCGACCGCGATCTGTCCCCCGGGCAACGACGTGTCCATCAAGGTCGGCCGAGCGCAGTTCGGCCAGCCGCTCAGCCAGAAGGTCGCCTGCGCGAAGACCCTTTGACTCTCGTTCTGAAGGCTGACGCCGCAGAGCCTCCGCCACGCGTCAGGGCTGCAGGTTGACCGCCGCCTGGAGGGAGCCGTCCATCTGGAACGGCACCGACTCGTGTTCGTGGACGATCAGCCACTTCCCGTCGATCTTCCGCAGGCCCAGCGTGACCCGGAACCACAGGCTGAAGCTCTCCGCCCCGCCCACCGGCGTCGCTGTCAGGCAGTTCAGGCTCGTGCAGAAGGCCACCGAGCCCTCCGCCGTCACCGCCAGGTCGCGAATCTCCATGCTCATCGGCCCCTGGAAGGTCGCCAGCCATTTCTCCACCGGCCCCACGTCGCGGCCGGCCGATGGCTGGCGCAGCGGCGGCGCGAGGTTGTATTCGACCATCGTCGGCGCGTTGTGCGCCACCATCGCCTTCGCGTCCTTGGCCGCCACCGCTGCCGCCCGCTCCAGCACCAATTGACGAATCTCTGCCGTGTCCATTACTTCCCCCTTCTCGGAAAGGCCTTCGACTAGATGTAGAAGCTGCGGCCCCCGGGTTCGACGTCTCGGTGGAAGAATTTCGCCAGACGCGTGGAGGCCCCGATGAAGTACCTCATCCTGATCCAGTCCAACGAGCGTTCGCTGGCGGTCTGGGAGAAACTGAGCGACGAGCAGCGCATGGAGTTCGGGCGCGGGCATCTGCTGCTCACCGACGAGATGGCCAAGGCCGGGGTCCGCGTCGCCTCCGAGGGTCTCGCCGATCCCTCGCTGGCCCGTTGGGTCTCGGTCCGCGACGGCCGGACGGTTGCCTCGGACGGGCCGTTCGCCGAGGTCAAGGAGCACCTGGCCGGGTTCTACCTGATCGACTGCGAGGACCTCGACGAGGCGATCGGCTGGGCGGCGAAGGTGCCGGACGCCGCGTTCACGCAGGTCGAGGTGCGGCCGGTGCTCGACATGAGCGGCTGGGAGTTCTGAGCGCTCCGGCCGCCCTGGAGGATCTGCTGCGCGAGTGCGCGCCGCAGGTCCTGGGCGCGGTCGTGCGCCGCTTCGGCGACTTCGACGCCTGCGAGGACGCCGTCCAGGAGGCGTTGCTTTCCGCCGCGCAGCAGTGGCCCGACGAGGGCGTGCCGGCCAGCCCGCGGGGCTGGCTGATCACCGTCGCCTCGCGGCGCCGGATCGAAATGCTGCGCAACGAGACGGCTCGGCGCCGGCGCGAGGAGGCCATGGGGTACGCGCCTGAGCCCGTCCCCGTCTCGGCGGTCGACGACTCGCTCACGCTGCTGCTGCTCTGCGCGCATCCCGCCCTCAGCACCGGGTCTCAGGTGGCGCTGACCCTGCGCGCCGTCGGTGGCCTCAGCACCGCCGAGATCGCCCGGGCGTTGCTCGTGCCGGAGGCGACCGTCGGGCAGCGGATCAGCCGGGCGAAGCAGAAGATCCGCGACTGCGGGGCCACGTTCAGCCTGCCGCCGCCGGCTGAGCGCGAAGCGCGGCTGACCGCCGTACGCCAGGTGTTGTATTTGATCTTCAATGAGGGTTACACCGCGAGTTCCGGGGCACGGCTGCAGCGGGCCGAGTTGAGCGCGGAGGCCATTCGGCTCACCCGGTTGTTGCGGGCGCGACTGCCCGACGACGGCGAGGTGGCCGGCCTGCTCGCGTTGATGCTGCTCACCGACGCGCGGCGGCCGGCGCGGGCATCGCCCGACCGTTCGCTGGTGCCGCTGGCCGAGCAGGACCGCTCCCGTTGGGACGCGGCGGCGATCGCCGAGGGCGTGGCTCTGATCACCGCGACTCTGGCGAGCGCGCCGATCGGCCCGTACCAACTGCAGGCCGCGATCGCGGCGGTGCACGACGAGGCGACGCGCGCCGAGGACACCGACTGGCCGCAGATCCTTCAGCTGTACGGGATGCTGCACGCCCTCAGTCCCGGCCCGATGGTGCAGCTCAACCGGATCGTCGCCCTGGCCGAGGTGCACGGTCCGGTGCTGGCGCTGGCGCAGCTCGACCTGGCCGAGGGCGATCCCGCGCTGCGCGGCCATCACCGGGTGGCGGCGGTCCGCGCCCACCTGCTGGAGAAGTGCGGTGACCTGCCGGCCGCCCATGCCGCCTACCTGACGGCGGCCCGGCTGACGCTGAGCGTGCCCGAGCAGCACTACCTGTTGGCGCGCGCCGCCGCGGTGGGGTCGCCCGACGGCGCGCCGGGGGCCGGCCCGGCATCTGCACCGTGATCACAACCCATGGCTACCGGCCGGATCTCCGACCGCCCCGCCGGCACCCGATCTTTCAGATGTCTTTGCCGGCCAAATGAGGGGCTCGTCATGGGATCTGCGGTGCGGAAGTCGGCGGGTGCGCGGCGCCTGGGTGTCAAGGCCCTGACCGGGATGCTTGCGGCCGGGCTGGCGGCCGGGCTGGGTGTGCCGGATGCTGCCCGCGCGCAGTTCGCGGCGGCCGACCGGGTCGCCGCCACCGCACCCGCCGCGGGCCCGGCCCGCGAGGCCAAGGCCACCGAGAGCGGGGCCGCCGGCTTCGACGCGCTGCGGGTCATGCCGCTCGGCGACTCGATCACCCTCGGCACCGGCGCGCCCACCCGTAGCTCGTACCGGATCGCCCTGGCCGAACGGCTGCTGCGGGGCGGCATGCAGATCAACTATGTCGGCTCGGAGAGCAACGGTGCCGGCGAGGACACCGAGCACGAGGGTCACGGCGGGTGGGACATCGGCCAGTTGTCCGAGCGGCTCGACGGCTGGCTCGCCGAGGCCAGCCCGGACATCGTGCTGGTGCATGCGGGCACCAACAACATCACCCAGGGTGACGGGGGCTACACCACAGCGCGCAAGCTGTCCGCGATGATCGACCAGATCCGGGCGGCGCGGCCGGAGGCGTACATCTTCGTCGCGCAGATCGTCAGCTCGCGGGTGCCGCGGGAACTGGCCCAGGACCGGATCTACAACCAGCTCATCCCGGGCCTGGTCGCGGACAAGAACGATCCGCTGATCAGCGTGGTGGACCAGACCACGGTCGGCGGCATCGACCTGCACGACCTGCACCACCCGAACGCATTCGGCTACTCGAAGATGGCCTACAACTGGTACCAGGCGATGGCCAAGGTGTTCCACACCAGCGGCGACACCGGCACCAACCCGTACACGATGCAGACGGCGCACCGCTGCCTGGCCGCCAGGGTCGTGCTGGACGGGCAGGTGCGGCACCGGACCGAGTGCCGCACCTGGCGGCTGCGGACCGTCACCGCCGAGATCGACGGCGTGCACCGCCGGGTACGCACCTGGCAGACGCTGCGGACGGTGCGGCAGGCCTACCGGGTACGGGTGGCCGGCAAGGTGCAGACCCGCACGCGGTTGGTCGGCAAGTGGACCGGGCCCGGCAACCTGCTGAACCTCTAGCCGCTGGTCGGCACCGGGAATTCCGCCCACACGTGCTTGGTGTCGTTCTCGATGTACCAGCCGAGGTCGAAGGCGAGCTTGTGGGCGAGCCGCAGCCCGAGCCCGCCCGCGCCGGGCGGCCGGTCGTCGACGTAGTGGGGCACCACCTCGGGGCTGTGGTCGGCGACGTCCAGCACGAAGACCCGGTCGTGCCTGCCCAGCCGCACGATGGTCGGCGGCAGGCCGTGCCGCAGGGCGTTGGTGGCCAGTTCGGTGGCGACGAGAGCGACCTTCTCCGGGATCTCGTCCAGCTCGGCGCCGGCCGGCAGTGGCTGCCCGGTGATGGCCTGGTGCAGACAATCTCGCAGGCTCCGCAGCTGAACCGGACTGTCCAGCACCCACTGGTGCGATTCCGTCATGGCGGGCGGGGGCTGCGCGCTGATGAAAGGCATGCGGTCTCTGATGCCCAGGGTGGTCACCGATCATGTCTGGTTTCGCCGCCGATGGGCGCACGCTGGGGCAGTTTGACCTTTCTTGCAGTCAGCGCGGTGACCTGGCGCAACGGCGCTGCGTTACGTACAGCTATCCGGGAACCAAAAGTTCACGGGAGGAATGACGTGCTGAAGTTCAAGAACGCGGAGGAACAGGCGGCCTGGGCGATGGCGGAGGCGCTGAGCGAGAAGGGGTTCTCCTGCATGCGCCAGGCTGAGGAGGCCGCGGAGAACTTCCGGGCGGGCAAGATGCAGATGCGGCGCAACTTCAAGGCGCGCGGGCTGTCCGAGGTGGATGCCGACATCCGCTGGTCCGGGATGACCGCGGCGAAGAAGGCGCTGGCCGACAACGGCTGGTACATGTCCCAGGCGACCATGTACAACGAGGCCGCCGCGGCCCAGTACGCCAAGGCTCTCTACCTGAAGAGCTGTGATGTGACCTGAGCGGGCTCAGGCGGGCAGGGTCATGCCGCCCGGTGCCGCAGGGTCGCCACCGTCGAGCCGGCCAGCGCGAGCAGGCAGTCCGGCAGCTGACCGTCGGCGATGGCCGCGCCGAAGAGGGCCTCGCCGGTGAAGATGTCACCGTTCACGTACGCGCTGACGAACCGGGCCACCCAGCGTTTGTCGTACCGCGCGTCGTCGATCCCCGGGAAGTCGAGGGTCCAGGCGCCGCCTCTGGGCACGTTCTGTCCGACCATCGTCGCGGCGAGACACCAAGCCACGTCGTATGCCCCCACGACGCCCGACCGGTCGACCACAGCGTCGAAGGTGCCCACCACAGCGTCGCTGTCGCCGCTGAGCGCGCAGTGCAGCACCTGCGTCGCGTCGTCGAGTGCGTGCTGTGGTATTTCCGTCACGTGGGAAAAGGTACGCGGATACGTCAAGAACTGCCGCTCAGGCGCCCCGGAGCAGGCAGGTGAGACGTGCCGTGCACACCCGGTCGCCGTCCTCGTCGGTGATGACGACCTCGTAGGTCACCGCCGTCCGCCCCCGATGCACCGGCGTCGCCACCCCGGTGATGAGCCCCGAGCGCACGCCCTTGTGGTGCGTCGCGTTGATGTCCACGCCGACCGCGAACGGCCTGTCCACGGTCGCGCCGTGCAGCACCGCCCCGACCGAGCCGATCGACTCCGCGAGCACGCACGACGCCCCGCCGTGCAACAGGCCGTACGGCTGGGTGTTGCCCTCGACCGGCATGGTGGCGACCACCCGCTCGGGTGTCGCCTCGGTGATCTCGATGCCCATCCGCTCGCCCAGGGCACCGGCACCCCCGCTGCCGAAGAGCCGCCTCATGCCGTCCGCCGCTGTAGTCACGTCGGGCAACGTTACCGGCGAGTTCGCGCCAGGCCAGCGACACCGGTCACAACCGTGGCATGGACCACGGAGCGACCACTGGCACCGGATCTCTATGGTCGGAGACCGGTCTCGAGTCGCGAGCGGGCGGCCCGGGCCCTACGTTGGTCAGATCCGCTTCGACGCATCACCTGAGGAGACACCATGAGCGAGCCCAAGGAGATCGTCGAGACCCGTGGCGACGACCGCGTGGATCTGCTGGCGACCGACACCAACGGCGACGGCAAGCCGGACGTCTGGGTCTCCGACACCGACGGCGACGGCAAGGCCGACCTGTTCCAGTTCGACACCGACGGCGACGGCAAGGTCGACATCACGATGGTGGACCTCAACGAGGACGGCACCCCGGACGCGATCGTGGACGGCGACGGCGGCCTCCCGCCGACCGTCTGAGCCCCGGGGACGCCGTCAGCCGCCGCCGAGCGCGCTGATGGCCGCCCAGAGCACGGCGATGGCGAGGGCCGTGGTGAAGACCGTCGAGGCGGTACGCCGCCACGGACCCTTGCCCTCGGGCGCGACCGCCTCCGGATGACCGAGGGCGGCCAGGATGCGGCGCTGCCGGCGCACCTCGTGGCACCACCGGCCCAGGTCGGTGTTGCCACGGCTGAGCTCGACGGCCAGCCGGGCCTGCGCGCGTTGCAATCGCCGTACCGCCGCCCGGGCCCGGAGGCCCGCCTGGGTCCGCGCGTGCCAGCGGGCCGTGGCACGCCGTGATCCGGATTTGAGTGCCGCCAGCTCGCCCGGGGTGATCAGCTCGCGGTCGTCGAGCTTGGCGAGCTGGCCGGCGTAATAGTCGGCCTCCCGGTCGTGGGCGGCGCGGACCAGCAGCATGGTCAGCACCAGCGGCGGCAGCCCCTTGAAGACCAGCACCGCCAGCAGCGCGAGCGCGCCGTTGCCGAGGCCGTCGCGGAAGAGCGGCGAGTTCCACAGCACGTGCGAGGCCCACGCGCCGAGGACGGCGAGCATGGCGACGCCGAGCCGGGTCCACCAGGTGCGGTCGGCGCGCACGACGAGGTAGCCGATGCCGGCGCCGGCCAGCGCGCCGAAGAGTGTGTGACTCCACACCCCGGACAGGAAGCCGCGCAGCAGGAACGTGGTGACCACCGGCTCGATGTGGTCGCCGCGACCCGCCAGGGCGACGGCGCCCAGCGCGTACACGATGTCTTCGATGATCTGGAAGCCCAGGCCCACCATCGCGCCGTAGACGACGCCGTCGAGCACGCTGTTGACCTGGGCGCGGGCCACCAGCACGATCGCGACGACGCCGAGGGTCTTGGCGATCTCCTCGACCGTCGGTGCGGCCAGCGCGGCCCCCCAGTCGGCGGCCAGGTGCGGTGAGCCCAGCTTCGCGACGAGGTCGTCGAGGGCCGCGCTGCCGGGGATCGAGAC
>Ga0307516_10004801_pt1 | contig 16469 bp, 14 predicted proteins | sample 19_EM_MG_FD_203310 | JGI IMG/M metagenome (GOLD analysis project Ga0307516, IMG submission 203310) | Populus trichocarpa ectomycorrhiza microbial communities from riparian zone in the Pacific Northwest, United States - 19_EM | ecosystem: Host-associated > Plants > Roots > Unclassified | place...
CCGAGGACCAGGCGCAGCGTGCCGTTGAGGACGTAGGCCCAGTCGTAGCCCTCGTGGGTGCGCAGGTCGGGCTCGCGGTCGTCGGCCCCGGCCGGTAGCACGAACTTGTAGGCCTGGATGCCCCCCGGCCTGCGGGTCAGGGGCAGGATGGTCGATCCGTCGCCGCGGGCGATGGGGCGCAGGTTGATGCGGGGATCGCCGGTCGGTGGCGCGCCGACGAGCTCGTCGAGAGTGACGCCGTGGGCGCGGGCCAGCGGCAGAAGCTGCTCGAGCGTGGGGCGGCGCAGGCCCGCTTCGAGCCTGGAGAGCGTGCTGGCGGAGATGCCGGTCTCCTCCGCGAGCTCGGTGAGCGTGATGGCGCGGCGCAGCCGAAGGTGCTTCAGCCGCGGCCCGACAGCGTCAAGCGTGCGGTCCACTTCCTCATCCATGCCCCCACTTTGCCATTTGGCAAGAAGCTTTGCGCATCGCGCGGCCGCCGGTCACAGTCGTCGGTACCCACGAAGACGGTGAAGGAGCAGGTCAGATGGCCGATCAGCACGAATTCGACCAGGGCTACTGGGAGCGTCACTGGCACCAGGCGCACCGCGACGAACCGGGAGCCACAGACGGGAAACCCCCGAACCCGTATCTCGCCCGCGAGACCAGCAGCCTGGTGCCCGGCACGGCGCTGGATGCCGGATGCGGTGCCGGCGCCGAGGCGATCTGGCTCGCCGCACACGGCTGGCAGGTCACCGCAGCCGACATCGCGGCCGAGGCCCTCGCCCGCGGCGCCGAACGCGCGACGAACAGTGCGGTGTCCGAGCGCGTGCGGTGGGTTGAGGCGGATCTGACCGTCTGGGACCCGGGCATGCGGTTCGACCTGGTCACGACGCACTACGCGCACCCCGCGATGCCGCAGTTGGCCTTCTACGACCGCATTTCCGCCTGGGTGGCACCCGGCGGCACCCTGCTGATCGTCGGGCACCTGCACACCTCGGGAACGACCGGGCACGGGCACCACCCGCCCGCCGAGGCCTCGGTCACCCGCACGGACATCGAAGCGGGCCTGGACAGCACCAAGTGGACAGTCGCCACCGCCGCGGAGCACATCCGCACGGTCACCGGCCCCGGCGGCCAAGCGAGCACCCTGCACGACGTCGTCGTGCGCGCCACCAGACGCCCCTGATCACTTTTGCGAAAGGTCCGTGCGTGATTTCCCCAGATCTGGCTCCTCCGGCGGACGCCGCCGACACCACGATCCAAGATCCCCGCCGGCGCCGCGCGATCCTGGTCGCGGTGTGCATCGCCCTCATGGCGGTGATCGCCGCCGTTTCCGGGCTGAACGTCGCCCAGCAGGAGATCGCCCTCGCGTTCGACGCCTCGCAGGGCACCGTCCTGTGGATCATCAACGTCTACACCATCAGCCTGGCCGCGCTGCTCCTGCCGCTCGGCGCCCTCGGCGACCGCTGGGGCCGCCGGCCGGTGCTGCTGGCCGGGTTGATCGTCTTCGGGGCGGCCAACGCCGCGGCCGGCGTCGCCACGTCGTCCGAGGTCATGATCGCAGCGCGGCTGCTCAGCGGCGTGGCCGCCGCGATGATCATGCCGGTCACCCTGGCCGTCATCACCTCGACGTTCCCCGACGAGGAACGCTCCAAGGCGATCGGCGTCTGGACCGGCGTCGCCGGCGGAGGCGGCATCCTCGGGATGTACCTGTCGGCCATCCTGGTCGACCAGGCGAGTTGGCGATGGCTCTTCGTCCTGCCGGTCGCGCTCGTCGCCGTGGCCATCGGCCTGGCGCTGCGCTCCATCCCCAACTCCCGCGAGGAGTCGCGGCACGGGTTCGACACCGTCGGCTCGCTGGCGTCCGTGGTCGCCGCGGTCGGGCTCATCCTCGTGCTCCACGAGGGTCCGGAACGGGGTTGGACCGCTCCCGTGACGCTGCTGAGCCTCCTGGTCGGCGTCATCGGCGCGATCGGCTTCGTGGTTTGGGAACTGCGGCAGCAAGCGCCGCTCCTCGATGTCCGCCTCTTCCGCAAGCGCGGCCTGGCCAGCGGCTCCGTGGCGCTGCTGGCGGTCTTCGGCGTGCAGGCGGGAATCTTCGTCGTCCTCTTCCCGTACTTTCAGGCGGTGCTCGGCTGGTCCGGCCTGCGCGCCACGCTGGCGCTCATGCCGATGGCGCTGCTGATGATGCTCGCCTCCGGTCTCGCCCCACGAGCAGCCGCGCGGGTCGGAGCCCGCTCGACGATGGCGTTCGGGATCTTCCTGGGAGGCGCGGGGCTGGCCCTCATGGCCACCCTCGTCTCCGTCGACGGCGGCTACCTCTCCGTACTTCCCGGCATGCTCGCTATGGGGCTCGGCATGGGCCTGACGATGACACCGTCCACCGAGGCCATCACCACCGCCCTGCCGCGTGCGCGGCAGGGCGTCGCGTCCGCGCTCAACGACGTCACCAGGGAGTTCGGCACCGCGCTCGGCGTTGCCCTGCTCGGAGCGGTCCTGTCCGCCGGCTACCGCGACGCCATTGACGCGCGGCTTGACGGGCTTCCCGAGGCCGACGCCGACGCCGCCCGCGAAGGCATCGCCACCGCCATCGCCACCGCCGACGGAACCGGCGCCCAGGCGCTGGTCCGGGCCGCCCAGGAGTCCTTCGTCGCCGGCTGGCAGCAGGCGATGTGGGCAGGAGTCGCCGTCATGACCATCCTGCTCGTCTATGTACTCGCGCGGGGTCCCCAGCGCACGTCTTGAGGGAAAGGGCTACCTGCCATAGCTCTGGAGCTATGACAGGTAGCCAGGACCCGCGGACGGATCAGCAGTACGTGGACTGCTTACCGATCACCTTGTACGGGCAGTCGGCCGCCTCCGCCAGCAGCAGCGCGGCCTCCCTGTTCCGGCTGGTCTCCCGGGTGATCACGCTGGCGGGCGGGTAGAAGCCGCCGGCCGACGAGCTCGTGGGGTACAGCTCGAAGGTGTAGGCGAAGATCGCATGGGTGCCCCACAACCAGTCCAGCGAGTCACCATCGGTGATGTAGAGGTCGCTCGACTGCTCCGGGGTGTACCCGTTCGTCGCCGCCATCTGCCGGCCCAGCGTCGCGAAGGTGCTGTTCTGGTCCGCGTTCATGCCGGTGGTGGTGTTCGCGGTGGTGTGACCGAACGGCCAGAGCACCAGTTCCGAGTAAGTGTGGAAGTCGATCGCGGCCTTGATCTGCTGCACGCCGCCGACGACCCGGCTGTTGACGAAGTCGCGGATCACCCGGGTCTCGGGCGCCGAGAACGCCGACGGGCCCCGGTACGTGTCCGAGGACGTGCTGCCGGACGAGCCGCCGCAGCAGCCCCAGCGGTAGCCGTAGTTCCGGTTCAGGTCGGTGCCGACGTACGACGAGCCGGAGTTGGGCTGGCGGTTTTTGCGCCACGAGCGGTAGCTGCCGGTCGCGACGTCGTACTCGGCGCCGTCCGGGTTGACCGACGGGACGATCCAGATCTCCCGGCTGTTCACCACGTTGCGGATCCGGGTGTCGCTCGCGTAGTTGTCCGCGTACAGGTGCAGCAGGTAGACCGCCATCTCCACGGTGAGGTGCTCACGGGCGTGGTGGTTGGCGTCGTAGAGCACCTCGGGCTCGGCCTCGTCGGTGCCGACGTTGTCGGAGATCTTGACGGCCACGATGTCGCGGCCCTCGTAGGACTTGCCGAGCACCCGCTTGCTGGCGATCGCCGGATACTGCGCCACGATGGCGTTCACCTCGGCGACCATCTCGGCGTAGTTGTGGTACGCCGCGTCACGGGAGGGAAAGTCGAACGTGGACACGTTGCCGCTGGGCACCGGGACAACGGCGGGGGTGACGGTGAAGCCCAGCGCGCGCAGGGCCTTGACCTCACGGCCGGTCGCGGTGATCTCCGCGACCCCGTGCTCCAGCCCGTCGATCGCGGCGCCGGTGCTCACGATGACGTTGCGCTGGGCCAGCGTGCGCACGTCATAGATCTCGTACTGGGCCGCGGTGTCCACGGCCCGCGGCACCGCGGTGGCGGCCGGGGCGGTGGCGGCGGAAGCGGCGATCATGGCCAGGCCGGCTGTGGCAGCGGCGACCAGACCGGTGACGCGTCGTCTCATGAACGACCTCCGGGGGGTGTCAGAGGGGGTTCTGGCCCCGTCACTGCACCACCTGACATCGACGCTTGGCAATGGCATCTAAACGCGGGCCACCATGTCAATGTGCCCCCTACGTCGACATGATGGCCGCTGAAGCGCAGGTCGGCAGGCCATTCGGCGCAACCGTCACCCGCGCCCTCGTCGGGTGACGGTCAGGAGGTCTTGCTGTCACCCTTGTCGGCGGCGGGGGCCGCGCGGTCGCCGGCGGCAGCGGCCGCCTCGTCACCGGCCAGTGCCGCGCGGAGCCGGGCCTTCTCCGCCTGGCGGCGCTCCGCCACCGTGCCGAGCTGCTCGGCCATCTCGTTGCGCCACTTGGCCAGCAGGAAGTAGGAGAACGCCGCCGACGCGAGCAACGCGATCATCGCTTTGACCAGGAACGCCAGCGGCACCGGCAGGAGCAGCACGAAGACGACGATGAACAGGCCCAGGCGGCCGAGCGTGTATTTGACGGCGGGACTCATGACGACTCCTGTCAGCCCGCTCGGTGGCTGAGCCACCGCAGGCCGTAGAACCAGACCAGGCAGTAGACGACCGTCAGGCCGAGGGCGCCGGCAGCGCCGCTGACCAGCGGCGGGAAGGTCTCGGCGGCCAGGCCGGCGAGGGTCATGCCGACCGCGACGCCGAAGCCCGCGGCGAGCGCCGCCACCACGATCCGGTACGCGCCGTAGCCGGCCGCGCGGAACTCCTCGACGAACAGCCACACCGGCAGAATCAGCGCGAGCCAGCCGCTGGAGGATCCGAAGTCGAACGCCTGGGCCAGCGCCATGATGCCCTCGAAGACGAGCAGCACGACGACCCCGGTGACCAGGCCGGCGAACGCGACGCCCAGCAGGTCGCCGACGGTCACCAGGCGACCGTCGGCGTCGCGGCGCGGGCGGCGCTCACTCTTGGTCTCGGTCATGACAACAACGAGGGTACGCCGGGAGCGTCCCGCCGTTACGCCCAGACCTGCTGGGGCTCGCTGCGGCGCTCGGCCAGCGAGGTCGGCTTGTCGTACTCCCGGACGATCTCGTAGCGGGTGTTGCGCTCGACCGGCTGGAAGCCCGCGTCCCAGATGATGTTGAGCAGGTCGTCGCGGTGCATCGTGGTCGGCGTGCCGTACGAGTCGGCATCGTGGGTGATCTTGTATTCGACCACCGAGCCGTCCAGGTCGTCGGCGCCGAAGTTCAGCGAGAGCTGCGCCACCGACAGGCCGTGCATGACCCAGAAGTTTTTCAGATGCGGCACGTTGTCGAACATCAGCCGGGACACCGCGAAGGTGCGCAGCGACTCGGCCGGGGCCGCCATCGTGGTCCGCGCCTGGATCCGGTTACGGATCTTGCCGTCCGCCGAGTCGACGAAGTCGTGCTGGTAGCGCAGCGGGATGAAGACCGCGAAGCCACCGGTCTCGTCCTGCAGCTCACGCAGGCGCATGACGTGGTCGACCCGGTGCCGCGGCTCCTCGATGTGGCCGTACAGCATCGTGGCCGGGGTCTTCATGCCCTTGGAGTGGGCCAGCCGGTGGATCCGCGACCAGTCCTCCCAGTGGCAGTTGTGGTCGACGATGTGCTGGCGAACCTCCCAGTCGAAGATCTCCGCGCCGCCACCGGTGAGCGACTCGAGGCCGGCGTCCATCAGCTCGTCGAGGATCTCGCTGGCCGGCAGGCCGCTGATCTTCTCGAACCACTGCACCTCGGTGGCCGTGAAGCACTTGAGCTTGACGTTGGGCAGCGCCGCCTTGAGCTCGCGCAGCACCTTGGGGTAATACCGCCAGGGCAGCGTCGGGTGCAGGCCGTTGACGATGTGCAGCTCGGTGAGCTGCTCGTTTTCCATCTCCTTGGCCTTGCGCACGGCCTCGTCGATGCGCATCGTGTACGCATCCTTTTCGCCTGGCTTGCGCTGGAATGAGCAATATGCACAGCTGGCGGAGCAGACGTTGGTGAGGTTGAGGTGCCGGTTGACGTTGAACATCACCCGGTCGCCGTTGAGCTCGGTGCGCTTGTGGTGCGCCAGCCGGCCCAGCCAGGCGAGATCGTCGGACTCGTAGAGCGCGACGCCGTCCTCGCGCGTCAACCGCTCGCCGGCGTAGACCTTGGCCTCCAGCTCTCGCTTCAGCCCGACGTCCATCTGCGGCATGTGTGTGCGCCCCCTTCACCTTCACTCGCCGTCGAGCCTACGTCCTACCTCTGCCCATCCGACCACCCCACCGCCGCCCTTGACCCGACTGAAGGCTGACAGTCCGGAGATCCGGCCGCTTCCGGGCGGCACGGATCACGTCGGCGGGACTACGATTCACAGGGTCCTCTCATCCCCAATCAATCGACATCTGTGCGTTGGTTGGGGTAAGACCTTAGAAGGACGACAAGCGGTGGCGGGGCGACGACCGCGGACGGGGAGCGCATGTCGATGAAGTGGCAGGACGAAAGCGGACGCATGCCGCGGATGCGCCTCTGGTGGCGCCCGTTGGCCTGCTCTGCCGCGACTGTCGCCGCCATCGCCGCTCTGTTCAGCCCCCTGCCCGCCTCCGCCGCGCTCCCGGCCGTGCCGCCGGCGCCCGCGGTTCCCGACACCGGTTCGCGCCCGCTGCCGCAGGGCACGTTCGTGCTGCCCGGCCAGCCGGCCACGCCGACCACGACCACCCCCGTCGCGACCACCGGTGTCGCCCTGACGCCGATCATGGCGAAGATCGAGAAGGGCCGCACCGAGCTGACGGCCCTGGGTGAACAGCTCACCAAGGCACAGGCCGAGGTCGACCTCGTCACCCAGCAGGTCACCGACGCGGGCCAGAAGGTGACACAGGCCTCGGTCGCCGTCACCCAGGCCCAGGCCGAGGTGGCGAACGCGGCCGCCGTGGCCGTCCGGGAAGCGGCCGCCATGCCGCCCGGCTCACTCGGCTCCGGGCTGTCGGATCTCGACTCGCTCGCCCGGATCAACCGCGGCGACTCCGCCACCCATCAGGCCGCCAGCCGCCAGCTCACCATCGCGCAAGACGCTTACACGGGCGCCCTCGCCGAGCAGCAGGCCGCCTCGGCGTCGCTAGCGACGCTGACCGCCGCGCGCGACAAGCTGCAGCAGGCGGTCACCAAGAAGGCGGCCGCCCAGCAGAAGCTCGAGCAGGAGAACGCCGCCGAGATCGCCGCGTCGGACGCCGCCCAGGCGGCCCAGGACGCGCAGGCCGGCGCGGGCTACCTGGCCGGGGAGAACGCCGGCCGGGGCGCCGACCCCCGGGCCATCGCGGCGCTGCGGTATGCGCTGGCCCAGCGCGGCGACCCCTACGTCTGGTCCGAGGAGGGCCCGGACGCGTTCGACTGCTCCGGCCTGATGTGGGCGGCCTACCGCGCACCGGGTGCCGGCAACTTCAAGCTGACCCGGGTGTCACGCGACCAATATGCCCAGACCCACGAACGGGCCGTAGACCGCTACTCGCTGCTCCCGGGCGACCTGCTCTTCTTCAGCTCGTCGAGCAGCTGGCAGCAGATCCACCACGTGGCGATGTATGCGGGCAACGGCATGATGGTCGAGGCGCCGCGCACGGGCCTCAACGTGCGCCTGGTCCCGGTCCGCTGGACCAGGCTGTTCGGCGCGACCCGCATCTACGGCTCGATCGAGGGCACCGTGGAGGGCCCCGACCTGGGCGCGCCGGATCCGGAGAAGCCGAGCGACCACAACACGACGAAGCCCCCCACCACGAAGCCGACCACCAAGCCCACGACCAAGCCGCCCACGACCCCGACGACGAAGCCGACCACCAAGCCGCCGGCCAGTGGAAGCACGTCGCCGTCCCCGAGCACCACGCCGACCACGACGCCGCCGACGACGCCGCCGACCACGACGCCGGCGACCACGGCCGCGCCGGTCACCGAGCCGACGACGACGACCAAGCCGGCGTCGCCGGAGGGCTCGGCGGAAAACTCGTCGACGAAGGAAGAGACGAGCAGCTCGACATCGAATTCGGTGTCGGCGTCCGCCGCGGCAGCCGCTGCCTCGAAGTCGGCCGGGTCCTAGCGCACACCACCCCCGCCAGTCATGATCTTCAGGCAGGACCGGTTGACGCCGGGTGCGCTCATGAGCGCTGATATGGCACGGTAGTTACCAGGCGCCCGGCAATTCGGTCTGTCCGACGTCCGGCATGGCGTCGGCACGCGGGTGACGGCGATCGGGGAGGACCCATGGACGAGCAGCAGGCGAAACCGGACAGCGACGGCAGGACGCCGCCCGCTGCGCGGACGCCCGCGGGCAGCGCCGGGCCGAAGAACGATCAGGGGTACGAGCTGCCCCCGCCGCCCGCACCGGGCGCTCTGTGGGCCCCCGCGGCCGACTCCGACGCGACCAAGCCGGCCTCCCCCGCCCCCGCATCGGCGTCCCCGCCGGTCAGCGCGGCTCCGTCGAGCGGCGCGCCCAGCGGAGCCACGCCGGGTTCGGCGGCAGCGGGCGGTCGCGCCTCGGCGCCGGTCAGCGCGGCCCCGGTCAGCGGTGCGAGCAGCGGACGCGCCACCGTGTCCGGCTCAACCGTCCCACCAGCCGGATCGACTAGCGCTCCCGCCCGCCCCGCGACCTTCGGCAGCCCGGCCGGATCCGCCGCCGCCCCCACAAGCTCAGGCGGCTCGCCCAACACCCCGACCAGCCCGGCCGGATCTGGCGGCTCAACCGGGTCCGCCGGCTCGGCCAGCGGCCTCGGCGGTGCTACGCGGCCGGTTTCGGCCGTGCCGAGCGCCAATGCGGCCCGCGCCACCGTGCCCGGCTCGATCGACCCGGCCGGTGTCAGGGCCACGACCTGGCCGAGCGGCCAGGCGAAGGTCTACGGCGGCCGCAAGCCGAGCGCAGACCAGCCCACGACCACGGGCGGAAGCGACGCATCCGGCGGTTCGGACCCCGCCGGCAAGGCCAAGGACGCCTCGGAGCAGCCCGCCGTCGTCAGCTGGATGAGCGTTGGCGAGCGGCCGCGCCAGCCCGACGCCGGCAGCGGGGCCGCGACGCCGCAAGGCCCCGGCTCGAACCAGCCCGGCGTGGAGCCGCCGACACCGGACCCCGGCCTGCCGGAGCCGTCGACCCCTGAGCCAACCAAGCCCGCCCCGGCCAAGCCCGAGCCCACCCGGCCCGAGCCCGCGCCGCTGCCGACCCCGCACCCGACTCCGCCGCCCGCCCCGACACCCACACCGGCGCCGACACCCGGCCCGGCACCCAGGCCGACGCCGCCCGGTCCGGTCCCGCCGAGCCCCGGCCCGAGCCCGATTCCGCCCGGCCCAGGCCCCGACCCCATACCTCCAGGCCCTGGCCCGAGCCCGATTCCGCCCGGCCCAGGCCCCAGCCCCGTACCCCCGGGTCCTGGACCGTCGCCGGTCCCGCCCGGCCCGGGTCCCTCGCCCGTGCCCGGCCCGCCGCCGGCACCCTTTCCGGGGCCGCCGATGATCGCCGGCGCCGGTGGCGCCACCGCGCCCGGTTCCTTCCCGACCTACACGATGCCGTCCGCCGCACCTTCCGGCCAGTACGGCAGCCCGGCACCAAGCAGCAACAGCACAACGCCATACGGCAGCCCGGCACCGAGCGGCAACGGCACAACGCCGTCCGCCGGCCAGTACGGCAACCCGGCAGGGAGCAGCAGCACGATGCCTTCAGGCCAGTACGGCAGCCCGGCACCGAGCGGCAACGGCTCGACCCCGTACGGGGTAGGCGCATCGGGCGGTACCCGGCAGCCGTTCGGCGGGCCCGCCGCTCAGGTGAGCACCCCGCCCGCCCGGCCGGTGACCTACGGCTCGGGTTCCGCCGCGTCGGGATCCGGACAGCCCGCCGCCGTGCCGCAGCAGCGCGGGCAGGGCACCGTCTACGGCGGTCTCGCGGATTACGCGCCGGTCGACATGACGATGCCGGTGAACGTCAACCCGGTGGAGAACTCCGGTTCACTGACCGGGCATATCCTGGCCCAGGGCTGGCGCGACGGGCCCGACAACCACCAGCGGCGCAGCAACGTCAAGGTGGTCGTGGCGATGCTGGTCGTGCTGCTCGTCCTGGTGGGTGTCAGCGTGCTCTTCCTCTTCACCGTCGGCGACGCGTTCAGCGAAATGATCGGTGGGGTTTTCAAGTAAGAAGTTGTCGCTCGGCGCAGATCCACCTAAGCTGGCGAGGTTGCGCCGAAGGGTGAGCCTGCCCACTACCGGTGCGGAATGCGGGCAAGGTCCAGGACGTTGACCCGTACACTGATGGAAGTAATTAACCTGGCGTGCCCTCAAGGCGCACGCCACGGGCGTTCTTGCGGTCATTTCAGCGGCCGGCTGTTGGTAGCCGCGGCGGGCCATACGCGAGCATGCGCCCCCGTAGAGAGGTTCTCTTGACCACTTTCGCTGATCCCAGCACGTTCCCGTCCGTCTTCGAAGTTCCCGCCGAGTCCGGCGGTATCCCCAGCACCGAAGCTCCCGAGGCCGCTCAGGTCACCCCTGAGGCCGAGGTGGAGCAGACCGAGACCCACGAGGTCGAGGCCGTCGAAATCCCCGCCCCCGCCCTGCCGACGTTCGCCGAGCTGGGCATTCCCGCCGAGCTCGTGCGGGTGTTGAGCCGTGAGGGCATCACCACCCCGTTCGAGATCCAGGCCGCGACCATGCCCGACGCCCTCGCGGGCCGGGACGTGCTCGGCCGTGGGCAGACCGGCTCCGGCAAGACGCTGGCGTTCGGGTTGCCGCTGCTGGCGCGCGTCGCCAAGAGTGGCCGGGCGCTGCCGCACCAGCCCAAGGCCCTGATCCTGGTGCCGACCCGCGAGCTGGCCATGCAGGTGGCCGACGCCCTGACGCCGCTCGGCCGTTCGGTTGGTGTCTTCCTGAAGACCGCCGTCGGCGGCGTGCCCTACGACCGGCAGATGGACGCGCTGCGGCGCGGCGTCGAGGTCATCGTGGCGACCCCGGGCCGCCTCGGCGACCTGATCGAGCGCGGCGCGTGCCGGCTCGACGCCATCGAGGTCACCGTCCTGGACGAGGCCGACCAGATGGCCGACATGGGCTTCCTGCCCGAGGTCACCGAGCTGCTGTCCAAGACCCCGGCCGACGCGCAGCGGCTGCTCTTCTCGGCGACGCTCGACGGTGACGTCGACGCGCTGGTCCGGCGGTTCATGCACGACCCGGTCACGCACTCGACCAACCCGGCCGAGGCCAGCGTGTCCACCATGGAGCACCACATGCTCCTGATCCCGCCGCACGACAAGTTCCCGATCACCGCCTCGATCGCCAACCGGGAGGGCAAGACCATCGTCTTCGCCCGCACCCAGATGGGCGTCGACCGGCTGGTCGACCAACTCGCGGCGGTCGGCGTGCGCGCCGGCGCGCTGCACGGCGGCAAGACCCAGCGGGTACGCACCCGCACGCTGGCCGAGTTCAAGGAAGGCCGGACGAACGTGCTGGTCGCCACGGACGTCGCGGCCCGCGGCATCCACGTCGACGGCATCTCCCTGGTCATGCACGTGGACCCGCCGAAGGACCCGAAGGACTACCTGCACCGCGCGGGTCGCACCGCACGGGCCGGCGAGTCCGGCGCGGTCGTGACGTTGGTGCTGCCCAAGCAGCGCCGCACCACGGCGTCGATGATGCTCAAGGCGGGCGTCACGCCGGCCGAGCTGCGCGTGCGCCTGGGTGACGAGGGCCTGGCCCAGGTCACCGGGGCTCGTGAGCCCAGTGGTGTGCCGGTGAAGATCGAGCCCGAGCCGCGCGAGCGTGGCGACCGGCCGCGTCGCTTCGGTGACCGGCCGCAGCGCAGCGGTGGTGGCTACGGCGACCGTTCCCGCGGTGCCAGCAGCTACGGCGACCGGCCGCGCACCGGCGAGCAGCGTTCGTTCGGCGACCGCCCCCGTGGCAGCTACGCCGGCGGCGGCGACCGCCCGCGCACCGGCGAGCAGCGCTCGTTCGGTGACCGGGACCGTTCGTTCGGTGACCGCCCGCGTGGCGAGCAGCGCACGTACAGCGACCGCCCGGCGGGCGACCGCACCTACGGTGACCGTCCGGCCACCGACCGGCCCACCGGCGGCGACCGGCCGACGGGTGACCGCTCGTTCGCCGAGCGCCAGCAGGGCTTCGGCGACCGTACGGCGCGCAACCTGAGCGACCGCCCCGCCGCTTTCCGGCGTGAGCCCAGCCGCAACGACCGGCGCGAGACCGGCAGCGGCCGCTACTCGACCGGCCGCCCGGCGCACACTCACTGATCCACCGCACTTCCGAAGGCCCTGGCGCTCCGTGCGCCGGGGCCTTCGCCTTTGCCGGTGGTTCACACCGGGGCGGGAGCGGGTAGAGGTCGGGCATGGCTGTTCTGCCGGGTTCACTGTTCTGGGATCGCCGCGACACCTCCGGAGCCGAGCACGCGCTGTTCGATGCGCACGCCGGGCTGCACGCCCGCGGCTCCGCCCTCGCCGTCGATCCGATCCCCTACGGCGCCCGCTACGAGCTGCGGACCGACCCGGACTGGGTCACCACCACGCTCGACGTGAGCACCGAGGGGGTGGGCTGGAGCCGTACGCTGCGCCTGGAATCCCAGGGTGGGCGCTGGCGGGCCGTCACCGGCGAGCGGGGTGATCTTGATGCGGCGCTGACCGCCGCCGGTCATGCCGGGGCCGGCCTGCCCGGCACCGAGGATCCGGACCTGCTGTTCGGGGCCTTCGACGTCGATCTGACCGGCTCGCCGCTGACCAACACGTTGCCGATCCGGCGGCTCGGCTTGCTCAAGGCCGAGCCGATGGTCGCGCACCGGGTGAGTGTCGCGTGGGTGTTGCTGCCCAGCCTGGAGATCGTGCAGGCGGATCAGATCTACACCGCGCTGGGCGGTGGACGGGTGCGCTTCGCCAACGAGACCTTCAGCGCCGACCTGGTGGTGGATGACGACGGCTTCGTCGTGGACTATCCCGGGCTGGCCCGGCGGGTCGGCTAAACCTTGTCGCGGATCCAGGCCATGCAGGTCTTGTCGACCGTCGCGAACGGCTCGCCGAACGCCTCCCGGGACGCCGGGTCGAGGTCGCGGTTCTCCCGCAGGTAGAGCCGGACGAAGTCGAAGAGCGCGCCCTGGCCGTACTTGCGGGCCAGGCAGTCGGCGGTGAAGTGGCCGAGGCCGTAGAAGGCGTCGCTCGCGTCCGGGCTGGCGTTGCCGGCCGGGGCTCGCGCGGCGATCGACTTCGGGCGCTTGCCGCTGTCGAGCAGGGAACGGACCGCCGAGCGCCGCCAGCTGTCCGTGGCCGACTTCGGATACCAGCCGATGTACTCGGCGATGCCCTCCTCCAGCCACATGTCGCCGCTGCCACCGCTGGTCCGGTAGGCGCCACCCAGGGTCACGACGTGGCCCAGCTCGTGCTGCATCGTGGTGGCGAGCACCTCGCTGTCGGTGCGCACCGCGGAGATGTTGAGCACCACGTCGCTGCCCGAGTCGCTGAGCGGCATCGCGTAGCCGATCACCCACTTGTCGGTGATGCCGCCGTACCAGGATTTCCACTGCTTGGCGCCGGCCACGTAGACGCGATATTTGCGCTGCGGGTTGCCGACCAGGCCGGCGAAGCGGTCGTTGACGATCGCGGCCTTCTCGGCGGCGGCGAGCACCCGCTTGAAGTATTTCCGCTCGCTGCGGTCGCCGACCACGGTGACCCGCTCGCCCGACAGGAACACCAGGTCGCCGGACTCCCACGGGGTGGGTTGCTGACGCTCCCGGCTCTTCTTCGCGGTGAGCTTGGAGATCACGTACCGGCTGCCGACCCTCTTGAGGGTCAGGGTCTGGGTGATGGTCGGCGGGCCGTTCGACTGGTTGTACTTCTCCTCCGGGCACTTGTCGGTGCTGAAGCAGTACGCGATCTCGGCGGTCACGCCGATCGTGCCGCGCTTGACGTCCAGCGGGTCGACGGAGGTGTCGTAGACGAAGTGGCTGACGCCGAGGCCGCGCAGCGACCGGAACATCGCGCGGTATCGCGCGCGGAGCTTGGCCTGGCCCGGGTCGACCGCGGCCAGCCAGCCCTTCTCGTTGTTGTCCAGCAGGGCCGTCGCCTGGGCCTTCAGCGCCGCGTTGGCGGCCTCGGCCGGGGTCAGCGGGGTCTGCGTGGCGGTGGGCTCCGGCCCGGCCGCGGCGGCCCGCTCGTTGAACGACAGCGGCGCCCGGTTGACGTAGACGAACCCGGCGCCGACGGCGAGGGCCGCGACCAGGGTCAGCGCGGCACCGATCAGCAGGCCCCGGCCGCGCCGGGGCGGCATCGGCGGGAGTGGCAGCGGGGCCGTGCCGGGCACCAGGCTGAGCGGCGGCAGGTCGCCGACCTCGATCGGCGCCGGGGGAAGCGGATGGGTCGACGGAAAGAGCTCACTGGGCCGCGGCGCCCGCTGCCCGGGCACGAACGAGCCGGGCGGCGTGCCCCAGGGACCGGGCGGCGCACCCCAGGCCGGTGGGCCGGGCGGCATCGCCCGCTGGGACGGGATCGGTGGGGCGGTCGCCGCGGCCGGAAGATCCGGTGCAGCGGGGACTTCCTCAGCGTCGCGCACTACGCTCCTCGAACCCGAAACCCGTGATAAGACCCAGATCCTCCCAGGTCCGCCGCCGTGGCGCTGCCCCCATATCAGGCAGGCTGCCAGACGCCGGTGGCCAGGAACGTGTCAATCGCCGCCAGGTGTGGTTCCAGGACGATGTCCTGGTCCGCGATCCACGCGTCCGAATAGTACGTGTCCGCGTACCGCTCGCCGCCGTCGCAGATCAGGGTGACCACCGAGCCCTTGCGCCCGGCCGCCAGCATCTCCGCGATCAGGGCGAACGCGCCGCACAGGTTCGTGCCCGTGGAGCCGCCGAGGTGGCGCCCGAGCACCGCCGTGCCGGCTCGCATCGCCGCCAGCGACGCCGCGTCCGGCACCCGCATCATCCGGTCGACCACGGCGGGCTGGAAGGAGGCCTCGACGCGGGACCGGCCGATGCCCTCGATCCGCGAGCCGCGACCGGTGGTGATCGTCCAGTCGCCGGCGAGGTAGGCGGGCCAGAACGCCGATCCTTCCGGGTCGACCACGCACAGCTTGGTGTCCAGCCGCCGGTAGCGGGCGTACCGGCCGATGGTCGCGCTGGTGCCGCCGGTGCCGGCGCCGACCACGATCCACGCCGGTACGGGATGCCGCTCCAGGCCGAGCTGCAGGTAGATGGACTCGGCGATGTTGTTGTTGCCCCGCCAGTCGGTGGCCCGCTCGGCGTGGGTGAACTGGTCCATGAAGTGACCACCGAGATCGGCGGCGAGGGTGCGGGCCGCCGCCACCACGGCCGTCGGGTCGGCGACGAGGTGGCATTTACCGCCCTGGAACTCGATCAGCGAGATCTTCTCGGGCGACGTGCTCGCCGGCATCACCGCGATGAATTCGAGGCCGAGCATCCGGGCGAAGTACGCCTCGCTGACCGCCGTCGAGCCGGAGGACGCCTCGACGACCGGGGTGTGCGGACCGATCCAGCCGTTGCAGAGGGCGTACAGGAAGAGGGAGCGGGCCAACCGGTGCTTGAGCGAACCGGTGGGGTGCGACGACTCGTCCTTGAGGTAGAGGTCGACGCCCCAGGAGCGGGGCAGCGGGAACGGCAGCAGGTGGGTGTCGGCCGAGCGGTTCGCGTCGGCCTCCACGAGCGCGATCGCGTCGCGGGCCCACTCGCGCGCGGCGTCGTCACAGCGGTTGTGCTGTTCCATGGCTCAACCTACCGCCGGGTCGAGGCCGGGCTGGGGCCGGTTCTCCCATTTCGTGGAGAGCGCGATGGCCGTCCGCGTCGACGCCACGCCCCGGGTGCGGTTGATCCGGACGATCAGCTGTTCCAGCTCGGCGATCGTGCCGACCCGGACGGTGAGCTGGTACGACTCCACACCCGCCATGAAGTAGCAGGATTCGATCTCGGGCATCACCCGCAGCGCGGACAACACGTCGTCGGTGTCCGCGCCGGAGTCCTCGACGATGCCGATCAGGGCGGTGACGCCCAGCCCGATGGCTTCGTGCTCGACCTCGGCGCGGTATGCCCGAATCGTGCCGGCTGCTTCGAGTTTGCCCACCCGCTCGTGCACTGCGGGCGCCGAGAGCCCCACCTGCCGGGCGAGTTCCGCGTAGGAGAAGCGGGCGTTTTCCCGCAAGAGGTCGATCAGGCGCAGGTCGATGGCGTCCATGGCTTCAGAGGTTAGTGCGACACTTCCTGGTACCTCACGCCCGGTAGCGGGCGTGGAGCGCCGGACGGAGCAAGGATAATGGTCAACGTCGCAATCGGGGCTTTTTCCGCATTTCAGCGACTTGCTGTTTTTGGCGATGCTCTAATGGCACTACGTCCCGATCGAGCACGCCGACACTCACTGTGACCAACGGCGCTCCAACACGACGCGAGGAGAGGGCCGTGGACACAGGAGATCGACTGCTGACGCCCG
>Ga0307516_10004802_pt1 | contig 16467 bp, 10 predicted proteins | sample 19_EM_MG_FD_203310 | JGI IMG/M metagenome (GOLD analysis project Ga0307516, IMG submission 203310) | Populus trichocarpa ectomycorrhiza microbial communities from riparian zone in the Pacific Northwest, United States - 19_EM | ecosystem: Host-associated > Plants > Roots > Unclassified | place...
ATAATTGGGTTTTGACAAGTTAAATGACAAGTCTTATTAAAAATAATAAATAAAACTAACTCCTATTTAAAAATTAAACACTTGTTTATAAAAACAAAATCATTAAATGTTGTTTAAAAAAACATGTGTTTTGGTTGAAGAAATATTTTTTTACGAAGAAAGTTGTATAACATTTTGTTAAATAAATTAAAAATGTTAATGGAATGATATGTCTTATTAAAAATATATAAATGAAAATAATAATTATTTATTAAAAACTAAACATATATTTATTGAGAAAATACTAAAATAAATTTTATATTTTAGTTAAATATATGATCTAAAATTTTATGTGACTGATAAAACTTACTTATTTATCATTTTTTGAAAAACCAAGAGTTAAACCACAATAAATATATGTATAATTTATAGTTTCGATTGATGTGACGCTTAACATTCAATATTTTAGACTATGATCATAAGAAATTCAACATTCAGTTTACTAGTTGTAAAATTACACCATAGGAGTAAATTTATTTTTTTCTTCAAAACAATCATAATACAGAAACTGCAGCTACAACAATAAAAAAATATTTTTGGTTAAGATAGTTGTCGAAATAAAGTTCGTAATTTGAAAGAACAAAATAATTATATGTTATATAGATACACTATAATTTTTATTATATAAAAATTATAAATGTAAATATAATATCAAATATAAAAACATTTACGATGATTTCCATCCAAACCATTAATAGTATTTTTGTATTTATAAAATTCTAAAATAAAATTTTTATATGAAGAAATGAGTTAGATATTGAGATTTTTGGTATGGAAATTCTATTTTAAATTCTACAGGTATAAAAATATTTTGATGAATTGTTTTAATAGAGAAATAGTTTATAAAAGAAATTATCCCAAATTATAACACATCGACCTTTCAGTCGAAGTCATAGACACGTGTCAATGCCACAGTCTACGACAGCTATACAAGATCCACCAACCAACTCCATGTTTGTGCCCTACCACTCGATGTCCGTAAGATCAAGCCACGTGGTAAAATGCGCGCGGAATAGTTGTTAACGAAATTGGTTTTAGTTAAATAAAAGGTCCCACTTGTTTATCCAGCGGGCTTCCGTCTCGTGTCTTCCAAATATAAATATTGGAATGATAATTTAATTCCATCCTGATGTAATTAAACTAACCTAAAGGGGTGATTTTTTTTTTAAATAATTAACTTATTTATAGGTAATTGTTGAACTCGATCGAGATGTATATTTATATTATAAAAAAACTAAGAGCTTTTGGTATTTCATTATATACCCTGATCTATTTTATTATAAAGTGATACAACGAAATTATTGTTTTTTTATTCATAAAAAAAATTATGATTAAGAATTAAATTTTATAATTTTTCTAGATATAATGTATTAGATCTAATAACATGGGTTATGAATTTAAAAAATTAAAACAAATTTATTATTATTATTTTAAAAATGAGTTTTGTGATTTTTTTTTAATTATCACAATCTCATGATTTGGATCTCATATTTGGTATGATAGTTCAGGTTGACTCAACCTTAATTACTATGGTTGCATATTTGTTAAGTTAAATTGAGTTGATTAAATCTAATTTTTTTTGGTATTTTTATCTTATTTTATTTTTTTTATATTTAATAAATTGAGAATTGAGCAACATTATTTATCTAATTTTGAATTTTTTTTTGATTAATGTGATAATTTCTTTCTTAAAAATTTATTTATCTATTGTCATTGTTTTATTATTATTTAATTTAATTTAAATAAAATCAATTTATTTAACCAATAAGTTTATAACTTGAATAACACATTTATTTATTTTTAAATATATTTTCCGCACTTAAACATTATTTTTTACACAATAAAAAAATAATCTTACGGTACACACCTAGTTATTTTCTAAATAATAATATATAATGTTATTTCTATATTAGTTTGGATTAAAAAAGAAAGAAAGAAAGAAAGAAAGAAAGGAAAGACATATTAAAAATAATAATTTAGAAATCAAAATATAAGGATAAATTAAAGGATTCCCTTTTACGTTGTCACCCATTACATCATATCATCAACAACAGCTTTTCCTTTAAATTTATTGCAGTGTTTTATTTTATTCTTTAATGAAATTTGATATCAAGAAATAGAGAAGTAAAAGGTCTCTCTCTCTCTCTCTCTCTCTCTTTATATATATATATATATATATATATATATATCCCTGTGTGTTAGAAAACTTAAAAACAAAAGGAAACCAGATAAATCTAGACCGCGAACCGAAAAAGGAAGTTGTCTCTCTCCTCTCCTCTCCTCTCCTCTGTATTTCTTCTTCTTCTTCTTTTTCTTTTGCCGCTCTCCACGTTCCCGCTGTATTTTCGATCAAATTAAAAGTAAACTAAACCCTACGTAAAGTAAACCAATCATCTTCAATTAAAATTCCTGTCTGTTTGATTGATTGATTCATACCCCTAGCTTCCTTCCATTTTAGATCTGAAATCCAGCAGCAAGCAACGCGTGTGTGTTTTCTTGAATCTTGAATCCAATTTCAAGATTCGAATTGGAGGGCTTATTCTTACAATAGAGGCGAGGTGGGCTGTCTTGCTACTGGAGCTTACGGGGTTTTTATTTGGATTTAATATTATTAATATGAATATCACTCCTATTATGGCAGTGGCAATGCCTTTCTTTTTCGTTTTGGTTGTTTGGGCATTCATTGTATTATTATTTTTTTTGAAATTTAATTATGGTAATTGTTTTGTTTTGTTTAGGTGGTGGCTAATTCGATTCAAATAAATTGAATTAGTTTTTTTCATGCTATGGTTTATGTGGATATATCAGCAGCAGCAGCAGCAGCAGCAGATGTGAGTATGGTAGCTGCAAAAGGTGATTTGAAGAGAGAGCGTAATCCATTTCCGGTGAATGAGAATGAGACCGGGGAATTATTTCCTAACAAGAAACAAGCAAAACAAGAAGAAGCTTCAAACGACGACACAAAATCTGAAGTTTCGAATCCTGTAATAACACTAGTTTCTCCTAAAGGCAACGGATCATCATCCCATGATATCTCTGAAGAATCGCCTACGAATGCGTGCCCCTCTTCAGAGGAGACTCTGACTGTGAGCCAGGAAGGAGGTGGTAGCAGCAGTGAAGATAACACCTCCAATCAAAGTCCTCGAAATGATACTTGTGATTCTGTCTCTATGTCTCCTGTTGTGTTGGAGATTCCTGAGCATGCTAGTACCACGGGAGTTAGGAAGATTACTTTTAAGTTCAGCAAAAGAAAAGAGGATTATGATACCAAAATTTCGCCTCACCCTCTACATGGTGGAATTGATCAAGGACTGCTGTATCATCGTAATGGGGATTATTATCCAAGGAACCACTCTGTTTGGGTTAATTCCTGCACAGAAATGCCTCAGACCAGAGAAAGATATATGGAGTTGAACATGTCTAAGAAGGTCGTTCCCAACAACTACCCTACGAATGTCAAAAAGTTGTTAGCAACTGGTATTCTCGATAGGGCTCGAGTCAAGTATATTTGTTTTTCTTCAGAGGTAATCTCGGCTGATATTTATTGTTCCCAGTTTGCTTCTAATTCCCGTCCAAGTAACTGTCTTGAATAGCTTTAGGAGTCTCATGTTTTTTAAATTAAATGGTTTGCCAGCGAGAGCTTGATGGAATTATAGACGGCGGTGGATATTTGTGTGGCTGTTCGTCATGTAATTTCTCCAAAGTAAGTTGTTCTCTTGTAGTTAACATTCCTGATGTGTGGGGCTCCCCCTTCATATGTAATTTTGCTAACAGGGTGACTGAATAAATGCAAGCAGGTCCTTAGTGCATATGAATTTGAGCAGCATGCTGGTGCTAAAACTAGACATCCAAACAATCACATATACTTGGAGAATGGGAAACCAATTTATAGCATTATTCAAGAACTAAAAACGGCTCCACTCAGCATGATAGATGGAGTCATAAAAGACGTGGCTGGTTCATCTATCAATGAGGAGTTCTTCCGGGTTTGGAAAGGTGATATATGCTTTATTTGCTATTCATTTTATTGCCCTTTTGAGACATTTTGGTTTGACTTGGTACCAAAATGAATACATGCGATGAAAAAGATAAGTGATTTTTGATGCGATGCATCTTTATAATGCAACCAAGCTAACGTAGTAAAAAAAAACAACAGGAAAAAAAACACCGTAGTTGCATTATATTTACCTAACTACCCATGTATGGATTTTAACTGAAGAGAGCCATGTATACATTATGCCAATTTGACTTATGTTTAATGTGGCATGCAGCTAGTCTTAATCAAAGCAATGCACTTGTTGGAGCAGATAAAAAATGTCACAGCGAACTGCCTTGTTTGCCTCATTCTCATGTAAGGTAATAATAATAATAATAATAATAATAATAATAATAATAATAATAATAATAAAAAGAACAACCTCTGTAACTTCCATGTTTGTTTTGACCTTGTTAGAACAATTATCTCTGTTCCTTGTTATTTTTTTCCACTCCTTTTGCCAATTCATTTGGGCACGTGTCCGTGTTTCTTAATGCCTGCACTGATTCCTTAAGTGCATGTATGAATTTTTGGGCATTGTTGGTGTGTTTGACCTGGATAAGAGTTGGTAAAGCTGTTCTTCAATATAGAAGATTGTTCCGTTTGTTTCCTAAAACTTGGAAACGTGATGCCTCTGGGTAATTCTCTATGACATAGATGTAAAAGACAAGCCATATCTTTCACTCGTTGTGTGTTATTGTTGGTAACTGTGGTGTAAAAAGCAATACATATCCTGTGCTCTTCTCTGTAAACCTCTCTATATAAGTATTCTACTCTTTTGAGTATCTCTAGACAGATCTAAACTTTGCTTACTGTGGCAAAGTCACAGAGGTAAAACATTATACAACATCATTCTTAACTCTTCTCCCTCTGATTCTCACAATTCTAGCATACTATTTACTCCCCATTTATTCTTATTTATTACGTACTTTGTGAGTTCAGATTAAGGTTTTCAGCTTTTTTGGCGCATTTTCCTCACTGTCCTTGTGTACAAATTGTTGATTGTTTGTTCCTTTTTTGATCCATCTTTTGGGTAAAACTATTCCTGCTTATTATGGCTTAGAGAATCATCTTCATCTGTGTATTTTTCCTTTTTTTGCTCGCTTTCATGCTTTCTGTGAATCTTCAGTTATTTGCATATTCTTAATTTGCTGGATTTGTGTTTTCTTTATTGTTTTTTCGTATACTTGTTATTGAGTTATGGATCTTCAATAGAAACATGAATATGTGCAACCCATACCCTTATCACACACCCCTCCCCCTGCTCTTTTCCTCCGTGACAGAATTTTGACTCAGTTTTGAACTTAAATGGCTAAACTGGAGAGTTTCATTGAAAATGCAGATAGGCAGCTAAACTGCTCATCCTCAATTGTCATTGTTCAATGCCTAACTAACTATTAGAGGACATTTCAAGACAAATTTTCATGATCTTTGATCTTATAATACTGTTTCAGTTCTGTATAAATTAAGCATGTACACTGAGCATTTAGCCTAAAGCTTCCATTCTTATTCCTGAAAGCGTGTTGACTACTCACACTCTTATGGTTAATCACAATTACAATTCAATTTATCAGTTTCTGGCCAAAGATAATGCTGTGTTAAAACTTGCAGCTACGCTAGTCAAGCTTTGAAAGAAAGCTTTTGCCCAATTTCAAGCTCCTTTTTGTATAATAACAACTTTGTCAGCCAGCAAATGTATATGGAGACTTCAGGCGTGAATAAGCAAACATCGAAGAGGTTTCCTATCTCTCAGTCTCACTAATCATTTGCTTTGCTTGTTGCTTTATTCTGTTGAGGATCTAGTAAAAATTGATGGATCCACCTTAATTTCTCTTCACTATATCCATAAACAAAAATGGTGTTGGGTTCTTCTGTCTTGGTCACTGGCATTACATTTTTTTTTTTTGCAGGCCTAGCCTTTACTTCCCTGGCTCTGCTACGAAGCAAAAGAAAACAGCTGAGAGTGGTGTCAGGAAGAGGTGTGCTTTTGGTCTATTCTCATGTCTGTTTATTGAAACCTACTCATGTTGTTGGGATTTTATCTTTTCTTAAATTTTTTAACATGGTATTCTTTCTATATTTTGGCAGGGATAATGATCTTCACAGGTTACTCTTTATGCCGAATGGTCTTCCAGATGGGACCGAATTGGCTTACTATGTCAAAGGGCAGGTGAGCAGTTTGGTAAAAAGGCATGCATGCGCGCGTGCGCACACACACGCAAACACAACACCAGTGAATGTTGATATTGACACATGGTTTTGGTAATAATTAAGTGGTTTTTTTTTTCAGAAAATACTAGGGGGTTACAAGCAGGGTAATGGTATTGTCTGTAGTTGTTGTGAAGTAGAGGTAAGATTACTATGCTGTATAATAACATCATATCTGGAGCTGCATGTGATGGTCGCATCCCTCTCATTATCCCACTCATTATTGCTCCCTTAATTTATTGGTGACAGATTAGCCCTTCACAGTTTGAGTCTCATGCTGGAATGTCTGCCAGGCGTCAACCGTGAGTAGCCTTTAAAAGTAGTTGGACCTTTCCCTGGTTAATTGATTTCTTTCTTATTCTTAATCAAGTGTTATCTTTTGCAGCTACCGTCACATTTATACTTCTAATGGACTGACCCTCCATGATATAGCTATTTCGTTGGCAAATGGACAAAACATTACCACAGGTATTGGTGATGATATGTGTGCAGAATGTGGAGATGGAGGGGATCTAATGTTTTGTCAGAGTTGCCCTCGTGCTTTTCATGCAGGTGGTTCTCTTCACTACTCAGAGCTTTGTTTTCTACTTGCTTTCAGTTGTATAGTTTATAAACATTTCATTTGCTTCTACTCACGAGACTTGTTTCTTGTTATTTCTTTCCCCTGCATTTTCCATCTTCTGAAATACTGCCTTCAAATTCATTCTGCATGCTTAAATTGTCATAATATAAGAATCTCTTCTCCATGCTAGGTGGGTTGGGCTGCTTTTACTTGTCATACTGTCTAAGCCCATATCTCTTTCTGCTGGTGCATTTTTTCTCAAGTTCCATGACAGACAAACTGTTTTTTCTGCTCTTGAATATTCGCCGGTGGAAAAAAAAAGATTACTCTCTTGGTCCTATATCAGTGGTTTCCCAATTTAAATAGAGTGCATTGTGATTTATAATTATTGAAGTTTACCTTTTTTTTATGAATACTTCTCCATTTCATCTTGTATTTGTTTGTGCTGCAGCATGTTTGGATTTACATGATACTCCTGAAGGTGCTTGGCATTGTCCAAATTGCAATAAACTTGGCCACGGAGGCAATTTTGCAAGACCTATTGTCATCCGGCTGACTCGAGTTGTTAAAACTCCAGAATATGATGTTGGTGGTTGTGCTGTTTGCAGGTTAAATCTCTTGAAATTTCTAATAGATTTTACCCTAGCAAATAGAAGGAAGTCATTTTTTTAGGAAAAGAACTTGATAGTATAAAATTGGCCAGTGACCTTTGTCACTCCTGTGATTATATCACCAAGGGTGTAATTTTTTAACTTTTAAAATGCATCATGGTCTTTGTAAGGTCTGTATTTTACGAGCTCAGAATGTCCTTGCTTAAATTTTCATACACTAAGTCAAGATTACTGAGCAATAAGTTATATGGTTGATTATACCTTTCGTGTTACTGATGAAATAAGAAATTCACAATAGCAGCTGATTAGCGGAGATGGAATTAATTAGTTATTAAGGATTACAGAACTTTTGTAGAGTAATAGATTAGTTAATACTTCCATTAATATAGAATTCCTAGCAACCAAGAGCTTCAAGCCTCAAGTGCTTTTTGTAAAATGGTTTCCTACCGGTCAATGAACACAGATTTGTTTTTGAGTTTTCCTTAGTCTTTGCTTGTTTAGTTCAATTTAGTCATTCATCAAATTTTGCTTTTGGTTCCTATAATCTTTATATGTGCTTTTCTTATGTTTATCAGGGCCCATGATTTTAGTGGCGATACATTTGATGACCGAACAGTTATCCTTTGTGACCAAGTATGCTTAATTTTTTTTCTTATCCTAGCACTTGGGCTAGGATTCACTTCATATATTTAATTTTCCTATTTCTTACTATAGATGTCTTACTGTTATGCGCTCTTTCAGTGCGAAAAGGAATTTCATGTTGGTTGCTTGCGGGAAAGTGGACTATGTGATCTAAAAGTAAGTCCACTATCTCAAAACAGTTTGTGTTTATGATCTTCCAGGAGTATTTACTATTTTTTCTTGAATATTTCACCATAGGAAATCCCCAAAGATAATTGGTTCTGCTGTCAAGACTGCAATAATATCTATGTAGCTCTCCGGAATTCTGTTTCTACTGGAGTGCAGACAATTCCCGCTTCGCTGTTAAATATCATAAATAGAAAGCATGTCGAGAAAGGGCTACTTGTTGATGAAGCTGCATATGATGTGCAGTGGCAAATTCTGATGGGAAAGAGTCGCAACCGAGAAGATCTTTCATTGCTTTCAGGGGCTGCTGCAATTTTTCGAGTAAGTTCTTGTGTGCCTTCTTGGATTTCTGCTTCCTTTTCCCACTAACACAAGCAGCTATTATGCAGAGAACTGGGTGAATTTGCCTTTAATTTATTCTTTTTTCATTTTCAATATCATTTTTTGGATGTCTTTTTTCCTGGGTACATTTATTGAAATGATAAAAACTGGAGGTTGAGGTAGATATTAATGCGAGAAATTTTAGTTTGGGATGTGAAAAAATAAGTTGTGTTTTACTATTTATTTCCTTTTCTCATCTCTGCAAAAGAGAAAAAGTAATCTGCATATTTTTTCACTTTTACAGAGGAAGAAAAATGCATTGTGTGCACTTAATTCATGGGGAGAGTCCGCTTCATTTTATTAAGTGTTTAGCTCATAACAGAACAAAATGGACGAAAGGGGGAGTGGATCCTTGAAGTCTGCCCCAGCTAGTTTGGAATTGAGTCTTGGTCTAGATGAGTTGAATTGAGCACTGAGTCGATTACAAAATGGACAAGGAACCTTCTAAATATAAATATCAAACAAAAGAGCATTTAGAAAATGCTGAATGTTACCTAATGAAAATCCTTTCAAAGCTCATGTGAATCATTAGCTCTCCACTATCAATAGAAAAAGGGAAAAGAAGAGGAACTAATGCTGTCCACCTTGAGAAAAACTAATAATTTAAATCTTGCAATGTGAAGGATGATGAAGATGATAGGACAATTAGATAGGTCCTTACCTGTAAAAGGATAGGAATTGTGTTTGTTAGGAATTAGCTGAGGTCAAAGGGGGGTAAGGGCCTGGCATGGTTTTGATGTTCATGTTGTTACTTCAAATGCTCGAGGGTAAACAAATATTTTTAAGCCATTGAGTTGGGTTTGTCACCTGATGCCTTATGCAAGTTAAAGCTTTTCTTCTTTGGGTGCTATGTGTAAGAATGAACATGCATGAGTAGTCTTCGTAGATGTGTGTAGTGTTACTGATTATGCTCACTTTTCCTTTCAACAGGAGTGTTTTGATCCTATTGTTGCAAAAACTGGCCGTGATCTGATTCCTGTTATGGTCTATGGGTACGTTGTACCTTTTTTCTGCTTGTACATTTTAGTCTTAACAATTCTGTATTTGCTCCTGCATTCAGATTGTATGCGGTAAAAGTAGCCATGCTTTTGTTTCACACCTCAATTTGATTTGCATGTTTCATATGAAACCAAAACATGTGGCTGTATGGATTTGGATCCGCATTCCCTTTAGTCCTTTTGCTTTAGCATATTGGATGTGGATTAACTTATTTGCACTCTCTGACCTTGAGCCTTGTCCTATGGGAAAAAGCCTAATAGGTGATTTCTACCAATTGGATGGAAATTAATAAACTTATTTTTGCGTATTAACATTAACTCTTACTGTGTTTTTCACTATCCTTATGTTGTGTGGTATGAATTACCATCTTAAATGTGAAATTAATCAGTCATGGTTTTCAAATCATGATAATTCTATCTCATCAAAATTTAAGGCTAATTATTAATATTCTTCTTTGCTAAGAGTTTAATTTATCTTCTATATCACTTTTGGAAATGTTTATGGTTTTGAATTATGAAGGTGCAATTGTTTTATCCTTCTGTTGGTCTGTCTCCTTTAAAGCACACATATGCCAATCGCCAAAAAGTAGGCGCTCTAGAGAGTGAAAGTTATTCTCACTTGACATGTGCTATCGCATTCTGGGTTACAAAGGATAATTTGGTTGGATGAAAGTTTGGCGAACAAGAGAGATGATAAAATCTCTCCCTTCTTTTTGGGCCCTAAATTTTAATTCATGATAATGAAGGGATTGGAACAAAGGATTCTCATTTTCAATTGTTCCCATGTTACACCGGTAGAAGACTGATGTTCTATCCTTCTGTCTTTACTTCTCAATCTCTTTTCTTTCAACCAACTAGAGTATTAAGAGATGAGCACATTCTGAAGAGAATTTACATGCTTAGTTTAGCAGCATCAATTGCTGGTTCTGTTGTCTGTCTCTGATTTCTGTAATTTCTCAGGACTTTCAGAACTTTAAAATTCTCTCTTTAACTTTATGCAGGAGAAATATATCTGGCCAGGAATTTGGGGGCATGTATTGTGTGCTTTTGACTGTAAGGTACATTGCATTTCATGAAATGTTGGTTTTTTTCAGCTTTTAACTTCCTTTTCAATCCATTGGTGATTTTTTTATGTAATTGTTGCGGTTTGATGCATCCACAGGCATGTTGTTGTGTCTGCTGGTCTTCTTAGGATTTTCGGTAGGGAGGTTGCCGAGCTTCCTTTAGTGGCCACAAACAGAGAGCATCAAGGGAAAGTGAGTGTCTAATGTTGGAATTTGGATGGGATGCTGGAGTTCAGCTTTTAATTTTTACTCCCCCGTGCATTTTTTTTATAAGGTTCAGCCTTCTGATGAATAACCTTCGAACTTAATTTTGTAAATCTCTTTTAGGGTTATTTCCAAGCATTATTCTCGTGCATTGAGAGGTTATTGTGCTCCCTGAATGTGGAACAACTGGTGCTCCCAGCTGCTGAGGAAGCAGAATCAATCTGGACAAGAAGATTTGGCTTCAGAAAGATGAGTGAGGGACAAGTAAGTTTTGTCTTTTGTTCTTTAATGAATGGTCAAATTTATAGTTCTTTTTATGAATCAATAAAGCGATGAAATGCTCATAAAAATTGAGAAAATAGCGAGCTTCCTTGTTTTGGTCATAACAGAAAAAATTGTTTGTGCATGAAATGCATTGGATAACTTTATAAAGAAGAGGAAGAAGGAAGAGGATGGGGAGGGGAGGTGATATCTGCACTCCTTTCATGTTATAAAGGCCCTCTCACTATCCATTATTTTTCAAATTGATGATTTTTTCCTTGTTGAAATTCTAGCTGATCTTTCTACTTACCGTCTTAATTTCCCTGTTTTAAAACAAGTCATTCTTCCAAAAACTGCATGACACCAAAAACATTATTCTTCCAAAATACATGCTGCGAAACATTCTTTTCCCTTTACACTTGAACACCACTCTTGCAAAACCATCTAGAAAACCCAAAACCAAGGAGTCTAAAACTCTAGTCCTCTCCTCACTCACAAGTCATAGCCTGACAGCTAGACTCCAAAAAGCCCAACCTCTGTGAAGCCGGTCGCAACTACTGTGGCAAAATAAACAATTTTCCCCACCATGAATCTGACTATTAGTGCGATAGGTAAAAGTTCTTTTTTTAGGTTGCAGTTCTTTGAGCTATGATCTCCAGCAAGATCAAGCAGCAAACGGCTTTGGATGGGGGGAAAAATAGTGAGGGAGAAGAGAGCGTTTGAGAGAAAGCGGGTCTTTGGGGATTTTGAGATGAGCTGTGATTAATTGGGAAATTTTAATCAAATTCACTTGTATACCCACTATTATAGATTCTTTTCCTGCTAAAATTTTCTTCTACATTATCCAGTTCTTCCATTAATATAGTTATTTTAGAATATTTGGAAGTTGAAACTCAGTCACAAAATGCTCAGAAATGAAAAGATGAAAGTGATATGGAGATGGTTCTTAACGTTCTCTCTCAAAAAGAGCAATATATATATTTAAAAGAAATAACAACCAGTACTTTTTTGTGTAAATTTGGAGAAAAATGGATAGCGGGTGTGCTGTTATAACGTAGGGCAAGTGCAGGCATCATCTCCCCAGAGGATGGTGTGTGTCTGCCTTGCAAAACATTGTTCAAACTATTTTTGTCCCCTCTGCACCAAGTCCTTGGGTATTTTATTTTAAAAAGATCGATAGTCTTAACATTACCGTAGATCAACAGAAGTTCTGCCACAAACTCTAACTTGCAGTATAGATTTTGTCAAATAAATAGAAGCAATGGAACTTTGGTTGGACTTTTTGGCGTTGGATGTTCTTTGTTTAGATGAGAACTATTGTTGCAGGAAATAGTAACATCTATAAAACGTCTCTCTGTTCAGTTGTTGAAGTATACAAGGGAGTTTCAGCTGACGATTTTCAAGGGAACATCCATGCTCGAGAAGGAAGTCCCACGGATAATTGATTAGCAGCTTTGGTGCCCCAAGAAACTTAATCAAATTTATAGAACTCTAGGCTTATTCTTCCACAAGAATTTCTCTTTACATGTAATATTGCTGCTATTTTTGTTTTTTTGCCAGCAGCCTGCAATTGTTTTCTCGTAGAAACTAGAATTGAAGGTGAAGGAGGTGAAGAGATGAGTGCGTGCTGACCTTTTATCATGCATGCATGCTGCAAGAAATCCATAAAAATTGTAGGGTTTTTTTTTATTATTATTATTCTCTGTAATATTCATCATACTCGTTGTTTAAGACTTTGGATTTATTGGTCGTGGCTGCGTTCAGAAATCGCTTTTGAACCTCAACGGTACATACAGAAGCAGGATGCCGCGGTGTGTCCCCAGCCTAAGCAACACGGAGGCCTTCGGTTTCCTAGGGAGAGCAGCATTGCATGTTTGGAGGAACACAGGCGTTGCCCAAGTGCTAACTTGCTAATATCGAATGGAACACCTTCACTACGCTTCAGCACTTAAGGCATAATAAATCAGAGAACTTAGCAAGCACAAAAAAGAAATGGAATAACAAAGAATAATGAGCCCGCAGACAAGATTAAGCACTCATTAATTGTAGGCTGGCCTCCATATTCTTTTCGACGCCTTGCGTGCAGAGGAACCTTCGACTAGCACGAGACAGATCGTTTTCATGGTGCTATTGAGACTGTCGCAAATAAGTTGAACGAACAAGGCCAGAGTTTAAAGAAACCAAGAATGAATTAGAAATAACCTAGTACAAGATTTTCCCAAGACTAAGACAAAATCATGGAGATTTTCCCAAAATCATTCATGATTATTGGCGACCCAGGCCATCAAGACAATCACAACTGGTCCAAAGAATGGATCGAAAATGTAGAAATAACATCAAAACACAAGTGCATCCAAATCAATTCCAAAGCAGCCTTCTGTTAATTTCAAAGCAATGAACCAATATGTTGGTCCTCCCCAAAAACAGATTTGTTGGAGAGAATTTTCATTCTTTAGGGTAATTTCAAAATTCAAGTAGTAGGCTGAGAAGCTAAACATAATATGTATCGTATTGAAGTTTATTTTAATTGAGGCGTCACACATCTATCCAACCACTTAAGGAAAATGAAGGAGCATGAATTTGGAGGGAAGCAGAACCCTGGGCATGATTCAACCTAAAACATACTTCCATACATGCAAGTTTAGGTTCAATCATTTTACTAAATCCAATCATATATCTTTTACAGAATTCAGCTCAAAGCTTTTTATACAGGCCCGCTGACACAATTAATTGTAGGAGCAATAGCATTTACGGTTCCCAAACTTGGAATCATGAAACCACTTCAATTGTCTTCCTACAATTCCCACAGATAAAAAAGAAGAGCTTTTGATTCTTTGTTAACTAATGTAATGCAACAAAAAACGATAATGGAAAGAAACCTGGTTAGCATTAGCTGCGCAAGCACCTCCATACCACAAACTCTACACTGAGTGTTATCGGATGCAATACAACTTCCACTTCCACAATAACTTGGAATCAGTTGTCTGAGTCGTTAATCTGGGTAATTTTATATTTTCTTGGTCTTGTGGTGTCGCTATTCATGTCCGTCTGTGAAAGGATTCCATGTGCATTGTTTGAATAAAGGCAGGGATGATTTTGGTGATTGTCATCCATCTTTCCCATAACTAGACCTGCAAAAAGAGAATCGGTTAGACATAAATAGCAATAATATGATACTGCTGCAAAACAAACAATGAACTCTGCATGTCACGGGTAAAAAGAAAGGCAGATCCATATCTTTGTATTGTGGCTCTGATATATCATATGATCCGATTTTGCCTTCATCACGAAAAATACATGAGTTTTCATTTATGATTTTACTTGAATGCCCTTAGCCACCTTAACCCTGTTTTGTTTCATATGTACATTAAAAGTCCAAAAATATTAATTCATTTCAAAAACCATAAAACCGACACAATCTCTCCCCTCCATCCTCTCCTACTTCCTTTTCAACTGTTGATAATCAGAAAACCCCCTTTGAACCCATGAACTCCATGAGAAAATCATTCTTCTCTAAATCCACTGAATTTGCTACCAAAAACCATGTCTATTAATAACTACAAATCTCTCTTAATCTCCATCAAAAATTCAGAATAACAGGAGAAAAAAAAATTCAACTCAATTTGTCACTAACAAATAATTATTGGGACTTTGGTTAGTGGTTAGCCCTCCAATCAACATCTTCCAAGGTGTTCTTGTTGCAATCATGGCAATTTAAAAACACAAATCACCATTATACGTGGACAAAAGAGAAGAAAGAGGAAGAGAGCAGCGACAGTAAAAAGAGAAGGAAGTACTGTTCATGGGAGATACACATCACAGGACACGGGATTTGTGGATTAGGTTTTAGAGAGGGGTCGAATTTTACCAATCACTACTTTTGTGTGCGCTTGAATTTCTTTCATTTTTCACAATTGGTTGTTCTCAGCAAAGATAATATATGCAGTCAGGTTCTTATTTGTACTTACTTTTTTATTTGTATCTAACTACTACTAGTAACTTTATTTAACACTTACCATTTAAAATTACTATTTTCAGCTTATGTTTTGATTTTCTTGTATTTTCTATTTTCTAATTATTTATTTGAGAATAAGAAAGTTAAATGACAATTTAAAATTGAAAAAATTATGATACATAGAGAGTAACTAGTAGCATCCTATTAATTACTACATTTTATTCACTTTGAAGAAAGTGAGACATGTAGGAGAAAGAATAAAATCCAAAATTCACTAAAAGTGATAAAAGTATCTCAAACCAGGATTTATATCTCCTTGTATCTATCTCTTTATTCAAAGTAGATCCTAGAAAGTAAATAATAGAATGTTACCAATTACTCCCAAACACCATAAAATTTATTATTTAAAATCTAATAAATTCATTTAATTAAAACGTTAATTATATTTATTGCCCAAAAACCCTAAAAAATCTTTGGTGACCAGTCAAAGTTGACCCACAATTCTTCCAATCAATGCTCGCTACATAAGGGTTAGAGAGCTTGCACATGTTTAGAGTCGACATCAATTGGATGGAAACCTAGGTTTAGTTAATAACAGACCTGATTAAATTCCCAATTTTGTTCAAGGACTACTGGGATGAGTAATTGGCTTGGCACATTTTAGCCCCCAAAGAGAAACTTTTATATAAAAATTTTATATTATCATTATTTGCTAAAGATAAGCTTACAACCTGTCATCTTCTCAAATCACAGAACCACTGTGCATATGTCCCACTATCACCACCATGAAAAAAAAAACAATAAGAACAAGTTTACCCATATCCAACAATGATCTATTCAAAGTTTTTTTTTTAAAATAAAATGTATGATGAAAGAACTAAAGAAGATGATGACTAATTGTAAAAGATGGAGACAGAAATAAAAGCATGCTATATTTCATTAGCATAATCAGCAAGGGTAGGGTGGTTGCAGTCCAAGAGTGTTAGGGTTTTTGGGTGTCATATACATGTATATAGATGAAACTAGTTTATAGTTCCCTGCTTCGTTGTGGGCAAGATCAATTTTTTTATTTTTATGTAATAAAAAATATTAAACTTTTTGACATTTTTATTAAACCCGACCTAGCGGATCAACCTTAAAACCTCCTAATCCAACTCCTTGTCTAGTATAGGTTTAAAATTAAACCAATAGGGAGTTCCCCAATGTGACTCAATTGACTTGGTCGATTCAAAAACATCCTGGCCAACCGGTAAAAAAAGCTCGATGATGAAATTGACATGAAAACAACTTTATGCCTAGCCCGAGTTTAAAATTAAACTGTGTATAAGTTGCCTTAACGTA